>UMHC01019329.1_pt1 | contig 16093 bp, 9 predicted proteins | sample 1965381 | NCBI WGS metagenome assembly UMHC01 (sample SAMEA4836083, study PRJEB28245) | human gut metagenome | biome: gut microbiome; material: fecal sample | place: Denmark | collected 2008 | reverse complement strand
GAGATCAAGTTCGTGCCCGAGCGCTTCACCAAGAACTATATCAACTGGATGAAGGGTGGCCGTGACTGGTGCATCAGCCGCCAACTGTGGTGGGGCCACCAGATCCCTGCTTGGTACTGCGACGACTGCGGCGAGACCGTCGTGGCCAAGGAAGCCCCCTGCACCTGCCCCAAGTGCGGCAGCTCCAACATGACCCAGGACCCCGACACGCTGGACACCTGGTTCAGCTCTGCCCTGTGGCCGTTCTCCACGCTGGGCTGGCCCAACGAGAACGCCGAGGATTACAACTACTTCTACCCCACGAACACGCTGGTCACCGGCTATGACATCATCGGCTTCTGGGTGTCCCGCATGATCTTCTCGGGTCTGGCCTACACCGGCAAGGCACCGTTTGACACGGTACTGATCCACGGCATTGTCCGCGACAGCCAGGGCCGCAAAATGTCCAAATCCCTGGGCAACGGCATTGACCCGCTGGAGGTCATTGAGCAGTACGGCGCGGACGCGCTGCGCATGATGCTGATCATCGGCTCCACCGCAGGCAACGATATGCGCTACAGCGATGAAAAAGTCCTTGCCTGCCGCAACTTTGCCAACAAGCTGTGGAACGCCTCCCGCTTTGTGCAGATGAACCTGCCCGAGGACTTTGAGCCGGGTCTGCCCGAGGAAAGCCTGCTCGACATGAGCGACAAGTGGATTTTGTCCGAGCTTGCCAAGGTCGCCGCCGAGGCTACCGCCAACCTCGACAAGTACGAGCTGGGTCTGGCCGCCGAGAAGGTCGAGAACTTCATCTGGGAGGTCTACTGCGACTGGTATATCGAGATCTGCAAGACCCGCCTGAACGGCGAGGACGCGGCAGCCGCCGACGCGGCCCGCAAGGTGCTGGTCTACGTGCTGGACAAGGCGCTCAAGCTGCTGCACCCCTTCATGCCGTTCATCACCGAGGAGATCTATCAGGCTCTGCCCGGCAGCGCCGAGACCATCATGAACGAGAAGTGGCCCGGCGACGAGAACATGAAGGTCTGGGCCGAGGACTGCGCCGACTTTGAAAAGCTGATGGACTACATCAAGGCGGTCCGCGCCATGCGTGCCGAGATGAACGTCCACCCCGCCAAAAAGACGAGCATGGTCATTGAGACTGCCTCTCCCGCCGCGTTTGAGAAGGGCGGCGCGTATCTGGCCCGCTTTGCCTTTGCCACCGACGTGACGGTCACGGCAAAGTACGAGGGCAGCACCGACGGCATGGTCAACGTGGCGACCCCCGACGCGAAGGGCTTTATCCCGATGATGGAGCTGATCGACCGCGACAAGGAGCTGGCCCGCCTGAACAAGGAGCTGACCAAGGCCGAGAAGGAGCTGGGCATGTTCACGAACCAGCTGAACAATCCGAAGTTCGTCGAGAAGGCCCCGGCGAAGCTCGTCGAGGAGACCCGCGCCAAGCTGGCTGCCGCCCAGGACAAGGCCGCCAAGATCAAGGAGAGCATTGCGGCGCTGGGGTAAACTCTCTCTTGCCTCCCTCTGCGAGGGAGGTGGCCCCGCAGGGCCGGAGGGAGAGAGCTGTGCCTTGACCCGAAATATTTCGGATAACCGCCAGGCTCTCTCCCCCACCGCCTGCGGGCGGAGCCCCCTCCCAGAGGGGGCCAAGGGGTTATCCTCATTTCGCTTATAACCAAAGCCGCCCCGCCAGGCGTTACGTCTGACGGGGCGGCTTTTTATCGTTACAGCACAAAAATTGCAGAGGAATAGTTACAAGGGCAAATTACTTGCGGCGCTTGCCCTTGCCGCCCTTGCGGGTGTTGGTCTTGGCAGCAGCGGTCTTGACGGCCTCGACGGCCTTCTCGGCTGCGGGCTTGGCAGCCTCAACAGCCTTCTCAACGACAGGCTCGGCAGCCTTGACGGCCTTCTCGACGACGGGCTTCGCAGCCTTGACAGCCTTCTCAGCGGCAGGCTTGGCAGCCTTGACAGCCTTCTCGGCGGCAGGCTTGGCAGCCTTGACGGCCTTCTCGACGACAGGCTCAGCAGCCTTGACGACCTCGGTGGCGGCCTTCTCGGCAGCGGCCTTGGCCTTAACGGTGGTGGCCTTCACGCTGGTCTTGGGCTTGCGGGTGACCTCGTTGATGGTCCAGAACTGGTTGTCACCGTTGACGTCAGCCCAGATCTGCAGCACGGTGCCGTTCTCGGTAGACATGCCGGGGTCCAGCAGCTTGCCGGCCAGGTTGGACTTGATCTTGACGCGGCCATCGTTGGTAGGCTCCACGACCCACAGCTGGCTGGATGCCTGGGCACCCTCCCACTGGTGGACGCGGGTGCCGTCGCTGACGCCGCCCATGTCCAGATCCATCATCTTGCCGGTGAAGCGGTTCTGGATGCGGTAAACGCCGTCGCCTGCTGCGACGAAGTTCCACTGCTGCCACTCAAAGTTGGCGTTGTCCATCAGCTGGATCTTCGCGCCATTGTCAATGTTATAGTCAGCGACCTCAACGACCTTGCCGTTGGCGGCGCTGATGGTATAGAACTTACCCTCGGTAAGTACGGTCTGTGCAATCTTCTTCGGTGCCATATTTGTTCCTCCTATAGGTATATCATGTATATTATGCGGCAGATCTTGTTTGTAGTTTCCCTCATGCCGCGTGGTCAAACACCGCTTTTTGCGTGTCTACGTATCCTATTATAACCACTTTTTACCTTCCCGTCAACTTTTTGGCGCTGTTGCGGCATTTTGCACAAAAACCGCCGGGACGGCAGATGCTATCCCGGCAGTTTTGATTGATTTTATGCCGTTTTGCGGCTTTTTTCGACATCTCTGCGCTTAAGAGTTCTCGGCAAAGTTGCCGGTGTACAGGCGGTAATAGCGGCCCTTCTGGGCGATCAGCTCGTCGTGGGTGCCGCGCTCAATGATACGACCCTGCTCCAGCACCATGATGCAGTCCGAGTTGCGCACGGTGGACAAGCGATGGGCAATGACGAAGGTCGTGCGGCCATACATCAGGCCGTCCATGCCGTCCTGCACAAGCTTCTCGGTGCGGGTGTCGATGGAGGACGTTGCCTCGTCCAGGATCAGCACCGGCGGGTCTGCGACAGCCGCGCGGGCAATCGCCAGCAGCTGGCGCTGGCCCTGGCTCAGGTTCGTGCCGTCGCCGGTCAGCATCGTGTTGTAGCCGTCTGGCAGATGTTTGATGAAGGTATCCGCATTTGCGAGCTTCGCGGCGGCCATGCACTCCTCATCGGTGGCGGTCAGGCGGCCATAACGGATGTTCTCCATGACCGTGCCGGTGAACAGGTGGGTATCCTGCAGGACGATGCCCAGAGAGGAGCGCAGCGCGTCCTTCTCAATGGACTTGATGTCGTGGCCGTCGTACAGGATCCGGCCCTTCTGGATGTCGTAGAAGCGGTTGATCAGGTTCGTGATCGTCGTCTTGCCCGCGCCGGTGGAGCCGACAAAGGCGATCTTCTGCCCCGGACGGCCATACAGGTTGATGTCATGCAGGACGATCTTCTTCTCGTCGTAGCCGAAGTCCACATCCTTAAAGACGATGTCGCCCTCCAGCTTGGTGTACCGGGGCTTGCCGTCGGCATCCATGCGTTTCCACGCCCACATGCCGGTGGACTCGTTCGTCTCGGTGACAGTATCGTCCGCTTCGTACTTGGCGTGGACCAGGGTGATGTCGCCCTCGTTGACCTCGGGCTTTTCATCCAGCAGCGCAAAGATACGCGCACCGCCGGCCAGCGCCATAACGACGGAGTTCAGCTGCATGGAGATCTGGCTGATGGGCTGGTTGAACTGGCGGGTCAGCACAAGGAAGCTGGCGAGACCGCCCAGCGTAAAGCCGCCGAAGCCGTTGATAGCCAGCGCACCGCCGAGGATGGCGCAGAACACGTAGGACAGGTTGCCAAGCTGGCCGTTGACGGGCATTGCTACCAGCGAATAGGAGTTTGCCTTGTCGGCGCTGTGGAACAGCTCATCGTTGAGCCTGTCGAACTCCTCAATGGCAATTTCCTCATGGCAAAAGACCTTGATGACCTTCTGGCCGTTCATCATTTCCTCAATGTAGCCGTTGACCTTGCCCAGCTCCTGCTGCTGCTTGATGAAGTATTTGCCGGAGTTGCCGGTCAGGTACTTCGTCGCCAGCAGCATGACGCCGACCATCGCGAGGGCCAGCACCGTCAGGGGGACGCTCAGATAGAGCATCGAGGCCAGCACGCCGACGAGGGTCACAACCGTGTTGACGAGCTGCGGCAGGCTCTGGCTGATCATCTGGCGCAGCGTGTCAATGTCGTTCGTGTAGACCGACATAATGTCGCCGTGGGCGTGGGTGTCAAAGTATTTGATGGGCAGCGTCTGCATGTGGGTGAACATCTCGTCACGCAGGTCCTTCAGCGTGCCCTGGGTGATCCTTGCCATCAGGCGGTTCTGCACAAAGACAGCAGCGATGCCGACGCAGTAGATGACTGCCACGCGCAGGATAGCCGCGGCCAGACCGCTGAAGTCCGTGCTGCCCGCCTTGAGCAGCGGCAGAATGTAGCTGTCGATCAGCGTCTGGGAGAACATGACGCCCTGCAGCTGGGCGAACACGGCCAGCAGAATGCAGCAGAGCACCACAATGACCTGTGCCTTATAGCGGCTCATGACATAAGCGAGGATGCGCTTGAACACCTTGCCGGGGTTTTCGACCTTGGGGCGGGGGCCATTGCTGCGCCCGCCGGGGCCGACCTTTACGACTTTAGGCTGCTGTGCCATTATGCCTCCCCTCCCTTCTCATCAAAGTCGCCGGAGCCTTTGGTCTGGCTGTTGTAGACATCCTGGTAAATGGCATTTGTTTTCAGCAGGTTGGCCGGGGTGTCAAAGCCGCTGACCCTGCCGTTGTCGAGCACGAGGACCTTGTCCGCATTTTCCACGGAGGAAATGCGCTGGGCGATGATGAACACCGTCGTGCCGGGGATTTTTTCCGCAAACGAATGGCGGATCTTTGCGTCCGTCGCGGTATCGACAGCGGAGGTGGAGTCGTCCAGGATCAGGATGCGTGGCTTTTTCAGCAGTGCGCGGGCAATGCAGAGGCGCTGCTTCTGGCCGCCGGAGACGTTGTTGCCGCCCTGCTCGATGTGGGTCTGGTACTTGTCGGGGAAGCGCTCGATAAATTCATCGGCGCAGGCCTGCTTGCAGGCGTCCTCGATCTCGGCGTCGGTGGCGTCTGGGTTGCCCCAGCGCAGGTTCTCGGCAATCGTGCCGCTGAACAGCTCGTTCTTCTGCAGCACCATGGCGACGTTGTTGCGCAGGGTGTCGAGGTCATATCTGCGCACATCAACGCCGCCGATGGTCACGCTGCCCTCAGTCACGTCGTACAGACGCGGCAGCAGCTGCACAAGGCTGGACTTAGCCGAACCGGTGCCGCCAATGATGCCGATGGTCTCGCCGGACTTGATGTCGAGGTCAATGTCCTCGAGGGCCTTCTCGCCATCCTTTTTATAGGCAAAGCTGACGTGGTCGAACTTGACGGAGCCGTCTCTGACCTCCATAACGGGATCCTCACCGTTCGTCAGGTCGGACTGCTCGTCCAGCACCTCGGCCACGCGCTTGGCGGAGGCTGCAGACATCGTGATCATGACGAACACCGTGGACAGCATCATCAGGCTCATAAGGATGTTCATGCAGTAGCTCAGCATGCTCATCAGGTCGCCGGTGGTGAAGGTCGTTGCGCCGGAGCTGACGATGAGCTGGGCACCGATCCAGGAGATGAGCAGGATGCAGCTGTAGACGGTCAGCTGCATGAGCGGGGCGTTCCAGGCCAGGATCAGCTCGGCACGCATCAGCAGATTGCGCACATTCTCGCTGGCCTTGCGGAACTTCTCGCCCTCAAACTTCTCGCGCACATAGGCCTTGACAACGCGGATGGCGGAGACATTCTCCTGCACGCTCTCGTTCAGGTCGTCGTACTTGCGGAATGCCTCGCCGAAGTACTTGGTGGCGCGGCTCATAATAAAGGCGAGCGCGCAGCCCAGCAGGATGACGGCGATCAAATAGATGTTTGCCAGCCGACGGTTGATCGTGTAGGACATGATCAGCGCCACGATCATGCTGGCGGGCGCACGCACCGACATGCGCAGCATCATCTGGTAGGCGTTCTGGATGTTGGTGACGTCGGTGGTCATGCGGGTGACCAGGCCCGCGGTGGAGTACTTGTCAATGTTGGCAAAGCTGAAGGTCTGGATGTTGCGGAACATGCCGCGGCGCAGGTTGCGGGCAAAGCCCGTGGCTGCGTGGGAGCCGGCCACCGCGCCCAGAATGCCGAACAGCAGGCCGAACAGCGCCGCGACGACCATCTGTGCGCCGACGGTGTAGATGACCTGCATATTGCCCGGCGTGACGCCGTTGTCAATGATGGAGGCCATCAGCTTCGGGATGATCATTTCCATGATGACCTCCGCGATCATAAAGATCGGCGTCAGCACGGAGACCAGGCGGAAGCCCTTGGTTTCACGTCCGAGTGTTTTTAACAATTGGTATTTCCCCTCTCTTGTTTGGTATTTTCCTCTTGCAGGAAGTGCTGTGCGTTGCGCAGGGTCTGCTCCAGCACAGCGCGGGCCGCGGCGACCTGCTGCGGGTCAATGCCGCTTTGCAGGTCATCCTCAAACCGCGCAATGCTTGCCTCGATCTGCTTGTGACAGGCGCGGCCCTTCTCTGTGGCGATAAGGCGCTTTAAGCGGGCGTCTTTCGCCACGGCGCTGCGGGTGATGAAGCCATCCTGCTCCATGCCCTGCAGCATGGCGGTGACGCTGGAGCGGCGAATGTTGAACCACTGCTCAATGTCGCGCTGGTAGACGTCGCGGCCCTGGCGCTCGGCACGGACGATGTCGCCCAGCACCATGCCGCGCACGCCCGACAGCTCCGAGCTGACCTCGGCGTTGATGCGGGCATCCAGCGCACGGCGGATGAGCCGCGAGGTCTGGTTCAGCAGTGCGCCGAAGTGGACATCCGCGCAGCAGCCGCAGTCATCATACGATGATTCGTGCATTTCTTCCCTCCTTTACGGTTTTTGGGTCCAAGAAGTTAGATTCCGAATTGTTCGTTGTCTAACTGTTCGTTTGCGTACTTTACCAGTATAACACCGGATCGGGGAATGTCAAGAGGGACGGCGCAGAGTTTTTTATATAGTGCAACGGCAAACGGGCAGAGCCCCGTCACCCTGCGCTTTCCCGATTCAACGTAGGGGCGGATTCCATATCCGCCCGTGCCCGGCTGTCTTTATTCGCCGCTTTCCCTCTCCACCCCCAGATACGGCAGCACCTTTCCCAGTACCTCGGCGCACACCGGCCCGGAGAGAGCGCCGCCGCTCGTCGTCCAGCTGTGGGGTTCATCCAGGCAGACCAGCACAGCGACCTTGGGGTCGTCGATGGGCGCAACGGAGACAAAGCTCGCAATGCGCGCTCCCTCGTTGGCGCTGTCCAGCTTTTGGCTCGTGCCGCTCTTGCCGCCGATGCGGTAGCCCGCCAGCGCGGCCTGCTTACCCGTGCCGCCTGTAACGACACCCTCCATCAGGCGGCACATCGTGGCGGAGGTCTCCGCGCTGATGACACGGCGCTTCACCGTCGGCTGCACTTCCTTCACAACAGTGCCGTCAGGCGCCGTGATTTTCGCCACAACGTAGGGCTGCATCAGCTCGCCGCCGTTTACCACCGCACAGACCGCCGTGAGCATCTGCAGGTAGCTGACCTTGCTGCTCTGCCCGAACGAGCAGCTCGCCAGCTCCACCGGGCCCATCCGGTCCGCCGTGTAGTATTCGCTGCGCCTGACCTCGCCCGGCAGGTCGATGCCCGTGGCCTCCCGCAGGCCGAAGGCCGCGAAGTAATCGCAGAAGCGTTCTTTTCCAAGCCGCGCACCGATCTGGATAAAGCAGGGGTTGCAGCTGACGGCCAGCCCCCGGGCGAAGGTCTCGGTGCCGTGGATATGCCCGTTTGCACAGCGGAACCGCGTGCCTGCGACGGTTATTTTACCCGCGCAGGTGAAATAGTCCGTGGCCTTACACGCCCCGGAGTCCAGCGCCGCCGACGCCGTGATGAGCTTGAACACGCTGCCCGGCTCATACAGGTCACTGATGGCCTTGTTGCGCCACTGTGCCTGCTGGGCCTTCTGCAGCGCGGCGCTGCGCTCCTCGCCGGTCAGGGCATTCACAGCGTCACGGACTTCCTTATTTATAAGGGTCCGCGGCGCGTTCGGGTCGTAGTCGGGCTGGCAGGACATCGCCAGCACGGCCCCGGTGTGGACGTCCATCACGATGCCGACGCCGCGCTCGGCCACATGATGCTCCGTCACAGCGGCGGACAGTGCGCTTTCGAGCCAGTGCTGAATGTTCGCGTCGATGGTCAGCGTCAGCGTGCTGCCGGGCACGGCGTCCACCAGCGTCTGGTAGTGCGTCGGCATATCGTAGCCCCAGGCGTTCTTGGCGGTCAGGATGCGCCCGTTCTGCCCGGTCAATTCGTCGTTGTAACGCAGCTCCAGCCCCCACAGGCCCGCGTTGTCCACGTCGGTAAAGCCTAAAATGCCGCCCATAAAATTTCCCTGCGGGTAGACGCGGCGGGTATCCTGCCGAATTTGTATGCCGTCCACACCGTTCGCCCGGCACCAGTCCCGCACAGCGTCGGCCATCGTCCTATCCACGCGGCGGCGCAGCAGGCAGTCGTTGGAGGTTCGCTGGCTGAATTTGGCCAGCGTATCGGCGTAGTCCAGCTCTAAAATTTTGCTCAACGCCCGCGCAGCCGGTTCTACGGCGTCGTCGGCCATCTCCCGCGGGGCGGCGCGGATGGTCCAGCAGGTCTCGCTGGCGGCCAGCAGCGTACCGTCGGCGGAATAGATCTCCCCGCGGGCGGCGGGCAGCGTGGCCCCGCGCAGCTGCTGGTCGGCGGCGCGTGCCGCGTAGCCGCCGGGGTCGCGCAGCATCAGCACAAACAGCCGCACCGCCAGCCCGCCCAGGCACCCCACCGCCAGCACCGCCGCCAAAAGCCGCATGCGCAGGCGCATTTTTGTATTCTGCTGCGGCGTGATCGGACGCATAGCTCCTGCCCCCTTCCCCATAGAACAGCCTATGAGTGTTCCACTGGCAAAATGCTGAATTATCGCCGGAAAATTCTCTGTATTGTCGATTGACCGTTTAGACACATAAGGTGTATACTGTTAATAACAGATTTTGACATTTAATTATCAAAGTCCGAGAGAGCTATTTTTAAAGGAGGCAAACCCTATGGCTAGATTTACTTTACCCCGTGACCTTTACCACGGCCCCCACGCGCTGGAAGCGTTGAAAACGCTGCCCGGCAAGCGCGCCATGATCTGCGTCGGCGGCGGTTCGATGAAGCGCTTCGGCTTCCTGGACCGCGCCGAGGCCTACTTAAAAGAGGCCGGCATGGAGGTAGAGCTGTTTGAAGGCATCGAGCCTGACCCGTCCGTGGAGACGGTCATGAAGGGTGCTGCCGCCATGGAAAAGTTCCAGCCCGACTGGATCGTCGCAATCGGCGGCGGCTCCCCCATCGACGCAGCCAAGGCCATGTGGATCAAGTACGAGTACCCCGACATCACGTTTGAGGATATGTGCAAGGTGTTCGGCATCCCGCCGCTGCGCCGCAAGGCCCACTTCTGCGCTATCTCCTCCACCTCCGGTACGGCCACCGAGGTCACGGCCTTCTCGATCATCACCGATTACCAGAAGGGCATTAAGTACCCCATTGCCGACTTTGAGATCACGCCCGATGTCGCCATCGTTGACCCCGAGCTGGCCCACACGATGCCCAAAAAGCTCGTCGCCCACACCGGCATGGACGCCATGACCCACGCCATCGAGGCCTACGTCTCCACCGCGAACTGCGACTTTACCGACCCGCTGGCCCTGCACGCCATCGAGATGATCCAGGCGGATCTGGTCGGCAGCTACAACGGCGATATGGATAAGCGCGACGCGATGCACAATGCCCAGTGCCTGGCCGGTATGGCGTTCTCGAACGCGCTGCTCGGCATCGTACACAGCATGGCCCACAAGACCGGCGCGGCGTTTGCCGATTACGGCGCACACATCATCCACGGCGCAGCCAACGCCATGTACCTGCCCAAGGTCATCGCCTACAACGCGAAGGATCCCACCGCCAAGGCACGCTACGGCGTCATTGCCGACAAGATGCACCTGGGCGGCGGGAACGACGACGAGAAGGTCGCGCTGCTCATCCAGTATCTGCGCGGCATGAACGACGATTTGAACATTCCGCACTGCATCGGCCACTACGGCCCCGACTCCTACCCTGCCGAGCAGGGCTTTGTCCCCGAGAACGTATTCCTCGAGAGACTGCCCGAGATTGCAAAGAACGCGATTGCCGATGCCTGCACCGGCTCCAACCCGCGCCAGCCGACCCAGGAGGAGATGGAAAAGCTGCTGAAGTGCTGCTACTACGACACCGAGGTCGACTTCTAACCACCGCCCTTCTGCGGCCCCTGCAAGCCGCCGCATGATCTGCCCCGGCCACAAGCTTTTGTGGCCGGGGCTTTTTGCCGCCGCAAAAGTGGACAAGATCCTTGCGATTTAATTTTTGCGAATTTTTGCTGTACAGAGTGCAGCTACAGCGTTTGCGGGCATTTTTTGTACAAGTGTCAAATCCTTGATTTCGCATAGATTTTGCTGTATACTAATGGTAAAATCCAAGTAAAAGAGGATGGGAGTTTACCATGACAGCCACTGCAAAATCACAAGGTCCCCTGTTTACCAAACGGGCGCTGTTCACCCTGATCTGGCCCCTGCTGCTGGAGCAGACATTAAGCGTCACGATGGGCATGGCCGACACGCTGATGGTCGCCGGTGTGGGTGAAGCCGCTGTCTCCAGCGTATCGCTCGTGGACAGCCTGAATATTTTGATTATTCAGATTTTGTCCGCGCTGGCTACCGGCGGTGCGGTCATTGCCAGCCAGTATCTGGGCCGCCGGGATGAGGAAAACGCCAGCCGCAGCGCCGCCCAGCTGTACAGCGTGCTGGGCATCTCTACGGTTGCGGTGGGTGTTGTCTGTTTGCTGCTCTCCCGCCAGATCCTTCGGATGGTGTTCGGCAGCATTGATGAGGATGTCATGCGGTTTGCGCAGCAGTACTTCCTTATCAGCGCGGTGTCCTACCCCTTCATCGGCCTGTACAACGGCGGCGCGGCGCTGTTCCGTGCGCAGGGCAACAGCCGCATCAGTATGCTGGCCAGCCTTGTCATGAACGTCATCAACATTGCGGGCAACGCGCTGCTGATCTACGGTTTCGGCATGGGCGTTATCGGCGCGGCGCTGGCCACGCTGATCGGGCGTGTGTTCGCCGCGGTGTTCATCCTGTGGCAGAACCAGGACCTGCACAATCCCCTGCGCGTGCAGTGCTTCGCTGACCTGCGGCCCCGGCGCAGGCCCATCATGCAGATTTTGTCCATTGGAATCCCGTCGGGTCTGGAAAACGGCATGTTCCAGATCGGCAAGCTGTGTGTCAGCAGCCTGACGTCTACCTTAGGCACCTCGGCCATCGCGGCCAATGCCGTGGCAAACTCGGTCTCGACGCTGGCGAACATCCCCGGCAACACGATGAGCCTTGCCATGATCCCGGTCATCGGGCAGTGCCTTGGCGCAGGCGAGAAAAAGCAGGCGCAGCGCTATTCCGTCACGCTGCTGGGCATCGCCATCACGGGGCTGACCGTCACGAACGCGGCACTGTTCTTCCTGATGCCCGAGGTCGTGACCTGGTTCAACCTCTCGGCGGAGGCATCCGCCATGTGTACCCACGTGGTCCACTGGTTCAACCTGTTCAGCATCTTCTTCTGGGCGACGAGCTTTACCCTGCCCAACGCCCTGCGCGCGGGCGGCGACGCCAAGTTTACGATGTCGGTCAGCATCGTCAGCATGTGGCTGTTCCGCGTGATTTTGAGCTACATCTTCGTTCTGCAGTTCCACTTAGGACTGACCGGCGTCTGGTTCGGTATGTTCATCGACTGGATCTGCCGCAGCATGTGTTTCCTTGTGCGGTTTGCCCGCGGGAAATGGATGGAGCATAAGGTGATATAAGACGCAAAAAACTCCCTGCCCGGTGCGGACAGGGAGTTTTCCATTGTATGGCGCGGGAAATTACTCCACCATATACTCAAAATCAATACGGCCCAGCGCCACATCGGCGGCGGCGACCCGGATCTTCATGGAAGAACCCAGCATCCAGCTCTTGCCGGTCAGCGGGTCCAGCATGCTGACGCCGTCGATGACCTGCGGTTCACCCTTGCAGAGCTGCGCGGCGGGGACAAAGCCCTCCACCGTGTTGTCCAGCTCGACAAAGACGCCGCGGGGCGTGATGCCGGCCACCGTGCCGGTGTAGACCTCACCGAGATGGTTGTGCATGTACTCGGCCTTGTACAGGTCCTCGACATCGCGCTCAATGCGCACGGCGGCGACCTCCTGCTTGCTGGACTTCTCGCTGGCCTGCTGGGCAAACTCGTTGAAGTCGCGCTGCAGCTGGCTGGCGGAGACACCGTTCAGCATCTCGGTCAAAATACGATGAATCGCCAAATCGGGGTAGCGGCGGATGGGGCTGGTGAAGTGGGCGTAGTCCGCCAGCACCAGACCGTAGTGGCCCAGAGGCTGCGGGGCGTAGCGGGCCTTCTGCATGCTGCGCAGAATGCCGGTGTGGACGGGGATCTGGATGGGCTGGCCGCGGGTCTCGTCCAGCAGGGCCGCCAGCTCGAGCTGCGTCGGGATGGGGTTCTTGAACTTGGCGTTCAGGCCGCAGGCCAACAGCGTGGCGGACAGCTTTTCCATCTTCTCGGCGTCGGGGGCCTCGTGCACGCGGTAGACGAACGGAGCCTTGTTCGTGCGGCCCGCGTTGGCGGCGCACTGGTTCGCCAGCAGCATGAACTCCTCGATCATGCACTCGGACGTGCCGCGGTCACGCTTGACAATGTCGATGCAGCGTCCGTTCTCGTCCATGACGAGCTTAGCCTCGTTGGACTCAATATCCATGGCGCCGCGGGCCTTGCGCAGGACCAGGCGCTTGCGGTACAGCTCGTCCATCGTGGGCAGCTGGTCAAGCACGGCCTCATATTTCGTCTTGAGGTCGGTCAGGTCGGCGTCAGTTTCAGATTCCGGGGGCTCCAGCAGGGCGTTGATCTCCTTGTACACGCCCTTGACGCGGCTGCAGATGACGCTCTTGACGAACTTGTAGCTGCGGATCTCGCCGTTCTCGTCCAGTCGCATCAGACAGGAGAACGCCAGGCGGTCCTCGCCCTCGTTCAGCGAGCAGATGCCGTTGGACAGCTGGGTCGGCAGCATCGGGATGACCTTGTCGGCGTAGTAAATGCTCGTCGCGCGCTCGAACGCTTCCTCATTCAGCGCAGAGCCGGGGCGGACATAGTGGCTGACGTCGGCGATGTGAACGCCCAGCTCGTAGCCGTCATCCAGCTTCTGCAGGCTGATGGCGTCGTCGATGTCCTTCGTCTCGGCGGAGTCAATCGTGAAGATGGGAATGCCGCGCAGGTCCAGGCGCTTCGCGGCCTCGGCGGGGTCAATCGTGGCGTTGTCGTAGGCGCGGGCCTCCTCCAGCACCTCCGGCGGGAACTCCTGGCGGACGCTGCGGCCATACAGGATGGCCTTGGCGCACTCAGACGCATAGTCGGAGGAACCGAATTTCTCGACAACGGCGGCGCGGTGGTCGCTGTGGCGGTTGCCGCGGTGGGTGATGAGGAAGCCGACCTTGTCGCCCAGGTGCACGCCCTCGCTCCCCTGCTTGGCAAGCAGGAACTTCACGTCGCGGCAGCCGTCCGGCTCCACGGCCATGCGGCCATCCTCGGACAGGCAGACCGTGCCCGCAAAGCGGTTGTTCGGGACCGTGACCTCGACGACCTCGCCCTCGGAGGAGCCCTCCACGCGCGGGTGGTCGAACAGCTTGACGTTGATCTTATCGTTGGGCATTGCGCCGTGCAGCGCGCGGCCCGGGATGAAGATGTCGCCCTCGCCGTCGTCGCGGCTGGCAAAGCCGAAGCGCGCGGCCAGCTTGACGAGCGTGCAGGGAATCGTGTTGGGGGCTGCAGCATTCTCATAGGTCGCAAAGCCGGGCACATAGGTGCCGTTGCGCATCGACAGCTCGCCGGTGGCGACCATAGCGGAAACGGTGGTGCGCAGGCGGGAGTTGTCCACCTGCAGGTTGTTCTGCAGTTCGCGCAGCGTCATGGGACGGCGCTTGACCGCGTTTAAAATAGATTTCTGTAACGGTGTCATAGTTGCTCCTTTAATTTACGTCGCACCGCCATCCGACGGTGCCCTACCCTTATATACATCCACAAAAAACGGCCCGCCGGGGCGCTGCTTACAAAGCCAAAGCGCTTGGCGGACCCTTTTCATCTTTGTTACCCTGCCAAAATCACAGGCGTGCGCTCAAAACGCAGACGACCAGCGTGACGACAAAGAAAACGACGCCGCAGATCTTGGTCAGCTTGGCCAGCTTGGCGTCCACGCCGCGCTCACGGCCTGCTGCCATCGTGGCGGAGCTTTCGCCCATGATCGCGCCGGACAGGCCCTGGCCCTTCTGCTCCTGCGCGAGGGTGAAAACAACGATCAACACGGACACGGCGATGAGGACGACGCCGAGAACGATCTCATACCAGTTCATTAGATTAGCACTCCTTCTATTTCTATCCACGCCGTCGTGACGTGAAAAGTCTCATGCACCGTACAGTATAGCATAGTTTGCCGCACGTTGCAAGCGCTTTTTTCACGTTTTGGGTGTAAAATCAGTTTTGCAGCGCAATTTGTTCGCCCTGCACCAGCGGATAGCGGACCAGCCTGTCCCCGTCAAGGTTTTCCCGGTGCATATCGACGGCAGTGATCTGGTGGTTGCCGTAGGTCGTGTAGTAGTAAATGCCCTTGTCGGCGTTGCAGCAGCTGGTGTAGAGCGTGATCTCGTACTTGCCGCCGTCCAGTTCACAGCAGCCGCGCTGCTGCTCGACAGCGTGCAGGATGTGGAAGAACTGCCCGACGCTCTCGGCCTCGCTGCTGCCGGATTTCGCGTTCATCCGCACAAAGGCCGCACGCACAAAGCGGGACTGGCTGGACAGATCGCCCGGCAGGCCCAGTGCGCCGAGGCCGCGGCTGTAGACGGGCAGGTCAAGGCCGTCCGCAAACGCAACCGCAGGCGTGCGCGGCGAGAGTGCGCGGTAGTTGTTCAGTGCGAAAAGCTGCTGCGGGAACGGCGGATTGTTCGTCAGTACACCGACGGGGTTATCGTAGATGTGCAGGCCGTCGGCGGTGGACTCCACCACGATGCTCCCCGTTTTGTCGGCAATGAGCCAGTGCAGCTGCGCGAGGGGCAGCTGCTCACTGAACGGGATATTGACGATGTTGGTTTTTGCAAGCAGCGTGCGCACCTCGGCCAGCGTCGCACAGCTGCCCAGCAGCCAGGGGATCAGCTCAAACTGAGCGACGTTGCTTTTGCCATCCTGCGCCGGGTGGTAGACTGCATTGCCGACAAAGTTCAGCCCTGCGATGCCCAGGCCCTTCTCATTGACGGCGTCATAGTAGAGCGGGTACTCCCCCGCCACGTAGGCCATGCCGATCATCGCATATTTTGTGCGGAAGTCCCCCATGCAGCGCAGGCTAAACGGGTAGGCCCGCGGCGTGACAGTGACCTCGTCGCCGTAGGAAAATTCATAATCGAGATTGCGGCCAAAGTAGAAACTGTCGGTTGTATAGGTTGCAGCTGTACACATGGTAAACACCCCTTTAATTATAATAGATGCAGTGTGGCTTTCCTGCGTCGAGAATGTAAGGGCGGACATGGTTCGCCCGCGGCACATAGCGGCCGCCGCAAGGTTCACGGGTAAATGGTGAGCATCGGCCCCTGCATTTTCAGTGTGGTTTATATTGTACCACACCCTGCGCGGGATAATCCACCGCCAAATTGTAAACAATGCGTCCTTGCCGAATCCAACGCCATCACAAAAAAGCTTGCGGCGTATAAAAATCTCCCGGTAACAGAAGTGAAATTACCGGGAGAAGGAGGAACAAAAAACGCTGCAAGCCCCGAAAAAAAGGCTTGCAGCGGTGCTTTCTGGCGTCCCA
>UMHC01005543.1_pt1 | contig 16114 bp, 9 predicted proteins | sample 1965381 | NCBI WGS metagenome assembly UMHC01 (sample SAMEA4836083, study PRJEB28245) | human gut metagenome | biome: gut microbiome; material: fecal sample | place: Denmark | collected 2008 | reverse complement strand
ACGAACCGGCGGAGCTCGCCCTCGCGTCCCTTGCGTCGCTCCAGCACCGGACCGACGAGCTCGGGAATCACGTCTCCCGCCTTGCGCACCACCACGGTGTCGCCGATGAGCACGCCTTTGCGTTCCACTTCAAAGGGGTTGTGCAGCGTGGTACGGGATACTGTGGAACCGGCCACGTACACGGGTTTCAACACCGCCACCGGAGTCACACGTCCGGTGCGCCCCACCTGCACAGTGATGTCAAGCAGCTCGGTATTGACTTCTTCCGGTGGATATTTGTAGGCGATGGCCCAGCGCGGCGCACGCGATGTGGCGCCAAGGGAACGCTGCAATCCCAAATCGTCGACCTTCACGACGATGCCGTCAAGCGCGTGTTCGATGTCGCCTCGGTGTTCGCCGTAATAGTCGATCATGTCGAGGATTTCCTTGAACGACGTGACCTCACGGTTGTGCGGAGAGACGGGCACACCCCATTTCTTATACAATTCGTAGGCTTCGGATTGGTCGTTGACCACATCATGGCCGTTGCCGGCGTGCCCCGCACCCCAACGCAGCGATCCGATGCCGTGCGCGTAGAAGCTCAGGCGACGGGTTGCGGTGATACGCGGATCCTTCTGTCTCAGACTACCTGCGGCCGCGTTGCGGGGATTGGCGAATGGCGCACGACCGGCGTCCTCGTTCTCGGCGTTCAGCTTGTTGAAATCGTCCCATCGCATGAACACTTCGCCGCGGATCTCCACGAATTCGGGAATGTCTTCCTCCGGTCCGGCAAGGTTCTGCGGAATGGTGGAGATGGTGCGCACGTTGAGAGTGATGTCCTCGCCGGTCACGCCATCGCCTCTGGTCAGACCCTGTTCAAGCACGCCGTTGCGGTAGATGAGGTTCAGCGCAAGACCGTCGATTTTCACCTCGCAGGTCATGGGCAGCGGCTTCGATTCGGGCCAATCCAATCCCCTGAGCACGCCGTCGTACCATTCGCGCAGCTCCTCGATGGAGAACACGTCATCGAGGCTCATCATGCGCGATGGATGACGTACGGAAGCGAAGTCGTTGGAGAACGTGCCGCCCACGCGATGGGTCGGTGACTGCGGTGAGTCAAGTGATGGGAACTGCGCCTCAAGCGATTGCAGGCAGCGCAATCTTGCGTCATATGCCGCGTCGGATGAGACGGGGGCATCGTCGATATAGTATGCGATCTGGTCTGATTCCACCCATGCGGCCACGCGCGCCCACAGCCTGGCCGCGGCTTCGGCGCTCATCGAAGCCACATCAACCTTGTCGAGGCGCATGGCGTCGGCATCGGTCGGCTGCAACGCGGCAATCCAACGTTCGCTGCCCGGAGTCAGCGAAGCCAGCCCCTCATCGGCCACGACGGCCGCGGAACTACCGTCGCTCTCCGGCGCGTCGAAATCCCATGCCAACTGTTCGGAATCATCACGATTCGTCATTGTCACCGCTTTCCCATCATTTCCGCCATGCCGCGCGGATGTCCACGCCAGCACCGATTATCGCACAAATGTTCGACCGTTTTGTTAGTTGTTCAGAGAGCGCAGGAACTGCACCTGCACCACGTCGGCACCGTCATGGTCTTCGTAATCCATGCGCATCGCGGCCACCGACAGGGTGCGTGCGGGCACGAACATGCCTTTGTCCACGCAGACGCGGGCCGCTTGGTGCATCAGGAGCGCGACCGGCGTGTTCGGCCATACCGGCAGTCCGGCGTCGGCGAGCACGTGGATGGCTTCCTGCACGTTGGTCGGCACCGGAATGCACTGCGATTGCGCTCTTCCGATCAGTTCCTGCAGTTCGCTTTCGAGCATGGCGATACGTCCGGGGGCGATCTCCTCGCTCATGATGTATGAGGCGGCGGCAAGGTCGAAGTGGTCGCACATCCATTCCGCATAGGCGAGGCGATAGTAGGCGAATGAGGCGTCTTCCCGGTCAAGCGCGACGTTCAGCGCGTTGAGGCATGCCGCACGTGCCGGATCCCAGTCCTCGGCACGCCCCAGCTGCACGGCGAGCTTGAGGTGCGACAGCGGGTATGCGGGGGCGTAACGCACCATGGCGTTCAGATGCGGCAGCGCGGCATCGACGCCTTTGACTTGGGCGAGCAGGTCGGCAAGCTCCATATGCATGTAGAACAGGTTGTCGGGAATGAGCACCGTTCTTTCGCCTTCGGTGGCGAACATGCGGTTGTAGATGACGCGTTCCGCATATGAATTGAAGTACCGCGGCACGCCCGGATTTTCAGCGAAGATCCGGTCCATGCGTTCGAGTGTGGACTGGGCGGATTCGATGGCCCGCTCGACGTCTCCGGAGAACAGCATGTCTCGTGCCTTCAGACGTTCGTCATCGAGGGATTGTGCCAGTTCGAATGAGAAGTCGGGCGTGTCTTCGCCGTCGATCAGCGCGCTGGTGACCTGCGGTGCCAATTCGGTCAATTCCGGATCGGATATGGAATTGATGATGTCCATGGCCTGTTTGGCTTTGGCCACCGATTCGAGTCCGTCGCTTTGCGCAAGACGATGGAACTCCCCCACGGCGCGCTGCAACAGGTCGACACGCTGGATGGACAGGCCCATCATGTTCTCACAGCCGAACAACTGCGCCGTGCCGTCATCAAAACGAATGTCGGACAGTTCGGGTTCTTCTTGGCTTCCCGCCGGTGAGAATCGGCTGTCACGAAGGTCGAAGGCCGCATCGATGGGTTTGAGCGCGCCTTTGCCGTCCACGTCCATTTCGGCGTCGAACATGCGGTATGTGGCGGTTGGATGGGCCAATCCGTCAGTGTCGAGCCGCTTCAGGAACTCGTCGCGGGTGAAGGTGACGGTCACCAAGTTGCGTACGGTCGGGTTTTTGCGCAGCTGCGCCATCGGATCGTCGTCATCATCATCGAGGTAGGTGTCGTACTCCGTTTTGTCGCTGGCGTCGTCCCGCATGGAGGCGTCGTCATCATCGGCGCGTCCGTCCGGTACCGCGAACGCCATTTCGTCGAAGTCGATGTCTTTCATCAGGTCTTCGAACTGGCCGTCCACCGTATCGTCTCCAGTGCCAACGCTATCCGAGCCAGCCGAATCGTCGGAATCGATTGATTCGGATGAGATATCGGTGGTTCTCGGAGTGACGGGCCGAGCCGGATCGCCATGGTAGTCGCCGTCCTTTGGAGCGGCTTTGGATCCGGATGGCCTCATGTCTCCGGTACGGATGCGTTCGAAGGCGCTTAACGCCTCGCTCATCAACTCGCTGATGGCGGAATCCTGTTCGGCTACGGCCTCTTCCAGACCAATCGAATCGATGTGCATCGACACGCGTTTGACATTCGGATCGGCTCCGAAGCTCAGCGCGGCCATCATGAGTCCGACGCGCAGATTGTAATCGACGCTCATACGCGTGCGTTCGACGTCGGTCAGGTCGATCCACGCGCGGCGCGATACGTCGTATCGGGTGAACGGCATCATGGACACTCCAGCAGAAGTGAAGCCGATTGCGACTTCGCCGTCGCTGAGGTCGCACCGGAAGTCAACGTCGAAACGGTATGGCAGACGCAGGCTGCGCAGCAGACGGGACATGGTCTGCCGGTACACCCATTCGGAACCTCCGTCGGCGCCGAAATCGCCTTCCAACACGTTGTCCTTGGTTGATTCGGCGACTTCACGCCGGAAGTCGGCCGCGATATCCGCCAGTCGGCTGGCGGCCTGGATGCCGTCTTCCCGGTTCGGGTCGAGGATCGCGCCGAACCGGTCGTCCGGTTTCAACGCGATCAGCGTCGGATTCTCCAGCAGGGCGAAGTCGATCTGCGCGGCTTCGGCACGCGTCACCGTGTCCTCCGTGGGGAGAGCGCCGATGCGTGCGTTACGTTCCAGCCATGAGCTGACGGCGGCGAAGCGGTTGAGGTTGCCCTCGATGTTGAGGGCGCACAGCACTGCCGAGAACGGCAGGGAGGAATCCCATGCGAAGAAGTAGCATCCGGAATAGCTGGATGTGTACAGGCGCAGCGGTTCCGCTCCGTGCACAGCTTCGAGCCCTTGATCGGTATCGAGCGCGTGGGCTTCGCGCATCAGATCGGCGAAGTAGTCTTCCAGGCCGGAGGCGCGCATGCCATGCGACCGGGCGCTCATGGTGTCTCTGATGGACCGTCGGATGGCGCCTATGGGCGCTTCGCGGTTGAGCCTGCGGAAAATGTTGCCGGAACCGAAGCCGACGAGCAGGCCGTTCATCTGTGGAAGCATGTAGGCGGCGAAGAAGGCGATGGTGATGGCGTCCCGATATTCGAGGTCGAACCGCATATTCGCTGGCAGGTTGGCGCGCATTTGCTCAAGCGTGTAACGGCTGCCGGTTTTGAGCCATGAGGCGAGCCACATCATGCGACCGCCCGGCATGCGTCCCACGACGCCGCCTTGCGTGGCGCGCACCGTTTTCGGATTGCGGCTGGCCGCATGGCCGAGTCTTGGACCGTCCGCCAACGTAAGGGTTTCCTCTTTGACGAAGACGAACCGCGGTTCGAGTTCCTGCGTGTCCATGTCCGGATCGGTGCCGGCGAAGACACGCGCTTTGCCGTCCGCGAGCGCGATTTGGGCGAAGTGGTCGCTGTCGGTGAACAATCCGATGGAGAAGGCATGGCCGTGGGTCTGCGGCAGTTGGGCCCATCCGAGGCGGAATCCTCCGGGCACGCCTTCGAATCCGTCGATGATGTGTCGTTTGATGAGCGGATTAAGCCGGATGGCGTTGCGGGTCAGTTCGTCGACGATGTCGTCGGGCTTGTCAAGCGCCTTGCCGAAGGGGTTGGCGTGGATGTGGCGCGGCGTGGCCTGGTTGACGAGTCGCCGCACATTTTGCCTGACGCGTTCGAGCATGGTCCGGTTATGTTCCGGTTGGCTGGCCGGGTCTGATGGTGTGCGGTGAGACATGTGTGCCATTCTTTCAATCCAATGCGACATGAAGCTATTAGAATAATGACGTGACTTTTTCGAAGCAGCGTTTTCAGGCACGTCGTCGTATGTGCGCAGCCATTGTAGTCGCTTTCGCGGTGATGGTGGCGGTCGAGTGCGTGTTGTGCAATATGCCGTTTTGGCGTTCCTTGACCGCATCGGGTGATTCCGCCGCCGCGTACAACGTGCTGGGCCCTGGGCTCGAACGTACTGACGAGGGGTTGTTGAAGGTCACCGATCCGACGCAGGCATATATGCAGGTCGATGCGGATGGCTCGTCGGAATATGTTCGTATGGACCCGGTGTCTTCGAAGGCGTTGGATAAGGCAGCCAGACAATCGGAGCAGGTGTTGCGCACGGTTCGTGTCCGTCCTGATGTCAATCGCAGGGCCGGTACGGTCAGTTCGGTGTCGGTGTCTTCGCCGCGTTCGCTGTATGTGCATGCGGCGGCTGCAGGTGGTTCGGTGTGCGTGCGGATTGTCGAGCCGAAGGGTTCGCTGATTCCGTTTGATGCGGTGCGTGCGAATGTGCGTGTACCGTTCGCGTTGAATCCGTTGCGTATCGGCGTGATGGTGGCCGTGTTGGCGATGGTACTGGTGTGGAGGCCTGGTTCGCGGTTGTGGCGGATGCCGTTGGATACGACGAGTGTGAGGCAGCGTGCGTGGCTGGGGGCGCTGCTGGCGGTGCCTGTTGTGGTCACTTGTGCCGTTGTGGTGTGGCAGCTGGTGGAGGCGGCTCCGTTGAGCTTCCATACGAAAGGCACGTACACGTATGATTTCGACCAGTACGATTACGTGGCAAGGGCGCTGCTTGATGGTCACGCGTGGTTGGATTTGGATGTGCCGGATGCGTTGCGTGACGCGGCGGATCCGTATGATGTGGCCACCCGGCAGCGGTTGCTTGCCGATGGCGTAAGCCCAGTGTATTGGGATTACGCGTTCTATCAGGGGCACTGGTATTCGTATTTCGGTGTGGTTCCCGCGTTGTTGTTGTTCCTGCCGTATCGGGCGGTCACATCGTTGTTCGTCGATGGCGGGCTGATGATGCCCTGCGGTGCGGCCGTGCCGCTGCTGATGCTTGGTTTTCTGGTATTCGGATGTCTGCTGGTGATTCGTGTGATATCCCGAATTCGTCCGAATGCGCCGTTGGCTGCGGTCAGTATGCTGTGCGTGTTCATGCTGTTGGCTTCCAATGGTTTGTATCTGTGGTATCGGACGAATTTCTATTCGGTGCCGATCGCCGCCTCCCTGTTTCTGAGCGTGTTGGGATTGTGGCTGTGGTTGGGCGCCGCCAAGCGGGTGCCGGTGTCAGGCGATCGGATTCGTGAGGTTGATGGCACGCAGTCGTTGTCGTTGCCCCATCTGGCTGCAGGCTCGATGTGCATTGCGGCCAATCTGGGGTGCCGTCCGCAGTTCATTCTCGTGGCGTTGCTGGCTTTCGTAATATTCTGGCCGCAGATTCAGTCGATTTTCCGTCACGCCTCCAATGATTCCTCCCTTCCCCATATGTCGGTCTGGCGTCTGATGCGCGCGCCGTTGGCCGCATTGCTTCCCGCGTTGATTGTGATCGTTCCTCTGCTGGCGTACAACGTGGTCCGGTTCGGATCACCGCTCGACTTCGGCACCTCATATCAGATGACGGTCACGGATATGACCAGTTATCGGCAGCCATTGTCGAATCTTGCGCTGACCGTCGCATATTACCTGTTCCTGCCGTTGCGGTTCACGGATGCGTTTCCGTTCCTCGCCGTCAATCCGGCGCCTCTTCCCACTTGGGGATTTACCGAGGCAATGCCTGGCGGCTTATTCACGATAGCTCCGTTGACGTTGGCCGCGCTGGCCTGCCCGTTCCTCTACCGGCGTATGCGCAAGGCCGGGCGCACGAACACATGGCTGTTGTTGACATCCAGCCTGGCATTGGGATTGCTGCTTGTGGTGATTGACTCCCGCATGGCTGGTTTGGGATGGCGGTACATCGCCGATTTCGGATGGCTGTTTGCCTTGGCCGCGTTGCCTTCGTTGCTGATCGTACTTGATTGCGGCAAGCCGCGTCTGCGTTGGGTATGTCGTGCCGGATTCCTCGCGCTGCTGCTGTTCACGCTGGTTGTCGCGCTGATGTCGTTGTTCCTGCCCGGGCGTGACGATGAGATGTTGCGCAACAATCCCGCCCTCTATCTCGACGTGCAGTCCTGGTTCATGTTGGGTTGACGTCCGACATAAGCTACATCCAGTAAAAATTCAGGTTTCTTTCCTGATTCATATAGCAGTTTTTCCGGTTTGCTCTGAGTTTCATCGGCAATCATAGTGATTGTCATCATTGTTGCTTTGAGTTATGTTCCGGGGGTCGCCGACCATGAAACCGCTTTCGCCGCCACGCAACCATCCTCAGGCCGCACGTCGGATGCCAAAGGCGACATCGTGCTGCTCACCACCGAACTGGGCCGCGACGACAACGCCGTGCAGGACCAAGTCGTCAAACTCGATGCCGAAACCAGCAGTGTGACGCGACTGTTGGATTTCGGCAGCCTGTTCGCCGATTACAAGGCGTCCGCCACGCATGCGGGCACGGACGATTCGGATGAACTGCCGGTGAACCTGCGCGCGGTTGCGCCTGCGGTTCGTTACAATCGGCGGTATGGGTTTCTTCGATTCGCTGTTCGCCGGTAAACATTCCACACCGGCTTCGTCCGTCACGTTCCATCTCGACCAGGCCGCCCACATGTACGAGGACGGCAATATCGGCTTGGAAGCCACCACGCTTGATATCACACCTGACAGCAAGCGTGTGGCGATAATCGGCTTGAACGGCGCAGGCAAGACCACGCTGCTGAAGTTGCTGGACGGAGCGTTGACCGCCACGTCCGGAACGGCCCGCATCGAAGCGGACGGTACCGCATACGACCCCGCCGTGAAACGCGATCTGAAGCATGTCGAGGATCTGGTCGGCCGCGTGCGGCGCGAAGAGATTCCGAACGCCTACTACAAGGCGGCTTCGATTCGTGAGGCGATCGACCTGCCGTTGAAGAAGCACAAGGTGCCGGAAAGCGAACGTCAGGCGATCATCGGCAATCTGTTCGCGCATTTCGACTTGGCTTCCGTGGCCCGCGAGCCGGCCTCCGCTTTGGATAGCGAGAAGCGGCATCTGCTGGCGATCGCGGCCGCGTTGAGCTTCTCCCCCGCTGCGATCGTCGCCGACGAGCCGACCAAGGGATTGGACGAGGTGTCGTCGACGCGCGTGGCGAAGGCCCTGTTCAGCTATGACAAGCAGGTGGTGTTCGCCACGCATGACACGGATCTGATCGTCCGTCCGGAATATGCGATCGGCCGCGTGCTCGTTGTCGACGACCATCGTGTGGTGTTCGACGGCGCGCCTCGTGAGGCGGTCGATTTTTACACGGATTTGGTTCGTTCGAAGTATGAGGCGGCGAAGGGCGACAGGGCGTAGAAGAGATTTCGGACTCGGCAGTCCGTTCAGCCGATCAGTTCGTTGACGGTGTCGATCACCACGTGCACGTTATGCCGGAAATCGTCCGGTTCGGGCAGTAGTGAGATAGCCAGATAGCCGTTGGAGGTCATGTCGAAGAAGTAGCCGGGCTGTCCGGATACGCCGTGGCGTTCGATCATGTGCAGCACCAGCTCGTTCTCGTCGAGCACGCTGGGCACGCGCAGCAGTACGTTCCATCCGCCTTCGGCACGCAATACGCTGACAAGACCTTGCTCATCCGCGTCGAGCATGGCATGCAGTGCTTTGAGATTGCCGCGCACACGTTCCTGCACGCGCGCGGTCTGCGATGGCGCCGCTTCAAGCAGTGCGGGAATTTGTTTTGCGACGATCTCGCTCATGGGCAGATAGTCGTCGGCGATCACGTCGAGACGACGCTTGGCTTCCGCCACGTCTTCGGCGGGACCTGATACCTGGATCCAGCCGACTTTGGCATGCGGTGCGGCGAGCATTTTCGAAAAACCGTCCAACGCGAATGTGAGCGCGCCACGCTCCCCCGCGAGTCGTGCGTTGCCTTCGAATGGTTCCAAATCGTAATCGTAGAACACTTCGTCGGCGATGATGGCCACGTCGTGGTCCCGGCACAGGCGGACGATCGCCTCGCGTTCCGACGGTTTGACGTACGAACCGGTCGGATTGTTGGGGTTGATGAGCACCAGCGCGCGGATGCGATTGCCGTCCGGGCCTTCCAGCGCGGTTTTCAGTTCGGCCACGTCGATATACCAGGAGCCGTCGAATCGTTGTTGGTATTCGATCATGTCGACGCATTCGAGGCGTGCGATCGATTCGATGAGCGGATAGCCGGGTTTCGGTGCGAGCACGGCGTCACCGGCATCACACAGCAGTTTGATAAGCCACGAGTAGGCTTCGGAAGTTGAACTGAGGATGTACAGGTCGTCCGGCGAGCAATGGCCGATTTCCTGCATGTCAAGGAACGCGGCCAGCGCCTCACGCGCGTAGCGTTGGCCGCGCGGGTCGGCGGAGTAGATGTCCGGCACAAGATCCGGAGCCAGCGCGTGCCGTGTCGGATTGGAGTCGTTGAGCTTGCCGAGCGGTCTGCCGGCTGTTTTGGCGGTGGCTTCCGCCTTGGCGATGGGATTGAGCTCACTGATGTCGACTCTTGAGGAAAAACGCATGCTCTCCACCCTACTCCATGGACTGCCGTCTTCCATCTGCGGCACATGGAACAACGAAAAAGGCCGTCCGATTCGTCGGACGGCCTTTTGACAACCTAATCGGTCAACACATCACTTCTGCTTGGTGCTCGCGTAGTATGCGGCGCCGATGATGCCGGCCTCGTTGTGCAGCTTGGCTGCGACGATCGGGGTCTTGATGTCGATGTACGGCAGGAACTTCTCGGAGACGCGGGACACGCCACCGCCGACGACGAACAGCTGCGGGTCGAAGTAGAACTCCATGAGGGAGTAGTACTTGGTCAGGCGCTTCGCCCACTTCTTGTAGCCCATGTCGAGCTTCTCGCGGATGGAGGATGCGGCGTACTTCTCCGCGTCGCCCTTGCCCTTGAGCAGTTCCAGATGGCCGAGCTCGGTGTTCGGAATGAGCTCGCCGTTGAAAATCAGCGCGGTGCCGATGCCAGTGCCCAGCGTGGTGGCGATGACGAGGCCATCCTGGCCCTTCGCGGCGCCGAACTGCTGCTCGGCAAGACCGGCGGCGTCAGCGTCGTTCACCACGGTGACCGGACGACCGCAAGCTTCGGAGAACACTTCGGTGACGTCCACGCCGACCCAGGACTGGTCCAGGTTGGCCATGTAGCCAAGCTTCTCGCCCACATGAATCGGAGCCGGGAAGGCGATGCCGACCGGAGCGGACTCCGGAACCTCGAAATGCTCGAGCTGCTGGCGAACGATTTCGCCGACGGCCTTCGGAGTGGACACCTCCGGGGTGAGGATCTTCAGACGCGGTTCGGCGAACTCGCCCTTCTCGAGGTTAACCGGGGCGGCCTTAATGCCGGAGCCACCAATGTCAACGCCGAATGCCTGTGCAGTCTCAATCATCTTCAACCTCTCTATCAAGGTATGTTACGGGTGTATTCGAACCGGTACGTATTATGGTAACTCGCAACATGCCCAAAATCGCGCGCGACATGCACAAATGGTGAGAACGATTGCACAAATTGTAATACTTAACCGAGTAAATATTTCATCGCCTGTTTTGCAAACGATTCGTCCCACGTCGGTAGAGGCTCCGACGTGGGACGAATCGTCAATCGCGTGATCGCCGCGCGTTGGGAAACGCGTGGGCCACGGTGTTACTTCAGCGGCGGCATCGGCTGCCATTCCGGATCATGCAGCAGCTTGCGCGAATCCCACCATCCCTTGGCGATCTGAACGATGCCGGTCTTGAAATGCTCGCGGTCCACCATCGTCAGTCGAATCACTTCCTTGACCGCGGTCAGTACCGTACCCAGACCGAACAACAGCGGACGGTAATCGCCGTACGTCATGAAGTATCGGGCCATGTAGCCGCGGTTGCGCATGATGTGGTAGCGGTTCATGTCGGAAGTGGAGTTGAGCTGGCGCACGCCGGCGATGTCCCAATTGCCGATCTCGCGCGTACGGCGCAGCACCACGTCGGGCACGACGATCGGATTGGTGACCTTGCTGGCACGATAGCCGTACATCGTGTCGTCCCAATAGATGAAGAAACGCGGGTCGGGCAGACCGATCTTCTCGACGATGTTACGGCGGAACAGGCCGCCTTCGAAGCACAACGTGTCCATCACGCGATAGCCAGCCGGGCCGAACGCAGCCGGTGCGATCGGGTTCGGAATGCCGAGCGGGACGATGAAATCGTACTGCCAGTAGAACGGACCGCCATCATAGTCGTAGCGGCTTCCCTGAATCACGTCGTGCCGATCGGTCCACTTGGCCAAGCGCTCGATGCCTTCCGGCATGACGGCGACGTCGTCGTCCATGACCCAGAACCATTCGGCACCCAGCTCGTACGCCTTCTTCACGCCTGCGGAGAAACCGCCCGCACCACCGAGGTTGTCGGTCTGCGGCGCGTAGACCACGCGGTTCTCGTTGCCGGACAGGTCGGCCACGGTGGTGCCCCACTGCGCGGTGAGTTTGGCGCTGAATTCTTCGACCATGCCATGGGTCTTGTCGCTGTGCTCGTTGTCCACGACGATGATGCGCCACGGGGCGACGGTAAGCTTCTCGATGGATTCGAACAGGGTGGCGAGCAGCTGCTGGCGCTTGTAGGTCACCACGACGATAGCCAGCTTTTCGATGGTCTTCTTCGCAACTTGCTTTTCAGTCATACGTTCCATTCTTGCACCGGCCCTCAACCACACATCGGCCATGTTCGATATGGAGCCGAGCACGGGCATAATCCGCGACAAATATGGACAGAACCTTGCACGGCACGAACTTGTTTGCCATAATGAACCGCGTATGCAGGGGAATCCGTATGACGGATTGAGATGGGCGTGGACGTCCGAACCCTTTGAACCTGATGGTTGACACCAGCGTAGGGAGGCATGGCCATATGGCTGATGTGATTTCCGTAACCAATTCCGATTCCGCGTTCGACGCTTCGAAGGGCGTCACGCGAACCAATCTTCCCCCATTCGCGCAGCGGCTGCGCAAAGCCGCCGACCTCGTATGGGAGGAAGGCTACAGGCAGCCGTTCATCCGCGAACTGGGCGAAGGCACTCTGCCGCGCGAGAAGTTCGCGTTCTATCTGCTGCAGGATTTCCGTTATCTTAACGACTACGCCAGAGTGCATGCTTTGGGACTGGCCAAAACAGACGATCCTGAGATCATGGCGTTCATGCTCAACGTGCAGAACGGCGCGTTGAATGTGGAGTCGACCGTGCACCGCACGTATCTGGCCAGCTACGGCATCACCGACGAGCAGATGAACAACGTGCGCCAGTCGGCGTTCGCCCGCGCGTACACGTCGAACATCCTTTCCATCGCCTATGGCAAGGACATCCTCGACATTCTCGTGGCCGTGCTCCCCTGCGCCTGGGTGTATGCGGATTACGGATATCGTCTTGCCCATGAATTCGCCGACACGCTCGATGTGAACCAGTACAAGAGCTGGGTGGACATGTACAAGACCGACGAGTTCTGGCAGGGTTCGGCTTGGCTGATCGAGCATATCGAAAAACTCGCCGCCGAGGTGAGCGAGGAACGTAAGCAGGAGCTGGTCGATATTTTTGTGACCGGCGTTGAGAACGAGTACATGTTCTGGTCCAGCGCGTACGACATGCAGTACACGTGGAAGCCCGAATGGGATCAGGAGAGCTGATTCTCCGGCACGCTCTCTTCCGATTGTTTATTTCCATATGAAGCGGCCCGCCTTCCGATTGGTTCCGGAGGGCGGGCCGCTTCTCATATAACGTTCGGCTCGCTATTCGCGCACGAGACGAATGTGCTCCACGTCGTCACGCTGGGAACGACGGTAGAGCACGAAACGGTTGCCGATGACCTGCACGAGTTCCGCGCCAAGCTGTTCGGCGAGACCTTCGCCGGCCTCCTTGGCGGTCAGACCGGAACCGTCGAGCACGGAGCATTTGATGAGCTCGCGCTTCTCGATGGTCTCGTCCGCCTGTTTGACGGCGTTTTCGCTCAGATCGTTCTTGCCGACCTGGATGAGCGGATTGAGTTTGGTGGCCAGGCCGCGCAGCTGCTTGACCTGCTTTTTGGTAAGTGCCATATGTGTTCCATTCCTATCTACAAATACCCGCTCAAGCTTAGCGTGAGGACGGTATTTGCCCATCCGCCCGCAACGCACCGGTCATAACAGCACGCCCGGCACGACCAGTGCGACGAGATAGACGAGCACCACGATCGCCACGGCCACGTCCATGCCGGTGACGCGCATGACACGCCAATGCGTGCGCGTCGCACCTTCCTCATAGCAGCGCGCGTCCAAGGCGAGGCTCAGGTTGTCGGCGTGGCGGATGGCTGCGGCGAAGACCGGCACGACGACCGCCACCATCGCTTTGATGCGTACTACGAACGAACCTGTTTCGACGCTCCCGCCGCGCGCCGACTGCGCGTCGATGATTGCTTTCGTTTCCACACCAAGCGTCGGTAGGAAACGCAGGGCGAGGCTCATCACCAATGCCGTCTCCTGCGTGTGCAGACCGAATCTGGCGAACGGTGACAGCAGCGATTCGAACGCGTCGGTCATGGCGGTCGGTGTGGTGGAGGCAAGGAACATCGCTCCGATGACGATGACCACGGCGAACCGACATGCGTAGAGTAGGGCGATGCGGATGCCGTCATCGGTGATGGGAATCGGCCCGAGGCTCGCCACCGTGGTGCCGGTGCGCACGAAGAAGATGTTCAGCAGGCCGCAGAAAACGAACAATGCCAGGAACACACGCACGGAAGCGGCCAATCGGCCTACATTGATGCGTCCGGCCGCGGCGATCACGCCGGTGAACACCACGGCAAGCAGCAATTGCCAGAATGAGCCGATGGCGAACGCGGAGAACATGAGCGCCAATGCGGACAGCATGCCCACGCGCGGATCGAGGCGTTCCAACAGGGTCCGCCGCTCCCCCACGGTCGCGGTGTCCGAGCCGGCGGCGTCCACGGATGATTCCGCATCCGGCTCCTCTTCGCAGGTGGCTTTCACTGTGGATTCCGTGGATTCCTTAGAGTCCGCACGTTTCGCCGGCTTGCCCAATATGATGGTACGGTCGGCAAGCTCGTCCACTTCATCCTGCGAATGCGAGATGAGCAGTATGGTCACGCCGCGTGATTTGAGCCCGTGGATGAGCCCGTGCACGCGTGCGGCGGCCTCCTCGTCAAGACCTGCGGTCGGCTCGTCCAGAATCAACGCTTTCGGCTCGCATGCAATCACGCCGGCGATCGCCACCAGTCGCTGCTGGCCGCCCGACAGGTCGAACGGCGAACGGTCTCGCAGATGTTCGATATGTAGCAGCCGCATGGCCTGCATGGCGCGTTCCATCGCCTCGGACGTATCCAATCCCAGGTTGGAAGGCCCGTATGCGACGTCTTCGGCCACGGTGTCGGCGAACAGCTGCCGTTCCGGATGCTGCATGACGTAGCCGACCGTACGGCGCAGCCTCGTACGGTTTTTGCGATTGAGGGGCTTCGTTCCGCCGTTCGCCTTCGCAGTGGCCACGGCGATGCCGTCGATGACGATCGAGCCTGTCGTGGGTTTCTCCAACGCGCACAGCATGCGCGCCAATGTGGTTTTGCCGGCGCCATTGCGTCCCATCAACGCCACTGTCTCGCCTTTGCCGATGCTGAACGACAGGTGGTTGAACACGTCACGTTCGGCGTCCACGTAACGATACGATATGTCGCGTGCTTCGATGAGCGTTTCGGCGGACTCATCATCAATGCGTTTCGGCAGGCCCACCGATTGAACCGGCATCCGAAGCCGCTCGTCGGCAGGGCCATCGCCTACGATGTGGCCTGCTTCCAGCTGAATCACACGGTCGGCATGTTCCAACTCGTCCGCATGGTGCGTGACGAGAATGATGGTGGTGCCGCGGTCCTGGAGTTCGTCCAGCACCCGCATGATGTCGGCGCGCCCTTGCGGGTCGAGCATGGCGGTCGGCTCGTCGAGCACGAGCACATCGGAATCCATCGCCAGCATGCCGGCGATGGCGATGCGTTGTTGTTGGCCGCCGCTCATGCGCGTCGGATCGGAAGCGCGATAGTCGCTCATATCCACGGCGTCCAGCGAACCGGAGATGCGCAGGCCGATCTCATCATGCTCAATCGCAAGATTCTCCGGTCCGAACGCCACGTCGTCTTCGGTGACGGTGGTGACGATTTGGTCTTCGGGATGCTGGAACACCGCGCCTATGCCGCAACGGGCGGTTCGATACTCGTCGGCGTGCGCGCCGGACTCGTCGAACACCACATTGCCTGACAATGCGACATATCCCTCATCGGGAGCCACCAGTCCGGCGATGACACGTGACAGCGTGGATTTGCCCGAACCGTTCGGTCCGGCCAGACAGATGCGTTCGCCACGGCGGATGTCAAGGCTCACACCGTCAAGCGCCCATGTCGCGCCGCCATCATAGGTGAATCGCACATCGCGTAGCGTTATGATCGGCGCATTGGTCGTAACCATAAAATCTTCCTTCACCAGCACTGTATGGAATTCTCGGGGAAAACAAGACGGAGGAACCCTCCGGTGGATGCGGACGGTCCCTCCATGTTCATTTCAATGGGAAACAAACGAAGCTCAACGGTTCAGCAGGTTGGAGATCGGCTTGTAGATCAGGAACGTGACCACGCCGTGGATGGTGAACTTCAACGCGTTGAACGGCAGGAGCGCCGGCACGATAAGCGCCACGACCTGCGCGGTGGTCATGTGCGCGTAGAACGGCGTGACGATGATGTTGCCGACGATGGCGACGGCGAGCGCCACGACAGCGCCGACGATGATGCCGATCAGCGCGCCCTTGCGCGTCTTGTTCTTTTTGTAGATGAGCGATGCCGGCACGGACAGGGCCAATGCCACAAGCACGGCCATCAGGGTGCCCCATGGGTTGGTGAACAGGTGCGGCACGAAGCCGAGCACGCTGACGATGACGGCTGCGGCCGGGCCGAACGCGAAGCCCGCGACGAGGCAGACGATGCCGGATGGGTCGTATTTGAGCCATTGCACGCCTGGGATGATCGGGAATTCGATGAAGCTGACGGCCATGGACAGCGCCA
>UMHC01028907.1_pt1 | contig 16191 bp, 11 predicted proteins | sample 1965381 | NCBI WGS metagenome assembly UMHC01 (sample SAMEA4836083, study PRJEB28245) | human gut metagenome | biome: gut microbiome; material: fecal sample | place: Denmark | collected 2008 | reverse complement strand
GCACCTCAAATGGTGTTTACACAGAATTGGGGATTGACCCGAAAATATCTATATTTTAAATCTGTTTTATTTTGACGTTGATATCCCGCTCCCCCGCAGTGTTATCCTACGCTATATTATATATTGAAAAACAGGAGGCAAAATGGCCCTGCAGTAGTCACAAATTACTTTTGCTCAATTTTTATCCCAAATAGGCGATACATAGAAGCTTGATTTAAATTGGCTATGATTTCTGTAAAATACCCCATTAAGTTAACTTGAACACTTTTACAATGGAACAAAAATCAACACTATACATAGCTGCTTGCACCGTACTACTCCTATTAGTTCTTCCTGCCGAAAAAGGCTAGGCTAATATAGAGCTTATGGATTTTGTGAGAACAAACAATAGATTTACATTTGAACAAAAAAGTATCGAATTGCTAAGCCAGTTAAGGGATTACCTTTAGCTTTACTCCACGGAAAGTAAATATAATTTATAACAAGGGAGATATAAAATAATCATAATGGGTTCGCAAATAACTTAGCGTAAATTATATTTAGAATAAAAAATCTATGTTTAAGATCTTGGTGATTATTCGGATTTAAGTATTTAGATAAAGAAATTAAGCAATATGCTTCTAGGGTATTAGTATAATTGCGAGACCCCAAATTTATTAGCATATAAATCAATGTTATCTTTCAATCATGAGACGAGACTATTTTTTATAGATAATCGAAAATATACTATTGAAAATAGATTTGTTTAGTGATAATATAGTCTTACGATAGAACACATGTGACAAGGCTGAAATAAATTTTAGAATTATATTAACTCAATCGATTTTATATAAAATATGATATTTATAGAAAAAACAGAAATTGGAAAATAATTAATATATAATTTATCAAAATATTGCTCTAGGGACTATTATAATTATGAGATTTAAAAGAAGGCTGATAACATTTTGGAGGACGCTTTCAAAATAAAAAAAACATTAAAAAATTAATAGCGAAAAGAGACAAAGAATGACTGGAAATCAATTCGGTGTACCATTTGAAAAAGAAGAATATCAGGCTAGACTTAATAATGTTAGGAAAAAAATGGAAGAAAAATCCATGGAGTTATTAATGGTTAGGGATCCGGCCAATATTCATTATTTAACAGGCTATAATACATTAGGCCTGTCAAATTTTGTCTTGTTGCTTGTAAGCATAAATTGCGAACCAATTTTGTTCGCTCGACAACTTGAATGCTTTTTAGCGTATAAAACAACAAACCTGCATGAAATTTATCCATGGCAAGATCACGAGAATCCATTTTTAATATTAAAGGATATACTTTCCCAAAGACAGATTAGTACACAGCATGTAGGAATTGAAAAAACATGTCGATATTTTACAGTTGCTGATTATACACGTCTATCCAGAATATTAAATGACAACACGTTGGATGGATCGGGTATTGTTGAAAGCTGCAGGATGATCAAATCTCCTTCTGAAATTGAATATATACGGCAGGCAGGTGTTTTTTCTGCTATAGGAATGAGGGCTGGCATGGATGCGGTAAAAGAAGGAGCAACCGAGAACGAAGTGGCTGGAGCCGTATATAATGCGATGGTCTCCTCCGGAAGTGAAATGCCATCAGGTGGTCCAATTGTAACTGGTGGGTGGAAGTCTGGAATCCCTCATAGCAATTTTTTTATATTGATGTTGCAGCAGGGGGATGTGATTTTGTTTGAGCATGGCGGAGTTTATAATCGTTATTGCGCACCATTAATGCGCACTGCAGTTATTGGCCCTAAATTCAATCCTGAAATTAAAAAAATGTATGAAGTATGTAAAGAGGCACTGCAAGCGGCGATAAATATAATTCGACCAGGTGTTACATCAGCGGAGGTAGATGCTGCCTGCAGCCAAGTTATCGAGCAGGCTGGCTATTATGAATATTATAAAAAACGAGCCGGCTATTCAGTGGGAGTTGGATTTCAACCGAGCTGGATGGAAGCGCATATTTTTGATTTAAAAAAAGGAGACACTCGAGAGTTAAAAGCAGGAATGGTGTTTCATATTCCACCTGCACTGAGAAAATATGGTGAATTTGGGGTTGGCATAAGCGAAACAGTAGCTGTGACTGATTCTGGTTGCGAGGTGCTCACTAATTATTCGAATGAACTAAATATAAAATAGCGCTTATTAAGCGGGGGGGTGTTAGTATTTTTACTAAAATGACGGATGTGTTGGTAGTTGGGGCTGGACCGGCAGGATTAATGGCTGCAACAGAATCTGCCAGAAAAGGACTGCGTGTTTCTGTAGTCGATAAAGGCATAATAGGCAATGACTGCTCGGCTGTAGGGGCAAAACAAATTGCAGGCAGCGGCTATTGGTCTGAAGATGATAATTACAAACGCCATTTGGAAGATACACTTATCTCAGGCTGCCATATAAATGATATAGAGCTTACAAGTTTATTTACAAAAAAGGTCGGTACGGCAATTTCTCGCATGGAAGAAATGGGGATGCCATTCACGAGAAATTCTGATGGAACCGCACCGGATGTTTCAGGCAATGCACCTGGCCATAGCAGAGGAAGATCTTTACGTTTTAGTGATGTAACCGGGAAGCTTCTTGTTGATACATTATTAGAAAGATGCCGTTGCGCAGGGATAGCATTGTATTCGGAGACGCCAGCGATAGAACTGGTAAAAAGTGAAGACGGAATTTGTGGAGTTATTGTTCTAGATTATAAAAAAGGGGCCCTACTTTTTATACGCGCGAAAGCGGTAATCCTAGCTACAGGTGGCTTAGGACGTATGTATAATCTTACATCAAATCCTATGCAAATAACAGGGGATGGCGTGGCATTGGCAATCCGAGCTGGGGCGAGCGTAGCGGATATGGAATTTGTACAATTTTATCCCGTCACCGTTATTGCTCCAGTATCCATTCGGGGTATGAATTTAAATTGCCAGTATTATGGAGCAAAATTAATTAACACAAAAGGCGAAAGATTCATGGCCAAATACTTTCCAGAGCAATTGGAAGCGACGACTCGGGACAAGTTGGCTAGAAGCATTGCACAAGAAATACGGCAGGGAAATGGCACCTCCAATGGCGGCGTGTATATTGATGCGACCGCCCTTTCCCCTGAACTATATAAGCAAAAAATCCCAACAGAGTGGAATTTAGCCATAAAAGCAGGTATAGATCCTACAAAACAGCTAATTGAAATAGCCCCAGCTGCGCATTACTTTATGGGTGGAATTTCCATTGATATTGCAGGGAAAACCAGCATCCCGCACCTATTTGCTGCGGGAGAATGCTGTGCGGGGATACAGGGGGCAAATCGGCTTGCTAACAATGGCCTTGCAGAAGCGATAACATTTGGTCTTCTTGTGGGGGAAGCCGCTGCGAATTATGCTAAAGACGAGAATTTCGCAAGATGTTCGGATAATTATATTGAATCTAAGATCCAATATATAATGGCCGATTTTGACCCTAACGGGTGGTCGCCGTGTGATTTATCAAAAAAAGTTCGCCAAATCGTATCAGAAAACTTAGGCGTTTTACGGGATGCACATGGATTGGAAAAAGCAAAAGAGGATCTTGAACAACTGTGTCCAGCAAAGACAAAGCACAGATTTGGTATCCCATGTGATCCTGAGGCAATGGAATATATTGGAGCAAAAAATATGCTTACAAATGCACGAATAATAGCTTACAGTGCTTTTACCCGCCAAGAAAGCCGTGGTGCCCACTACCGATTGGATTATCCAGTACAGGACGATAATCACTGGTTGGCGAATTTGATTGTGCATGAGGACGAGTCAGGACGTATTTATAGCGAAAAATCCCTAACGGGAACGAAAGGGCCACGAGAATGGTAAGCTACGCGATTACAATAAGAAAATTTAATCCGTACACAGACGATACCCCCTGGTATCAGACCTATTGTTTGGAGTATACTGAGCCTCCAACTATACTGAACGCATTAAAGGATATTAGAGAAACACAAGATAAAAAATTAGCTTTTCGAGAATCATGCGGCTTTGGTAAATGTGGATCCTGTGCGATTAAACAAAATGGTGAAGCAGTATTAGCTTGTCGTACACTTTTGCAGCAGAATGCAATTCTTGAGCCATTAGATAATTATCCTGTAGTACGGGATTTAGTGGTTGATAGAACAGAATATGAAACAGAGCTTGTCCATTTGCAGGCGCATATTCAGCGCGCAGATTATTTAAAGCGGGAAAAAGAACCATTTCAGTGGTCTTCTGCCTACGTGGATAATGCCGCTTGCATAGGATGCCTTGTTTGCCAGTCGGAATGTCCAGCATATGGATTAAATCCAAGCGAATTTCCTGGCCCAGCGGCTTTGATGCAATTAGCAAAGATGTTACATCATAGGTTGGATCAGGGAGAACGAGCAAAAACCGTACAATGGGCAGGCATCCATAATTGTACAGCATGTATGCGATGTGAGCACAGTTGCCCTAAAGACTTGCATCCATTTCGTCAGGGTGTATCAGAGTTGCGTATGGCAGTTGCCAACGAAAACCTTGAGATTCCGATTGCACAAGCTTCCCTTACGGATCAATATGTTAAAAACGGGAGCGTTATAGGTGGTGCACTTAAAGTGCCAAAACACGACTGCATAAAAGAGGACGCTGACAGCCTACTTTATTTAGGTTGCATGTATGCAAACCGATATTCGGAAATGGCAAATTTCATTTTAGACACCCTGGAGAATTTAGGCATTCGTGTTTGTATCCCAGAAAATTTGCACTGCTGTGGTGGTCCCCTACTGTGGGTTGGGGATAAAGAACATGCTCGTCAAGCAACAATTCATAATATGGATATTTTCATAAAAAGCGGGGCAAAGCGAATTATTGTGCCATGTCCAGGATGCGCTGTAACAATTAAGGAGGATTATATTCCATATTATAACGAACATTTCGGAAGTGAATTTCCGCTTGAAATTATCGATTTTAGTAAATTGATTTCCGAAAAATATGAGAAAGCCAGTATTGCTTCATATCAAAAGACCAAAGCAATATATCATGCGCCATGTCATCATGGAAAAGCGCAGGGATATACGGCGAATGCTATATCTATATTAGAAAAATGTCCAAACATTGATCTTGTTGGATGTAAAATCATTGATCAATGTTGTGGCGGCATGGTTGCATCCGCCAATCCTGCAGCTGCAGTTGCGCATTCGAAAGAAATAATTTTAAATGCTCTGCGGCAAGAAGCTAAACTTATAATAACAAATTGTATTTTTTGCAAAGATAATCTAAACCGAGCGATACGTCGAATGGGCGAAAAAGGGATAAAAGTTGTTTGTTTAGCTGAAATTATTTAAATAAAATGGATATTAAAGATTATATTTATTCTCATAAGCATGACATGATCTGTATGCTGCGAGATTTGGTAGAAATGGATTCCGCCTCAGAAAACATTGAGGGCATAAATCAATTAGCAAAGTATATTGAGAAGCGATTTAAAGAAGCGGGATTATCCGCATATAGAGAAAGACTAGAAAATGGCGGGGACATTGTCATATGCCAACACGAAAGTAGCGGCCCCAAAACTCTAATTCTTGGACATTTTGATACTGCTCTTCCTATGGGCAGCGTCAAAGAGAATCCTTTTTGTATTAAGGGTGACAAAGCGTATGGGCCCGGCGTATATGACATGAAAGCGGGAATTGCCGCAACACTCTATGCAATACAAGCCCTTTTTGAAAATGGAGTACAACCAAACCTCCTTATTATATGGAACTGCGATGAAGAAACAGGGTCCCATTTCTCACGAAAAACAATTGCCCAGTTGGCACAAGGCGCATCTAGATGTTTTGTGATGGAAACTGGGGAGAAAGATGGCGGAATTGTTACAAGCAGAAAAGGTGTTGGTGTTTTTTCCATTTGGACGAAAGGGATATCAGCGCATGCAGGGGCAGCGCCAGAAAAGGGGCGGAGCGCAATTGAAGAAATTTGTTACAAAGCTTTGGCCGTTCAAAAATTGAGCGATCCCGCAGCTGGCATTTTTGCAAATGTTGGGGTTATTTCTGGAGGCACAGCACCATCTATTATCCCAGAAAAGGCGGCAATTGAAGTAGATATTAGAATCAGTAAACAGGAGAGCACGGAGACGCTAACGGAGAGAATTAGATCCATTACAGAAAACAACATTGTTGCAGACGTGCGTTCTGGGTGGAGCGGAGAATTTCATCGGTTGCCCATGGAAAAGACAGTAGAAGCGCAAGAATTGTTTAATACACTTCTTGAACAAGCCAAAGAAATGGGCGTAGAGCTTCATGAAGCAACGAGTGGGGGTGCATCGGATGCAAATCTAACATCAGCAATGAATATCCCAACCCTTTGCGGGATGGGCCCAGAAGGAGATCATGCTCACACAAATGAGGAATATTTGGACTTGGCATCACTATTTGTCAGAACTGAACTATTAGCCCGCTTTCTTAGAAAACTTTATTTATAACCCTTGGGAATCCAAAATACACGCATAAAGGAGGAAGAAAAGGTTGAAGAAATTTTGGAGGAAAAAAGAAAATGCTGATGACAACACGGTTTTACAAACCGATGCCGCAGCCCTTGATATAGGTAGGGATGTAGGCGACTCAGCAGAGGAAACCGAGGAAGAGAGATTAGCAAAAAAAGGAGAAGAAATTTTAAGAGAAAAGGATAAAGAGTCTAAATATAGGCATTTATCAGGAGCATGGGCAGTTATTACAGCAGTAATTTCAGTCATATTTGTGGCTTATCATCTGATAACCTCTAGGTTTGGAATGCCAGAAATGTTTAGGCATCGCGCCCTACACCTTGGGTTTTTGCTGGTGCTAACTTGGATCTATTTTCCTTCCTGCAAAAAAGCAAATCACAAGCGCCCCAGCGTAATGGATATAATATTGATCGTAGTTACTGTGGCGCTAACAGTATTTACATACTTCAATATTGTCCAATTCAACTTAAGGAGTGGTGTTGCTGTACCACTGGATTATGTCTTTGGCGCAATCTGTATGGTGCTAGTAATTGAGGCAGTAAGGCGTGTGCTTGGGTGGCAACTAACCTCCCTAATTGTAATATTCCTATTATATGCATATTTTGGCCCATATATGCCCGGCGTATTAATGCATAAGGGATATAGTTTAAAGAGAATAATCTATCAGATGTACTTAACAACCCAGGGTATTTTTGGTGTACCCTTAGGTGTTTCCGCTACATACATGATTATTTTCGTTGTGCTGGCCTCGCTCTTGTCCCAGAGTGGCTTGGGGACTCTCTTCAATGATGTGGCGTTATCAATGAGTGGGAAATCCGCTGGCGGACCGGCAAAAGTTGCTGTTGTCGCTAGTGCGTTGATGGGCATGATTAACGGTGGCGCAGCAAATAATGTGGCTACCACTGGTGCTTTTACGATTCCCTTGATGAAAAAGACAGGATACCCAGGATATTTCGCTGGCGCTGTAGAAGCAGCAGCTTCCACTGGAGGGCAGATCATGCCGCCGATAATGGGAACGGTTGCATTTATCATGGCGGAATTTGTCGGTGTATCATATGGGACCATTGCTTTAGCGGCCATTATACCAGCTGTTCTATACTTTATGGCCGTCTATTTTCAAGTGGATTTACGGGCACGAAAATTGGGCATTAAAGGTGTTGAAGATGATCAACTACCAAATGTGAAAGAAACCTTGCGCAAATATGCGCATATGGTAATTCCCCTCTTTGTGCTAATTTTTCTCCTAATTGGGCAGTTTACGGCTATTTATGCCGCATTTTACTGCTGCATATTGACGTGGGTGCTAGCTCTTTTTAGGAAGGAAACGCGCATGGGCCCCAAGAGGCTATTGGCTACAGCCATTGAGGCGGGGCGTGGGTGCATAAGCGTTGGTATTGCCATGGCTGGTGCAGGTTTTATTATTGGCGTATTGGGAATGACGGGCATTGGCCTTATCCTTGCAGATAACATTGTAACCTTATCCCGAGGAATTTTGCTGATTGCTTTGCTGTTGACAATGGTCGTTTCTATTATTTTGGGCATGGGACTTCCCACAAGCGCTTGCTATATTATCGCCAGCTCCATTGCCTGTCCCATATTGCTAAATATGGGCGTGCCCAAGTTCCAGGCACACTTCTTCGTCCTATACTACGCCTGTTTGTCTACAGTTACCCCGCCTGTAGCATTGGCGTCCTATGTGGGCGCCGGTATGGCAAATGCAGATCCCAATAAGGTGGGGTGGGCTGCATTTAAATTGGCTGCGGCAGGATTTATAGTGCCATTCTTCTTTATCTATGCACCAGAGATGCTGCTTATTGCCGATTCCCCCTGGAGCATTGCACTTGCAGCTATTACTGGTCTAATTGGAACGTATCTGCTTGCGTCGTCCATTGAAGGATACCTTAAGGTTCCCCTTAATTTTGTCATAAGGATTATCTGCTTTGCTGCGGCTATTTTACTTATGATACCTGGTTCATTTACAGATCTGATAGGGCTAGGACTAGTGGCGATAATAATTGTTTATATCTATGCCAAAACGAAAAAAACTTCGAAGGCAGCAATTTAATAAAATTTGGATGCGATTGCATTCGTAAAAAAAAGGAGGTATATATCATGAAACGCAGAGGTCTAATTGCAATGCTGTTAATTTGCGCAATCTTGTTTACAGCATGTGCAGCACCGGCAGCAGAAGCAACCCCCAGCGCTCCCGCGGACACTTCCGGAGAAGAAACCACAACGGCGGAAACAACAAACGAAGATGGCGAACCCATTTTTATCACCATAGGAACGGCTGCGATTGGTGGCGCATTCTATCCACTGGGTATGGCAATGGCCAAAATGTGGAATGAGGATATCCCCAACATGAAAGCAGTTGCCATTGCAACGGCCGGGTCCCCGCAAAATATAGATATGCTACGGACGGAAGATATTGAGGTGGCAGTTTGTCGCTCCACTGAGGCATATAATGCAATTCATGGCGTGGAAACTTATTCTGAGCCCATTCCGTATATTTGTGCGCTTACAGGCGGACTCTATTATGATTGCGTACAAATATTAGCAGTGAATGACGACGAAATCAACTCGATTTCTGATTTTAAAGGAAAAAGGATTGCAGTTGGCTCTGTTGGTAGTGGCGGTGAAAGTGATGCTCGTTCACTCCTAGCAGCTTATGGGATGACTTATGATGATATTACGCCGGAATATATTGAAGTATCCCAGGCAGTTGATATGATGAAGGATGGTCTGTTGGATGGTGCAATTCTTGGCATTACGCTGGGATCATCTGCAATCAATGAACTAATGATGACGGGCAAAGTGAAGATCATTGATATTGATGAAGCTGCAATTGACAAGCTGAGAGAGAATGAGTCCTGGATAGAAAATAGAACAATCCCTGCAAATACCTATCAAAATCAAGACTACGAAGTAAAGTCTTTTGGCCGGCCGCCGGATGTAATTATTTGCCGGGAAGATATGGATGAAGAATTGGCATATCAACTGTGCAAGTCTATGTATGAAAACGCTGAAACAATTCATGGGGTTACCCAGATTTTGGAACAGTTTGGAACGGACATGCTGACTCCTGCAGATGAAGCCATAGTCCCATATCATCCTGGTGCATTGCGCTATTTCCAAGAAATCGGTGTTCTCGACTGATTTCTATGCTTAAGAGCTAAAATTGGATACGGCAGATAATCATTATCTGCCGTATCCATTAATCCTTACAATTGTCAGAAGATGTCAAACTTAAAAAACGGAGAAAATATATGAAACGCTTTTTTTTAGCCTTAGTTGCCATTTCTCTTGTTTTCTGTTCGACTTTTACACAAGCATATGCAGCAACTATAGTTGACGGGGACGTAGTATGTTCCATAGCGGTAACATATGAAGGGGATGGGGTAATTTTATACCGAATTGCTGTGCAGAATTTGGGCGCCGATGCCATTCAGGATGTGCAAGTCTTTTGCGATGTCCAAAATGGTGAATACACACAAATAAATGGAATAATGCCGGGAGTTCCAAGGGACTATGATGACTATACCCAGATAAAATGGAGATTTGCTGAAATAGAACCGAATCAGCTTATTAATACCGCATTTAGAATCAATAGCAAAGCTACATCGGAAGCGGAAGTGATACCGTCCACGATTACAGTGAAATATAGTGATAAAGAAATAAGTTTGACGGATGTTTCTGTTAATTCTTATTCCGGTGGAGGATGCTCTGAAATTGAAAAATATTTACATACTGACGGATGGCCTGAATTCCCTGAATACGGAATTGATTTGGGAATATTGAGCGGGACCTGGTATGAAATGGGTGTACAATATGGTCAACGCGTAGGAGAACCAATACAGTTATATTTTGATCATCGTGCAGACGGGCATGTGGAAGCATATGGGTTAGACCACGTTAAGCAGGATATACACCGCTATGAAGAACAGGCTGAGCGCTTTTTCCCTGAGGCAATAGAATTTATACAAGGAATTGCAGATGGGGCAAAAGAATATTTAGCAAAATCAAAGTATGCAGATGATCTAACGGATTACGAAAAGATTTTGCTACTCAACTGTGATAATTGCCTTATGTATGGACATCCAGGGGATGATCATTATGATCCGACTTTGGAAAATGCTGATTTTCACGCGGCTGATGCATGTTCTGCACTTGTTGCGCTGGGAGGGGAAGGTGCTACAAGTGATGGGAAAACCATTATTAGTCAAACCAATGATGGTGACTTTTTAAATGAAATGTATCGGTATACGTTTATTGCGATGCCAAGCGATCCAGAAGCGAATAATTTTTGGGGAACAACTGCACCGGGTAAGTTTTTCGAAATTATGGGGCTGAACGATAAGGGCTTAGCCGTTACTGTAACGGCAGGCGCATATGGAACATGGGTCCCAGAAGAAAATATTTTTGAACGGGCCTTTGGTATAACTTGGCAATTTGTGCTGTTACGGCAAATGGCATATGCTGATAATGTAGATGAAGCGGTGGAGTTGGTTACCATCGGGACAGAAGAATATCGGGATGCTACCGGAAGAAAAACACTATTACGTACACGGCACAACAACTATGTAATCGCTGATCCGGAGGATGCAGTTGTTGTTGAGGTAACAGCAAACCGGTATGCAACCAGACGTCCTGGTGATTACGGAGAAGAGCCCGGCTTTATTGTCTGCACAAACCACTATGTGTGTGACTACAGCTATGATGACCAGAATAGGAAAACAGATTATCCTATGACTACTTTTGGCGGCAGTGATTTTGATCCAACAAGCACATCTCGATATAATGAGTTGACTTGGTTAGCAAAAGCGAACTATGGGAAAATGAATTCCAAAATGATAAAAGACTTTTTAGAGCTCCATTATTTCTTTACAGAGGATGGGCAAAGAGTTGATATGGTTTGGAATGAAAATGCCCAAGATTATGTTCCAGCATATGAAGACGCATATACTGTTTGCAGGCATGGGGGTTATCCTGAACAATACAGCGGACAAACAGTAGATAGTAAAGTCGCCACATTACAAGATAAATTGATGGAGTTCAGCGTTGGAAGACCATGTGAATGGGAAGGAATGTGGCAAAGTTATATTGTACCAGAAAAATAAACAATAATTAAAGGAGTTTTTTAAATGGATACGTTGATGGAAACCTCACAACTGCCGTTCACCAGGGCAGAATACGAAACCCGGGTAGATAATGTTCGAAAGCAAATGATGAAAAAAAATATTGATGTGCTATTGGTAAGAGAGCCCATCAATTTGTACTATCTAACCGGGTATAATACGATTGGCTTTTCGAATTATACAGTATTGTTTTTGCCCCTCGAGGGCGTGCCATGTATGCTGGTGAGAAGCATGGAGAAAATGGTCGCAACCACGTCTACTTGGCTCAATGATATTGTTACTTGGGAAGATCATGAGAATCCGTATATCCGAACTAAACAAGAGCTAGAAACGCATGGATGGCTGAAAAAAGAAATCGCGTTCGAAAATAGTACAACATACATGTCCATTGAAGGATATTCTTCCTTGTGTAATGCTGTTGGTCGAAAACTAATCGATGGGAGCTTCTTGGTAGAGCCTGTAAGGGAAATTAAATCTCAACAGGAAATTGCCTATATGCGAAAAGCTGGAGACTTTACTTTTGCGTCTGTAGATGCGGGGGTAAAGGCTTTGAAGGCCGGGGTTTCTGAAAATTACGTTGCATCCCAAATGTACCAGGCAATTGTACAGGATGGGGGAGAATACACAAGCGGGGAACCAATCCTGACTTGCGGGAAAAAATCTGGTATTCCCCATACGACGTTCCACAGATACGTACTGCAAGAAGGAGATGCCGCACTAATTGAGTTGTCTGGCGTATATAACAGGTATGTTTGCCCTACTATGCGGTGTGCTGTTATTGGGCCGAAATTTAATCCAGAAATTAAGGTAATGGCTGATGTTTGCATAGAAGCGCTAAATAAAGCTATAGACGCCATTCGTCCGGGTGTCACCTCCGGGGAGGTAGATGAAGCATGCCGGGGAGTTATTGAACGAGCAGGATATTATGAGAACTTTAGGAAAAGAACAGGATATTCTATTGGCTCTTCCTATCCACCAACCTGGGTAGAAAATATGATAGATTTGAAAAAGGATGATCCTAGAATGTTAAAGCCTGGTATGGTATTTCATTTGCCAGTAGCTTTGCGTAAATATGGAGAATTCGGTGTTGGATTAAGCGAAAGCGTTCTGGTAACAGAAACTGGACACGAAGTTATTTCAAGAGTACCGCGCAAACTGTTTATCGTACATTAAAGAAGAGGTGCTATTTATGGAAAATAAACAAAATATGGGAAATTATATTCAAGCAACAACTACCTATTTTTCCAGAATGGGCGTATCAAATACTGATGACACATTACGCTTAGCTAGAAAAAGATTTGATGAGTTAGGACTAAAAAAAGTTGTTATTGCAACTTCTTTCGGGAAAACTCCACTAGAAGCTTTGAAATATTTTAAAGGTGAAGAAATTGTTGTCGTAAATTCTATGTACGGCTTTAGAGAAAGCGGTAAACAATCTCTTGAGCCAGAAGTAAAAAAACAGATGGAAGATGCAGGTATGACGCTAATATATTGCACGCATGCTTTTGCTGGTATTGAAAGATCGTTTAACCAAAAGTATAGTGGAATAGGGTTAACGCAATTTGCAGGCCAACTCTTTAAAATGTTAGGTGAAGGCTTTAAGGTTTGCCTTGAAATGGCAATTATGGCTGCTGATTGTGGAGGCGTTAATGTAAATGAAGAAGCGATGTTCATTGCAGGTACCGTTAGAGGGTGCGATACGGCAGTAGTACTTGTTCCCGCGCATAGCAATGCCTTTTTTGATCTACAAATCAAGGAATTAGTATGTATGCCCCGTGTACGTTCACTTAAGGGACAGCCTCTCTATCATCAAGTGAATAAATAAACGATTTAAACGAAAAAAATAATGATCCCCCTGGGATATCCTGGGGGGAATTGTTTATGATATTAAGTTATGAGCTACATAAGAACAAAATTAAACATATAAAAATGGATGTATAATAACAATCGCACCGAGGTTTATAATGCTTATATAATTTCATTAAAACGTGGCTAAGAAGCTGCGATTTCTGCAACGAAATAAAGCCCTTGCCCCTATCGGCACATGCGAAATTGCCGTCAGAAAAGCGTATTACTCTGGACAAAATAATAGCCCTAATTTTTTTAGGAAGCTGTAACCTGCGCTCTGTAAAGGTATAAATTATATATTTGGAAAAAGCGGCGAATAAGAACGGCTTTTTTTGCCGCAGGAAAGTGGTGCCTTATCTTAATTGATTCCCCTTTAAAGCACGCACAAATTTTTAACCCGAAAGAATGGGAGCAAAGTTAAAAAATATTAAATTATATAGAAAAAAATTAAATCCATAAAAATAGCCACGACAAAAAACTAAGCATTAAAGATGAGAAATATTCGTGGCATGAATGACATTCAATACCTGAATAAGTGATCAATACCGAGTCTTTGCAAAATGGGTCAAAAGCAAAGTCGAATGGTGCGTTGGGCTGCTGCAAATGTGACGACTAGAGCAGCGGAGAGCAATAATAAGCTGCGTACAATCTGTGAGAATGTAGCTGTATTAGATCGTGAGATTGTGAAAGCAGATTGAACTTCAGACGAGGAAAAGGACCAGATCAATATCAGCTAAGACATTGTGGAGAAGCAATAAGAGTACTAGCTATTAAGAATCATGTTCAGTCCGTCTATAGTATATCCAAATTGGATAACTCTATCCCATCACCCAAGAAGGACAGCAGTAGCCTCTAGCAGGTCACCTATATCGCAGCATATTACTTCTATGTTTGCAGCAAATAGTAAAGCGTAAGAAATCGCCATGGGAATAATTAGAAAGTCGAGCAAGATTTTTGGATATGTGCATTAGAAAAAATAAGAGCGCCAAATACTGTGTAAGCGTGTGTATTGGCTTGAAAAAAGAGGGGGCGTAGTGGATAATATTGTCTGTATCAATTATCGAACTGGGTTTAACGTAGCAATTCACACTGCCTTCTTCTACAGACAAAGGCCCGGGGCAGCCGATATCCACCATACGCAAATCCAGTAAGAATGTGATCTACAAGGGCGAGAAGAGATATTATGGCCATAGGTGGCTGGATACCTTGGAAGTGTTGGAAAAAAACACAGAGCAAGCGACTCAATTGAGACGAACTTAGTATGTATAGATTTTAAATATTCCACAAAAGAAGCATAGAGCAATTTTTTACCACTGTTGCCGTTATGGGACTTAATTTCTAATTTTGCAATGTGCGAAAGGTAAATGGATATTTCCCACAGGAAGCAGCCTAATGAAAATAAAATATGTGGCAATAATAGGTATTAATAAAAGAAAAACAGACCAACGTAAAAGCTTGGCTCATGTATAAATTGCTAACTATTTTGCTGGTCATATAAAGCGAAACAACGGTCTTAGCAGCCTTGGGATTCAGTTTCTCCAGCGTTATGCTGCTGAAATGGCGAAATATACAAATATAATTTACTAACATACATTTTATAATGTTTATTCCATAAATAGAATTTTTGTGAGATCTTAGTTAAACTGACGCCTTTATTGCACCGCTTCGAACATAGAAGTCATCGCCGTTTGTTAACAAGATTATCAATATTTCCCCACAAGGTTGGTCCTCTTCTATATTTTGGGATGCACGCCAAACGTTGGCTAGGGGATTTGCAGAGGTTTCCCCTCAGACGAAAATTCTTTTTCCCTACCTGTACGGCATCTGCTATAATGGAGGGAGGCAATTTATCCTTTGGAGGTATGTTATGGGCCGGATGCTCTTGCTGGATCAGATTATCAACCCCGCCAACAACCAGGTAGAGGGGTTCTGCATCGTGCGAAGCGTGGTACAGAAAAGCAACGTAAAAGGCAGCGATTATCTGGACTTTGTCCTGTGCGACGCGGGGGGCGAAGTGAATGCCAAGCTGTGGGACTACAACGTGGAGCAGCACGGCCATTACGAACCGGATACCATCATCAAGGTGCGAGGGACCATCACCCTGTGGAAGGAAGCAGAACAGCTCAAGATCGACCGGATCCGCAACCTGAAGGACGGGGAAGCCGTGGATATGGCCCGGCTGATCCCCTGCGCGCCCCTGCCGCCAAAGGAGATGTACGACGCCCTGTACGCCTGCGCGGAAGCCTTTGAAAACAATGACCTACGGATGCTGACCCAGTACATCCTTCGGGAAAACAAGGAGGACTTACTTCGCTGGCCCGCCGCCCTCAAGCTCCACCATGCCATGCGGGGCGGGCTTTTATACCATACCCTGTTTATGCTGCGGGCGGCCAAGGCCCTATGCGGCCTCTATCAGGAAATCTATCCTACGCTGGATGTGGATCTGGTTTGCGCCGGGGTGATCCTCCACGATGTGGCTAAGATCCCCGAGCTTACCGTGGGTAAGCTGGGGCTGGCCTCCGGCTATTCCACCGCCGGCCAGCTGCTGGGCCACATCAACATCGGCGTGGCGCGGGTGGAACGGGCTGCTGCGGAGTTGATGATCGAGGACTCGGTCAAGGTGTTGGTACAGCACATCCTCCTTTCCCACCACGGGCAGCCGGAATTCGGCAGCCCTAAAGCCCCCATGTTCCCAGAGGCGGAGATC
>UMHC01014756.1_pt1 | contig 16217 bp, 15 predicted proteins | sample 1965381 | NCBI WGS metagenome assembly UMHC01 (sample SAMEA4836083, study PRJEB28245) | human gut metagenome | biome: gut microbiome; material: fecal sample | place: Denmark | collected 2008 | reverse complement strand
ATTTTTATATTGGCAGGATCGGATACTGTTGGTATATAAGGCACGGTGGGGCCAGCAATAATGCCGGCAACAATATATCCCAAAACGACAGGTTGTTTCAACCATTTAAAAATCAATGTAATTATTCCCGCAGCAATTAATATAACCGCCAAATCGGAAATTAGAGGTGCAATTTCAGACATGTTATTTATTATTATTTTGCGCTCGCAAATTTACATATTAACTTAGAACCATGTTAGAACAAAACAAAAATACTATTGTCTTAAAACCTTAATATAGGAAATATCTTACTTATGAAATAATCATAATTCTTAACAGTAGTGATTACGATTATCAGAAACTCGTTCTTTCTTCTTCGAAAGGAATACGATCAAATCGTTTAAGTCCCGATTCTGTCATAATTCCCCTGAGCATGAAATATGCGGATCTGTATAACACTGAAGGCATACATTCTGCGAACCTTGCATTGTATAGCAATGCAGTGAGAGACTCAACGAATATTTCCGCTCTCAAATCCGACATGACCAATTTTTCTTTTTGACAGGCCAATATGATTTTTTCCAGTTCACCCGACCATATACGGTTAAATGAACTGTGGATGTATCGGTATTTGGAATCGCATGAAATGTCAAACCAAAACACACATTTGGCCTTATACAGATTTTCGATATAGGCTTTGGATACAGCCCAGAAGTATTCGACAATATCCGGAAAATCATATTTGATAATATAAAACATGTTTATGATTCTAGTCTGATAACCTTGCAGACAGGTATATATCAGATTTTCTTTGGTTGTATAAGTTTGATATATAGTCCGTTTTGACATATTCATATTGCGTGCGATATCATCCATACGTACTGCACGGATACCTTGTTCTTTCAAAGATTGCGAAGTAAAAGCGATAATCTTTTTTTCGGTATTTTCATTCATGTAATCTTATAATTAGGCTGATAGCTTATTCATATTTTTAGGATCTAAAAATAAGATGCTCCACCTAAAATATAAAATTTATTTTCCCCAATCCCCTGAATTTGCGTCTGAAAGCCCAATATGAATGAATGAAACATGGTGTATGCAAAATTGTTCTGTTTTTCCGACCTGTTTAATTTCACAGATTCCATCAGTCCTATTAGTAAGCATGAGATTCCGAAATTCATGGAAACTCAATATCTAAAATAAGTTTCATAGGGTAAACTGTAATATTTATAGCTCTGTAAATCAAAAACAAAACACATATTAACATTCTTATCATGCAGCAATTTTGAAGTTTTTTCATTTAGCACACAAAAACGTCATTAATGACGGAATAGTATTAATTTTAATTTTAAACGAAGTATGAAAAAAAAATTTAGAACTATGCGCTTTTTTGTATCAATGTTACTATGTGGCAGTTTATTCTGCTTGACAGCTTGTAGTGATGACGATGAAACTCCAACACCCCCCGATGAAATTACCACGGAAACGATGTTCGGAAATTATTCCGGAAAAATGAGTTCTTGGAATATTGTTCCAAACGAAGGAGAAGATAACGGAGAAGATGCACCGGCTGGTATAGACATTTCAGCTACGGTGAAAAATGATACCATACATTTGGAAAAATTCCCCATTAAAGACATTGTCCTGTCTATTGTCAAGGATGAAACCCTGGCTGACAAAATTGTAGAAGCTGTAGGAGACGTGAACTACAAAGTAGGATATGAACCAACTCTTACAACAGCCAAAGACAGTATTGAGCTTAAATTGAATCCGGAACCATTGAAATTATCTGTCACAATACCAACGGCTACCGAAGGGGAAGAAGCCCAACCTCTGCTTATCGAAGTAAAAGTCGAACCGGGTGAGGAAGCCGGATATGCTGTTGAAAGTGCAAATATGCAATTTTACTTTGCCGCTACAAAGGTATTGCTTGGTGAAGGAGAAAATCAGCAGGAACTTCCGGGGTTTACCCCTACGACCTTCCATTTTGATATGAACCAACACAAGGCCGTTCCAAATTTTTAAGCTTAATAATTCATAATAATCAGAAGAGAACATCTATATTTGTACATAGTTGTTCTCTTTATTATATACAACTACTGCTATGAATAAAGGATATAAATATACAGGATTTTTGGCCTCTCTAATACTTCTGTCATCATGTCATACAGTGAAGAATACACTCACCCTCTCCGACATTGAGGGTGAGTGGAATATCGTGGAAATAAACGGCGGATCTTTGCAAATACCTCATGGAGAACAACAGCCCTTCATTGGATTCGATACCCGTTCCGGAAAAATCTATGGGAACAGCGGATGCAACAGGATCATGGCTTCTATGGATTTGCAAGCCAAACCGGGTACGATAGAATTTGGACGCATAGGTTCTACCATGATGGCATGTCCTAACATGGAAACGGAAAGACAGGTACTTGCCGCCTTGTCAGAGGTTATAAGTTATCGAAAAACAAGTAACGGCAAAATATCCTTATGTAATTCCTCCAACCGTCCGGTTGCCATTCTCAAAAAACGGTTCTATTCCATGACGGTTGCAGAGCTGCAAGGAGAATGGAATGTCGTGTCTGTATTCAACAGCCCGATCCCAGAAACGGCTAAGAAAGCCCCTTTCCTTATTTTCGACACGAAAGGAAACAAGATAAGCGGTAATGCCGGATGCAACCGCCTGACCGGGAAATTGAATATAAACGGGGAAAACAGACTTTCCATTTCCATACCTCCGGTCGCAATGACAAAAATGGTCTGCCCGGATATGGAAACCGAAAATAATATATTATCGGCACTAAGCAGTGTGAAAACATTCGGAAGACTGGATGGAAAAAGAATAGCCCTTTACACTTCCGGTGGTGTGGAAGTATTGGTATTACAAAAAAATAATAAATAATTAAAGATGAACTGTTTAAAAAAGATACTCGTATGCGTATCAGCAATATGCCTGATTTCATGTGGAAATGACGAGAGCATGGTCGGGACATGGGCGCAGCCCGTTCCCGGACTGGAAGGAATGAAGCAGGGGTTTACACTTGAAGAAGGCGGAAAGGCTTCCTCCATCAACATGGCGACACTTTGTTACGAAACGTGGAAACAGGAAGGGACTTTGCTTATCCTTTCCGGAAAGAGCAGGGGAAACCGTCAAACACTCCAGTTTTCCGACACGTTAACCATTGAGCAGCTGACGCAGGACAGCCTTGTCCTGAAGAAAGGAATGCTTGTCCTCCGATATGCAAGAGAAACCGGAGAACAAGGAAAAATGGTCTCGATGACTCCGACAAAAGAGATGTTGACCTTAAAAGGGGAGTTAGTGATCAGTGCGGAGACACGCACTTTTAAACCGGAAGGAAGTTCTGATACCTACTGGGTGATAGACAAGACCGGAAAACTTTATCGGGAATACGACAAGGTGACCGGAGGAATCAAGAACGGAACTCCCGTACACGCCGAATTGCAGGTTGAAGATGCCGGGAAATCAAAGGAAGGTTTCGCCGCTACCTATAAAAGCGTGTATAATGTGCATAAGATCAATCGTATATATAAATAATTGGAAATCATGAAAAAAATCTGTTTGGCATTGTTCTTTGCCGTTTTATCCTGCAATGTCTTCGGGCAGGACTGGCTTTCACTCTTTATAGGAAGCGCCAGCAAATATGCATCTGTAGAACTGTCGGATTACCGTAAACGTCTGTCCATGGAATATAATGTGGGCAGTAACGAATTGGATGATTATTACCGTCGTTGCGGGAATAACTGGGGGAACGTAGGGTTTGCCCTTGAAATAGCCCGGACCTCCGGAAAAAAAATGAACAGTGTTTGCGACTACTACAGACGTTATCACAAACAGGGCTGGAACCGTATTCTGTTGGAAATCGGCATCAAACCCGGTTCTTCCTGCTATGATCCGTTCTACGAAAGAATACACCACCACCATGATTTATGGGACAAACACTATAACAGTTATTGTGACAGGCATGGAAAAGCGCATTCAAAGGATCACGAAAAGCATGATAACGGAAAGCATAAAGGGCATTATAAGAACCATGACAAACGTCATAAATGAAGCCTCGAAAAAATTATGAAAATATAAAAAGGAAGATGTTTTGAAGTTTCAAAGTATTTTCCTTTTTATATTTGTCCAATCCAAAGTCCCTGGATAGTTTAAACAGAGGAACATCCTGAGCCGAAATAATTATATTCGTATTCTTGCCTATATTGCGAGTGACTTTTTCAACACGGTGTTTCGGATTTAAATTAACACAGCCTCCAGAACGTTACCTTAAATGATTCAAAAAACATCATAAACATTTGTTTTTCTTGTCACATTATTAATGTGACAAGAATTTACACTGTAATATATGAGTAACGGGAAAATAGTGTTTACAGCCGCTACGCTTGCATGATGGATATTTCTTGTCAGGTAAAAATTTGTCCGACTGTGGCCTTCTATGAATCTATTAATACAAAAGGGAAGTTCCATTGAATGTCAAGGCAACCTCCCTTTTTGTTACAAATGGGGCTCTGACAGCTATTCCGTTAGAAAGAATATACGAATCCTATTGACAAGTCCTCCGTACTCAGGCTAAGTCCGGATACACTGTTGTCATACTTATAGTCGTCACGGTATCCCAGAAAGCCGAACTTGGTGATGAATGAGAAATGGTCGTTCATATCCAAGGCTATTCCCGGCTTGATTCCTATTTCAAAACCGTTATGGTTGTCATGGTCTTCTACCTTGTAGGTTGAAATGCCCAGACCACCATCCAGGAACAAGCGCACCATACCTTTCTCAAAATAGTTCCATCGTGCATATGGTGCGAAATGAAAAGCGTTCACATCCAGATCCTCGCCTTTTTTGGTCTTTCCCGTATGGGTGTACCCGATTTCAGCTCCGAAATGCCAGGTATCGTTCAACGTATAACCGATTTCCGGTGCCAATGTGAAATTTGTTGCATCAATGTCATCGTCATGGGTGATACCGAATGAACCTCCCAAATACACTTGCGCTTTTGCCGATACTGAAAAAGCGACTACACATAATAATAAAAAAATCTTCTTCATTGTTTATTAGTTTTACATTGTTTAATTATGTGGAATAGAGAGCCCCTTATTCTTGCATGCTATTTATTCTTTTTTTCTTTCTTCTTTATATGTTGTCTCTCATGCAACTTACCCAGCCAAAAACCGGCCATGAAAGGCACTCCGAAAACAACCACAACAAGCAGGATGATCCATCCGGTTATCTGCCCGACCAATCCGGGCAAGGCATCCACCAGTGTCCGGAGAGAATCATCGGCCATCCCCCGCATTTCCTCCAGGATACTTTTCCGTTCCTCCGATATATACTGTTGCATTTCTTTCCGCTGATAATCGACATTGTTGAAAGTTTCGTCTACTATCAGGGTCATCAGTTCCATAATCTCTTGCGCCTGCTGTCCAAGTGAATCCAACATGCAGTCTGATATTTCCGGAAGATGCTCCATGACCGAGACCATCCGGTCGAAGTTATGCTCCATCTCGTCCAAACGGTAATTCAACTTGCCGTATATGCTGTCCTTCTCCAGCCGGTATTCCCATATCTCCTTGCCATATGACAGATCTTTTGATACTTGGTCGGCATACCTTTCCACTCTATCACCCGCATCGGCTATGACTTCCGATACGGATCCCACGGAACGTTTGTAATCCTTCCCTTTCTCTTTCAGAAACTCCATCCATTCAGAAGAGGGATTCGGCAGGTATGACGGGGTGTCCGGTGTGAAAGCCATGCTGTACAGCTCCACAAATTCGTTCATCAGGGAAAACCTTTCCTTATCCATCACTTCTGCCAATTGGCAGCGATACTGTTTTTCGAGCTTGCCGACCGTATTGCGGGCGATGGCTGTCCGGTTGCCGAACAGGACCGAATCGGGCAGCACCTTCAAAGTCTTGTCCAGATTCCTGCAAAGTACCCAAGTCTCGACGGCTGAGAGTTCCGGCACGGATTTGAGGGCGGCAGACGTGATAGCACGGGTTGCCTCAAGTTTCCAGCGTACCGCATGTATCTTGGCCGTAGGGTCGTCTGTCCCTTTAATGATTGAGTCCGCAGCCAAGATGACCTGCGATCGGAATGTATGGTAAAAACCTCGCGTCGTCATCCGTATGTCGTTTTCCTTTTCTGTCAGTGGTTCCCCGGTTGAGACAGATACCTTCAGTAGCGAACATCCGGTAAATCCGATGGTGATGCTGCTGATTATGAACAGTGTATATATCCTTTTCATTATTGGCTTCATTCTTGATATTGAAGGCGCTTAAAGTGTGCCTGACCGCTTACAAGGATTCAAAATTATACCATTCCTTTGATTTGACAAAAGCATTTTTCCCGTTTAGCTACTTTTTGAGACCTGTCCAGATGCCATAATCCGCTATCCGTCATCCGAAAATCAGGGTTCATGCACCGTATTTCCGCCTTGGATAAATTATATCGGAAAATACATTTTTTATTCTCTACTTTTGCCGTTGTTTAATTTGAATATACACATGAGGATAAGTACATTTTTATGGATGTCCGCAGTACTTGCACTGCTGGCTTCTTGCACCGGAAAAAAAGAACAGTCCGGAACGGGAATTATTGTCAAGACAGAGAAAACAGTCCGGTATTCCGGTGGAGACGAAAAGGAGTATGCCTTTATTTCCAACCCTTATCGCACATCGGAACTCTCATTTAGGGTAGGCGGGCCGATAGACCGCTTTGAGGTGTATGCTGGTAATTATTACCCGCAAGGGAGTGTCATTGCCGAGATAGACCCCCGTGACTTCCGCATACGCAAGGAACGGACGGAGGCTGTGTATATCCAGATGAAGACAGAGTTTGAAAGAATACAGAAGTTGTATGAGAAGAACAACATTTCCGCCAGTCAGTATGAAAAGACCAGGGCTGACTACACGATGGCCAAGACTGCCTTTGACATGGCTTCCAACGAACTGGAAGACGCTCGGCTGACCGCGCCTTTCAACGGGTATGTGGGTGAGGTATATATTGAAAAGTTCCAAGACGTGAGGGCAGCACAGCCTGTCTTGTCGTTGATAGACATTGACCGGCTCCGTATAGAAGCTTATGTAACGCAGGAAGTGGCTGCCGCCGCCCGGTCACTTGACTCGGTGGAGGTCTGTTTCGACATGTATCCCGACAAGGTATATAAGGCTTCGGTAGTGGAAGTGTCAAAAGGAACTACCCGCAACAATCTCTCTTATCTGCTGACAGCCCTGTTACCCAATCCGGACCGGAAATTGTTGGCCGGTATGTCCGGTAAAGTATATATAGATCCATCCGTTGATAACGATAAGACAGGGGTGGTCATTCCGCAGTATGCACTTTGCCACCGCCCGACAGAAGGGGACTTTGTCTGGCTGGTCAATGAAGGGACTTCCGAAGTGAGTATACGAAAAGTAACGAAGGGCAGCCTGCTTCCCGATGGGAAAGTACTCATCACGGAAGGATTGTCCGGTGATGAGACGATTGCCACAAGCGGCCTCCGCTTTCTCTCGGATGGCATGAAAGTAGAACTGTCCTCTAAAAAGAATTGAGCCGTATGAAGTTTGTAAAATATTTCTTGCAGAAAAAATCCGTCACTATCCTGTTACTTGTACTGGTATTGGCCGGCGGGTTGTTTTCCTATGTCAAGATGGGAAAACTGGAGGATGCCCCCTTCACCATCAAGCAGGCGTTGGTGCTGACCCCTTATCCCGGTGCTTCCTCCTCTGAAGTACAGTCCCAGGTGACCGATATTTTGGAAGAAGCCATACAGTCAATGGGCGAACTTTATTACCTGAAGACTGAAAACCGGGCCGGACTGTCCAAAATAACCGTTTATGTAAAAAAGGAAATCCGTGCCGACGAGATGCAACAGCTTTGGGACAAGTTGCGTCGCAAGGTGAACGACGTTCAAAGCAAGTTGCCTGCCGGAGCCGGTCCTTCCATTGTAAACGATGACTTCGGGGATGTATTGGGCGTGTTCTACGGGCTTACCGGGGACAGCTATTCATTCCGGGAATTGGAAGACGAGGCCAAACTGATAAAGAACGAGTTACTGAAAGTAAAGGATGTGGCTAAAGTGGAAATTTACGGTGTGCAAACACCGACCATTGATGTGACCATCAGTCCGGCGATCATGGCACAAAGCGGGGTGACTACTGCCGATATTGCCCGTGCCTTTGAAGCCCAGAATAAGGTTGTGGACGCCGGTGGTGTGGATGCCGGCAACGGCCGTATCCGCATTGAGTCCACCGGAAACTTCTATTCGCTGGATGACATACGTGAACTGACGATCGTCTCACGTACCGGTGAACACTTCAGGCTGGCCGATATCGCCAGCATCGAGGAGGGCTACCAAACTCCACCGGGTAATATTATGCGGATCAACGGAAGTCCTGCGGTGGGAATCGCCATCTCTACCGTTCCGACCGGCAATGTAGTGGATATGGCCAAGGCTGTACAGGTGACATTGGATAAGTTCCGGGAAACGATGCCCGAAGGTTTTACGCTGACTTCCATTTATGACCAGGGATATGAGTCGGACGTGGCCAATCAGGGCTTTATCCTGAACCTGATTATCTCGGTGGTGACAGTAGTGGCAATTCTGCTGTTCTTTATCGGATTCAAAAACGGCATCCTGGTTGGCAGCGGATTGGTATTCTCCATCTTCGCCACGCTGATAGTCATGATGGCCTATGGTATCGCTTTGCAACGTATGTCTTTGGCAGCCATCATTATTGCCATGGGGATGCTGGTGGATAACGCCATTGTGGTATCCGATTCGGCATTGGTCAATATGGAACGGGGGATGCGTAAACGTATCGCCATTATGCGTGCCTGCTCGTCCACCGCGCTCCCCTTATTGGCGGCTACGGTCATTGCCATTCTTACCTTCTTGCCGATTTACTATTCTCCGCATATTACCGGTGAGTTGCTTTCATCACTGGTGATTGTCATCGGTGTTTCTTTGATGTTCAGTTGGGTGTTTGCTTTGACCCAAACCCCTTTCTTTATCCAGGAGTTCGTACGCCGTCCGCGTCCGGAAGAATTGAAGCCGGGTCTTTTTGACGGAAAGTACTACAATATGTTCCGTGGTTCCCTCCGCTGGGTGTTGCGCCATCGTTCTATGGCTATTGTTTCATTGGTCGTGATGCTGGTTCTTTCGGCATGGAGTTTCAAGTTCATACCGAAGGTCTTTGTCCCGGCTTTGGAAAAACAGTATTTCACGATGGATATGTGGTTACCTGAAGGTACCAATATTTATGAAACAGACCGCATTGCGGGTGAGATGGCCGATTATGTGCGTAATCATAAGGAGGTGGAAATGGTTTCCAACTACATAGGTCGCACGCCACCCCGGTATTACCTTTCCAATATCGCTTTCGGACCTCAGTCCAACTATGCGCAGTTACTGATCAAATGTCATTCCTCTGAAGATGCGAGAGCCATGCACACCTTGTTGCAGGACTCTATCCGTCTGAAGTTCCCCGAACCGCTGATCAAGGTCAATAAGTTCGAACTGAGTCCGTTGACGGAAGCGATGATCGAGGCACGTTTTCTGGGACCGGATGCCGCGGTCCTGGACTCGCTGGTGAATGTGGCAACCGGCATTATGCGCCGTAATCCGAAAGCTGCCGATGTGCGCAACGAATGGGGAAACATGACGATGGTGATGCGTCCGGTATATGACCCGGTGAAGGCGGGTGCGTTGGGCATAACCAAAGCACAGATGATGCAGTCGGTAAAATCTATCAGTGATGGATTGCCCGTAGGCATCTATCGGGATGACGAACGGAAGGTGCCCGTGCTGTTGAAGTCGGAGAATGCTGCCGTAACCGATGCGCATTCGTTGGAGAACTTCTCGGTCTGGAACGGTGAGCATTCCGCACCGCTTTCCCAAGTTACCAAAGGCGTGGAGACCACTTGGGAGTGGCCGCAGGTACGTACCTACAACCGTCAGCTCTCCATGGCCGCCATGTGTGGTGTACAGCCGGGACATACGATGGCCGAGGTACACGGAGAGATACGCAAGGAGATTGAAGCCATGGAATTGCCGGAAGGCTATACCTTCTTTTGGGATTCGCAGTATAAGGACCAGAACGAGGGTTTGCAGGCTTTGGCCAAGTTCTTCCCGCTGGCGTTCCTCATGTTGATAGTGATTCTCGTGGCATTGTTCGGGAATTTCCGCGAACCGGGTATCATCCTGTGCGTGCTTCCCCTGTCGCTTATCGGAGTGGCTGTCGGTATGCTGCTTACCGGCTTTGATTTCGGATTTTTCCCGATTGCCGGATGGTTGGGACTGCTGGGTATGATCATCAAGAATGTCATCGTATTGCTGGATGAGATAAACATACAGCGTAAAGCAGGGGTAGCTCCTTATACAGCAGTCATAGAAGCTACCGTATCACGTACCCGTCCGGTGTTGATGGCGGCTACTACAACGATTTTAGGGATGGTACCGCTCCTGTTCGACATAGCCTTCGGGGGAATGGCGGCAACCATTGTTTTCGGTCTGACCTTTGCCACACTGCTGACGTTGTTTGTCACACCGGCCTTGTATTCCATCTTCTATAAAGTAAAAGAGTCATGATTATGTGGAAAAAATATATACTGTTTTCATTTTCATTGTGTGTTTCCTCCGTAGCTGTAGCCCAGCAGAATACGCTGCTGGAAAAATACAGGTCGATGGCTGTCGAATACAGCCATGACCTGAAGGCTGCGGATAAGAACATTGCCGCCAGTATCGAGTTGGAGAAGGCGGCTCAAAAAGATTTGTACCCCAAACTGTCCGGTAATGCGAATTTCCAATATACGGGAAACCCGTTGGAACTGACGCTGGATCTGCCCTCCACGGGCAACCCGGTCACATTCGAAGGGAAAGACTTGAAATACGGTGCGTCCGTATCCCTGACGCAACCTATTTATACGGGTGGAAGGCTGCTGGAGACCATACGGTTGGCTAGATACCGGCATAATGTAAGCGGGTTTCAAGAAGAATATATCCGTTCCGGAATCTACCTGCAAACCGACATGCAATACTGGAATACGGTAGCACGCACAGAAATAGTCCGCATCTCGGACGATTATCGGAATTCTGTTGCCTCTTTGACGCAAACCATCCGTGAACGGGTGGAGGCCGGTCTGACAGACAGACAGGACCTGTTGATGATGGAGGTAAAACTGAATGAGGCGGAATACCAGCTTCTGCAAGCCAGGAAAAATCTGGAAAACGGTCTGATGGCTCTTAATTCGCTTATCGGGGTGGAGCTTGGGGCACCGACCGAAGTGGAGGATAGCGTATCTATGGTTGTGGTGAACGATGTGTCCTTATGGAGTGATGGGGGGGCTGTCCGACCGGAGCTGAAAATTGCAACGGAACAGATAAGGATGGCTGAGAGTGAAAAAAAACTGGTGCTTTCCAAATACAGACCTCAGTTCTACGTAGGAGTTGACGGGAGCTATTCCTCTCCCGGCTATAATTTCCGTACGGACATGGATCCTAATTACGCCGTATATGCAAAAGTGTCCGTACCACTGTTTGAATGGGGTAAGCGGAAAAATGAGAAACGGGCTTCTTCATTTAAAGTGGATATGGCAACCGATAATCTGAACAAAGTGACAGACGGTGTCAATCTGGAAATCCGGACGGCTCGCAACTCACTCCGGCAGGCGATGGAACAGGCGGAACTGACACGTAACTCGCTGGATAAGGCACGCGAGAACGAGACAATGGCCTTGGAACGCTATGACGAAGGGAAATCTTCCATTACCGAAGTGATTGATGCACAGACTTACCGCCAAATAGCGCAGATGAACCATGTGCAGGCCAAGGTATCGGCACAGAATTATTATTCAGAGCTGCTTAAGGCATTGAATAAATACTAACTTGTCAGAATTTGTAGTATCTTTATCTCTATGAAATGGACTACCGTTACATATGCGTTGTTGTTTTCAGGTCTGGGACTGTTCTCTTACTTTCTGATTGTCAACTATACGGATTTCTCTCCGCAGGCGGCTGAATTGCTGTATTCATGGGGAGCATTGGTATTCACCATACTTGCATTCAACCTGGTGGGATATTTCACGCTTTGGATGTCGGGATGGGTGAACAGGCAATATGCCATCAACGCATCTTGGAAGCGGAAGATCGGCATGCTTTATATTACGGTGATCTTTTTGTTTCTGGCGTTGAATTACGGACTGTTCGTCACAGCCAAAATCCTGGCTGACGTCGAATCGGTATTCAACTTCTCGCGCAGTGGATGGAATTTGCTGATAGTCGTATGGTTGGCGGAAATGGTGGTCATTGGATTGCTTCTTTCCAACCGTACCTTGCAGGCAAACTGGTTGTTGCAACAGGAGGCTGCCAAATTACAAATGGAAAATGCCCGGGCCAAGTATATTGCCTTGCAGAACCAGCTGAATCCCCATTTTCTGTTCAACAGCCTGAATACGTTGATTGCCGAAATCAAATATAATCCGGACAATGCGATGCTTTTTACCCAAAGCCTCTCATCCGTGTACAGGTATGTCCTTCAGTGTCAAGGTAGGAATATGGTATCTTTAAAAGAAGAATTGGATTTTATGAATTCCTATTTGTTTTTGCATAAGGTACGTTTGGGGGATTGCATCCATTGTGACTGCCGGATCCCCTCCGAATATATGGAACGGCAGATACCTCCTCTTACCCTGCAATTGCTGGTGGAGAATGTAATCAAGCACAATTCCATTTCTTTTGGAAAGCCCATGACTATCCATATTGATGTGGATAACGAGTATTTGATCGTCAGTAATCCGGTTTCTCCAAAGAAAAAGAAGGAGGTTTCTTCTGGAATAGGACTAAAAAACCTGGCGAACCGTTGTCGGCTGATGACCGATAAAGATATATTTGTACAGAAAGAAAAATCTGTTTTTACTGTTAAAATTCCAATTATACAATGAATAAATTGAATGCGGTCATTATAGAAGACGAAATACCGGCGGCCAGGTTGCTGCACTCGATGGTTTCCTCATTACGCCCCGGGTGGAATATTGAGATCATTCCCGGAAGTGTGGACGATGCGGTAGAGTGGTTCGCATCCCATGAACATCCGGAACTGATTTTTTTGGATATACATCTTACGGATGGGGATGCTTTCGACTTTCTCTCTGTTGTCAAGCCGAGATCGGCCGTCATCTTTACAACGGCCTATGATCAGTATGCCATACGCGCTTTTTCCGTAAACAGCATAGGCTACATCTTGAAGCCGGTGGACGAAAGGCGTTTATCGGATGCCATTTCCAAATATGAGAGTTTGCGAGGTCTGGGTTGGATACGGTCAGACAATTATATGGAAACATTGCTTGACGCATTGAAGCATCCGGAAAAGAAGTACCGGTCCCGTTTCCTTATTTCCGGAAGTGATAAGTTCTGGTCATTACGGGTAGAGGACGTTGCCTATTTTTATTTTGAAGAACGGACGACATTTGCAGTCACAGCCAATGGCAGGGAGCATATATTGGATTTGTCTTTGAATAAATTGGAAGAGCAGTTGGATCCCAGAATGTTTTTCCGTATAAACCGACAAATGATTCTCAATGTCGATGCGATTGATCAGGCAGTTCCTTCTTTTAAGGGAAAGATAAGGGTGATGGTACATCCGCCTTTCAAGTCCGATATCATCATAAGCGAAGGCAGGGTTTCGGCCTTCAAGTTATGGCTCAATTATTGAAGAAGTGTTTTTCTGATAATGTGTAAGGCTGTCCTAAGATTTATTTGTGGACAGCCTCTTTTTATTTTCGTGATTTTTGAAATTCTCCTGCCCATTCAAAACCCTTTTGGCAATGATGACAGCGATGATTTCATCTATGACAGCTGTGGCGGCAATGATACCTTGCACTATACGGGATGATTCCGGATCGGCATTGTTCAGAATGGAAACAGCAATGCCGGTGAAGACAAGAGACACACCGAAATGTGGCAAAAGTGTGAATCCCAAATATTTTTTCACGGTTTGAGGCGCATAGGTGATACTTGCTCCCCAATATGCACCGAAGTATTTTTCCTATGCCCGACTACGATATAGATAACTGTAAACACACCTGCCCCCAGGATCGCATGATAATCCAAGAGTACTCCTAAGTTTAAAATAACAATGACCATCGCAACCACAAGAAACGGGTTGAAATCTGTTTTCAGTTCCCATAATTGCTCCTCACGGATCATGTTTGTAAAAGTAGCGGAAAACGCCATACCTAATAACAGGAAATTCAGGATAGGTTTGTGAAACAGATAATTATTGAGGAACAGGTCTACACATGAAGTAAACAGTATACTTGTACATAAAACAAATAAAGTTGTCCGACGTTTCATGGTTCTTTTCAAGATGATTCCGGTCAACCCACCGGTCACAACGCCAATTAGTAACGGTAAAAGAACAACCAACACAATCATGTGGACTGGCAGGTCACCAGCCGATAGATTTCCGGCTACGACAGCAGTAGTCGTGAAAAACACGGTACGACCCACAATATCGCCCAAAGCCGCCATTGGGATCAGGGTGCGAGTGACCGGTCCGTCTGTATCAAATTCCTGTACGATGAAAAGAGCCGAAACTGGAACTGTGGCAAGGGCGATGCCACCGAAAACAAATGCCAAATATATGGGAATCCCAATCCTATAAAATAGGATGCAGAATGTCAGAGACACCAGTAGGAAAGTTCCTAGAGATTAGGATAGTGTCGTTATTATAATCGATTTCTCGGATTTTTTCAGCCTTTTCCAGAGCAATTCGGTATCGATCATCAATCCGACGACACATTCCAGAATATGTACCGTTACCTGATACCAGCCAGTGTCCAAGATATTCCTGTCCACAAGCGACAAGGCATTAGGTCCTAAAAACATACCAGCCACCAGCCATCCCAAAATGGATGGTAATTTGAATTTGGATACTAATTTACCAATTATAAAAGCGAATATGATAACAAGTATCAGCTGCAAAATGAGTTGTATCATAATCATGCATTGCTGTTTTCTATAATAAAAATTATAAACTTAATTTTTATTAAGCGACAAAATCTATTGATAAATATTTTGAAACGATCACAATTCAAGAACTATTTTTATTATTTTACTTCTTTTTTAGAGTTGAAAAAATATAAAAATAATAAAAATTTCAGTAAAACGAGTGTCGTTAGTCGATATTCAGACCTTTCATAGTCCCGTACAGCAAACTACTAAACCTACTTCAGCAATAGTATAACTTCCTTCCAACAAGGCTTAATCCTGTCATAAAAAATAAAATAGTGCAATTTATTTTTATACTTTCTACCCGATCACATTTTTGAAACCTCAATAAGAGCCCCAAAAGGATTTTGTTATATTTATAATCAAACAGATGACGCAGAACTTTCATCCTCTTTACGATACTCATCTAACCTTTTCTCGAATCGGGCTATTTCCTTCTCTTCGTTAACAAATAACGGAACATAAGATTCACCATGTTTTTAGGAATTCCCACACCTTTGAGTGCACATGTTTGTGACAGAATGTTGACCAATTTTAGGTTGTAACTTGTCAACCAGCAGGTCATTACTCTGTGACTGACTCTGTGTCTTTTACAGAAGTCTGAAAAGTGTAAATGGACATTCCTATTCAGTCAGGCCTTCAAAAATACAAGTTTATTTAAATACAGGAAAGCAGCTGCTTGGTGTATAGATGAGATTTGTACATGCTTCATTGTGGAGCATGTACAAATTCTCCCCGATGGCTCTGAACCATCGGCTGAAAAAATATAACCTATTACATACTTCTTACTATACGTAGTTAATGTTTTTCTCTGAATTTTTAGCAAGTTCCTTTTTGTGCGATTCCAAAAATAAGCTTTATTGATTGTTTTTCGTAAGATGTACATTTTATTGATTTATAAAAAATAAGATTTTTTTGGGAGATACGCTATATGTCACCGCGGAGATGTTTACATAATTATAATGGATTTCTCTCCTTGTTCATAATCTAGTTATATCATTATTTTTAGCTAAAAATTGCTTTTTGTCTTTTTTATACCTATGTTTGCGAATATAACCGTATTTATCAACAAAAAGCTTTGTAAAATATGAGACAATTTAAAGTTTTGCTATTGCTCATAGCCATTTCTTGTTCCATGTTTGCGCAAGATAGGCTATCATTGTTCATTGGCAGGGCAAATAAATATGCCTCTGTGGAACTTTCGGA
>UMHC01041986.1_pt1 | contig 16232 bp, 29 predicted proteins | sample 1965381 | NCBI WGS metagenome assembly UMHC01 (sample SAMEA4836083, study PRJEB28245) | human gut metagenome | biome: gut microbiome; material: fecal sample | place: Denmark | collected 2008 | reverse complement strand
ACAGCCAACCAAACCAAGAGGTGAGGCAACACGCCGCAGCGCCTTATTCCACGGGCGTTTCCACGCACGATGAATCGCCATTGGGCGGCCTTAATCGCACTATCGTTGGATGCTTTGTCGTCGGATAAGAAGCTGGAGTTTGATTTAAGACAAGGAGGCGCGTTCCCTGCTATTGACTCCTGAGGACATAAGAGAGGCCGCAATGCTACGGCCGCTCCTTAGTTGGTTCCTTGTGCGTATGCCTTGACCCAGGACTCGTTGGGTGCATCCGGACGTGTCCTGGCAAGATTTGGTTGTGGAGCTTTTTCCTTGATAACAGCACTCGCAAGTGCGTCGAAACGAGTTTTGACTTCGGCTAGGAACGTCTCACATTACTCCAGGGCGGTATTAAGTTCGTCTTGCGTTGGCTCATACCGCGCGATGAAAAGCTTGGCTGGCGACCATGCTCCGGAAAGGCGCGGGTCGTAGCTCACGAAGTCAACCCATTTGCGACCGGTACAGAGCAGTTGCACGAGCATCTGCGGTTTGTACTCCTCAGGCACAATTTCCGCGGCCACGCGTTGCAGGTGAACATTTGTGCTGTACGGGCACTTGATTTCGAGTAGTCCGTTTTCTCCCACAAGACCGTCGGGGGACGCTCCGAAGAACTCAATCGTTGGGGGCGGGATAAATCCCACGAGGTCCACGAGTTCACCGGTAGCGTCTTCGTAGGCATCGCGAGCTTCGTCCTCGTGGTCGCGCCCCCCCCCATTGGATTGACGGCGGATTGCCAATGCCTTCCGGTTGGTTTGTGACACGCTCGCAGATGAGTGTGTCAATCAAAGCCTCATAGGCAGCAGTGGGCTTTCCGTCCTTTCTGCGTTGAAGCACGGCAGCAGCGCGTGAAGCCGTCAAGCAACCGCAGCGGTCTGCGAACCATTGCGCTGTCTGCTGAAGCGGGCTACTCATGGCAAACCTCCCTGCATGGCTTCGCGCTCATCTTTTGAACAACTCTTCCAGAACTCGACCCATGCCTCCTTGCCGGTATTGGCGGCCATGCGGTTCCAGTCAACAAGATCGTTGTCAATGAACGGGCGCGCTTCTTCCGGCGCCGGCGACTGCTGTTTGTCGCTGTCAGGAATGTCTGCGACGGGAATGCAGAAGAGCTGAAACATGAGGCTTTTGTAAGCGTAGCTCATTGCTTTGCCTGCGGCTTTGTCGCCGGTGTCTGCTCCTTCGCCGAGAGATTCGACGCAGAAGTGGCTACCGTCTTCCGTGCTGGTGATCTGGTACGACACCTTGATACGCACGAGCCTCATCTTACCGGCTGTGCTGTCCGACTCCTTCTCGATGCGCACCGGGGCGATAACGATGTGATGCTTCGGCAGCAGCGGAGCGAGCGCTGCGTACACGTCCTCGATGCCACGGTAGGCGTAGTTGAACTGTCCGCCCTGCGACTTCTTGGCCTTTTCGATGCCGTGTTGTCTGAGCTCGTCTGTGAACTCAGAGATTGCGGTGTAAACCTTTGCTTCTGTCATAGATGCTCCTGGATGAGCGGATAAATCTTCCAAAAGAAAAGCGCAGCGACCATTGAGACGGAAGCTGCGCTGCTGGCGATGAGAACTCGGTACTTTTTGATGAGATTCCGGCGGTGCTGCCATTTGTGAATCAGCGCCCTGCGCTCAAGGTGTTTCTGCAGTGCCGGATCAAAATAAGCCTCTTTCATGTCGGCCCCGGAAAAAGAAAAAGCCTCGTATATACGAGGCTTTAAATGATTTAACGTATGGCCCTAGTTTTTAAATGGCCGTGTGGCGAAGGCTTCATAGTCGCTTTCGTCATCTAGGTAAGATGGGACGATGATGTTTGACAGGAAGCGTAATACTCGGGCACGTTGGTCTGGGTCTTCTGGAATAATGATTTTTCCATTGTCTGAAAGGTGTATTTCAACTTTCGATTTTGAATTTATCGCCCGAAGTTGAATATCTTGAGGTGTAAGTCTTTTTAAACAACCATATGCGAGTACGGAGGTTACTAGTTTTTTGTGGGTAGTGCTTAAAGAGTTTGCGAATTCTTCAGGATTTGGTGGAGTTTTAATTGATGGTTGTGATAAGAAAGAAATAACAGTCTCTGTGCTTGCTTCTTTTAAATATATATTTAAATCAAACAAGCGACTCGCCATTGTGAAATTTGTGAAATATAAAGTTCTATTGTCGTAAATGGCGGTTATTTTGTTATCTAATTGGAGTCCGTTAAACTCGTTCTCTATGAATGTATTTTTGTCGGAAAGCTTATGTACCATCCACCATTTCTTAGTGCTTAGTATAATGTGCCTAAAATCTATTAATTGAAATATAATTTGGTTGTTGTGGTTTTTTAAGGTTGAGAAAATACCTCGAAGCATTGGCATCTCTTCAGACGGAAGAAATTGATCCACTGAGGTTGGGTCTTTAATAGCATCGGAAAAACCTATTGTATCATCAAAGTCTTCTATAAAGAGAACTTCATCCGGATTGGCTTTGGGCCAAGTTGGTTCAAATTTTGTTTTCTTACGCTGCTCTTGTTCGGAGAAGAAAAAGTCCGAATATTGCTTATCAAATTCACTTTCGGCAAATTTAGCCATTTCTGAATTTGTGTCTATTCGTCGAATTTCTCTGTCGCCTGTGTCTGTTCTTAGAATTCCGAATAAAGTACTCATTGTTATATCCTTTGAATTAAAGTGTCACTTTCAAATTGAAAGGCTCTTATTCCATTTGTTATTATACTTTGAGGGCTTTCTTTTGAAATGTATAAGAGATTTATTCTAGATCTCATTTGAATGTCGTAAAATTTAAATCCAAGAGCGTACAGCATAGGGTTGTTTGATATTCCGCTACTTAATGCTGAGGCGATCAAAATCGTGACTATGCAGAATATCCAAAACGGCATAGCTGCGGATTCTCCTAGAAAAAATGGCATTATGTAAGATAGAAAATATGGAAGTAATCCATTTCTTCTTTGTGATATGGATGATATTTGACTTTCTTCAATAAATATGTCGTTGAAATGATTTTTTGCGAGAGAGATTGTTAGTTTCAATATAATTAGTGCTACGGCACATATCGCTAGAGCGCATAGAAAATTTAAAGAAACAGCACTAAGCGATGTTTCGGCTGAAGATTTGGAGCTTGGTTTGGCTACTAAAATGGCAAAAGACATCGGAGCCAACCCTAGAATTGAAATAAAAAATCGAAATAAACTGTTAGGCATATCAAGGCGATCATTTTTGATTGAATATAGTTGCTAACCCAAAATCATAATGATCAAGTGTCATGAAATAGACGATTACCTTTACGGTAGACGAGATGTTCTCCTAGTCATATGACGTCTGGTGATTGTATTCTCTCACGAACAGTGGCAGATGAATCAGCCACGTCAACCCGCTCGACCTTTTTCGTGACACCACGCAAATGGTCGAAGAGGCTCACGTGGGCCTTCTTTTTCGAAAAGGCCTTGGCCTGACGGGGCGGCTGCACCCCCGCTAACGGTCTACGGTTGACTACGTAGCCGTGCCGCGCTCGGCTCCACTCTTGCCAAAGAGCTTCATAGCGTCCGCCGGAATCACAGCCGGCTTGATGTCTCCTTTATCGAGCATCCTTTTTGATGCGTCCTTGGTGTGGGAATCACCGCTGAGGGATTGGGTTATGAGCCCGTCCGCAGCTTGGGCGCATCAAGAAGGAGGCTCAGTCCTTATGAGATTTATCAGTAGCCGGTCATTCCCCCGATTCCGAGCAGGATCAAGAAAAGCAAGCCGCCGAAAACTGCGAACAGCAGCGCAAAACTTTCTTCAGGCTTCTTCATGGAGCAGCTCCTTCACTCTGTCTATGAATGCTTCGGCTTCACGGATGAACTTCTTGACGAACAGTTCGGTAGTAGCAAAAGATAAGCCGGATCCTTTGCTGAAAAACTGGAGATGCTCGCGGTTGTATTCGATTGCAAAGCTGCGACCGTAAACGCAGCGCGCTTCTCGCAAGTTGCTGATGGCCTCGCAGAACTGATCAAACGGAATGCAAGTGAGGAACACCGTTGTTTCGTCCGGCAGATAGATGGTGAGACCTATCTCTTTGTCAGGCTGACTCAACCGCCAGGCGATGTCTATGTAGTTCTTTTCCATGTGAGTTCTCCTCACCACGGGTGGCGGCGGACCGCTTCCTGCTCTTGTTCATCGGTGAGAGCATCTCGGACGGCAACGCGCTCTTCGCTTCGAATCGTGTCGGCGTCATCGGTGGCACCGAAGGCGTCTTCCAGGAAGTCCGCGAAGTAGTCGGCGAGGATGATCCGGGCGCGACCCTTGGCGCTTTCGAGGCTCTTGTAGATCAGCTCGTCGACATCGTTGCGGAACTTGGCCTGGATCTCAGCAGCAGATCTCATGTCCCTGGCGGACTGTGCGAGGCCGAAAGTGTCGATCGTGGGCGTGAGCATTTGCTTATTCCTTTGTCCTGACCTCCGCGGGATGATTTCGGTGTGTGCCAATACCTTTCTGAAACCAAACCACGGAGGAAACTTGTATGTCTGAAGAAAAAACTGTTGAGCAGACTCAGGAAGAACGCGTTGCCTTGCTAGAAAAAAAAGGTCGGGGAGCTTACGGACCTCTACGCAAGCATTTCGCAGAAAATCAATCGCCTGCACCCTCAAAAACCTGTTGGTGTTCCGAAGAAGCACTAGCCTCTGCTTCTGCGATGACCTGAAGTCTCGGAAGCTGCCACTCCGTGGGTTCGCCTTCGATTCGTGCGGGGGTTGACCTGCGGAGCTCTTCAGTCTTCGCCAGCAGCTCGTTGAACGAAGCAACGAATTTCTGGAGTTCTGCTGCGACTTCTTCTGCGGTTGTGGGTGTCTTGACTCGGGACACTCCTACGCAGTAGCCGTGAAGCACAAACGACTGGACGAACTGCGCCGGCGATCTGTCAAGCGCTTCCGTGAGCGATGCGACTTGATCGGTGAGGTTGGTGGTGGTCATGGTGTTTTCTTAGAAAGTAAATGGTGTTGTTCGGTGTTGTAAATTTCACCGCAAATAACACCAAAAAAGCAACACTAAGAGAACACTAATAAGGTGGGGAAAATGGTTGTTGTTTGACTTAAGTCAAAATTTGGGCGCAAAAAAACCGCCCCAAAGGGCGGCATAGGGAACTAAGTTTAAGCTGCTAGTTCCTCAACGAAATCTTCTTTTTGAGACCAGGGTATTGTCCTCAGCTCGTAATTTGAAAATGCTTCTAATGTTGCAGCAGGAATTTTTTGTTCAGAATCATTCACTAACACGAAGAGCCTGGACTCTTCGGGACGAGCCTCTTTGGTATCAACCCAAGACAACAAAATTTGTTGTGTAAGTCCCTTGTCAGGATAGTTCATAACTCGCAAAAGTCTCTCAGGGATCCCTTTGGTTTGTGATTTTGGTATAGCAAAGTCAAATCGATAGGAAAGTCCGGATTTGCCAACCATATTGACGGCAGGCAAGAAGCGAATTTCTTTTTTATTCAGCCAGTTTTCAACATCTTCCAGAAAGAGGCTGCTGACAGAAGAACGCGCCAGACAAAAGAGATCATTCACGCTTAACATTGCTTGAATGAGGTTATTTGTTTTTTGCCCCAGATTAGATTCAGATGCTTGGACGCGAAGCTCTCCTTCGACTTCTTTGACGCCGAATCCATTGAGTGTTTGCATTAGCAGTGCACGTCTCTTATCGGTATTGAAATCCATGCCACAACATTGCAAATCTGCCAACACCTCCCCGGCATCGGTTAGGAGGTAGTTGCCATTTTTGCGCTGGGCATAAATCTGGATCTTGTCGTTGTGCCTGTCTAAAAAAGGGGTCGTAATTTCTACGAATCCGCCTTTTTCAATGCAGGCGAACTGCGACTCCATCCACTGCATGTAGGTTTTGACGATGTCGTTCATGAAAATAAATCGTCGTTAACGGACTCTGAGTAACTAAATAGGAGTGCTTGGATATTGTATCGTGCCATGAAATCTTCGAGGCAGGTTTTGGGGTCATTGGGATTCCTTAGCATGCCAGGAGGCACAGGATAGGCAAATTTGTCGCCATATCCTTCCCTATATAAATGCAGGTGAGGAACGCCAATTTCTTTTCCGTCGGGGTTTCTGTGAGGAGCACCGAAATCTAGTCTTGCCAAGACAATTGTTTGCCTAGCCCTGAGCTGGTATTTCATTTTCAGGACGATTTTTTTGCGCGAAATGTCCAACGCAAATGCCTCCCCTCGGAATTCTTTGGCTTCGAGGGGAATAGAAATTGGTTTTCTATCCAATTGGTTCCAGTTATATGTTTCTTTTGTCAGAGGTGTTTTTTCTGTGGCAAGAAACTTGTCTGCAGTTTTTTGATCAATCATTGTCTGCGCCTCTTTTGCTACCGCATCTTGATTCGCTTCTCGACAACAACGCCAAGAAGGTCAATCTCAAATTCCTTGGAAGACAGTGTTGGGAATAGCGGATTTAGCGGGCGCAGCTCGAACGTTTCCACGCCGTTGCGGTCAATGCCGGTAACAGCGTATTGCTTGATGGTTGCCTCGTTGTCAGGAGAGTTGGCCACTCTGGCAACGACATAGTCACCGGGGTTTGCGGACAATGTCGGATCGACGATGACAATTTCACCCTGGTAAAAGGCGGGCTCCATAGATTTGCCTCGGATTTTTAGGCCGTAAGACCCGTCAGGCATATCTTCAGGAACATCAATCCACTCATCAAAAGAGTCACCCTCTGCGTTGGTCCAGTTGCCTGCCTGGACGAAAGAGAGAATGGGTATTTTCTTGCCGAAGCGCGTCGGTACCTGTTCGATCTCGTGTGGCTCATCCAGATAGCCGCGAGGCAATTTCAACTTTTCTTCAATTGCACGGGCAACTTTTGGACCGAAGGATTTGGTGCCCGTAAGCATGTCATTGACCTGTGAAGATGCTCGCTCAATGGCGCGAGCGAGTTCAGCGTTAGACGTGAAGCGCTTATCCCGAATCTTCTGAAGGTTTTCTCTGCGTGTTGCAGGTAAATCGATCATGGTTTTCTCCCAAGATATACAGCATGTTAACCAAAATAATCACCTTTGAAGTGTTGTTTGGGGTTGCGTTATAACACCAAACCAGTGTATCATGCAGTAATTTTCGAACACTTACAAGGTGTTGACATCCATGAATGAACACGCTACGGCTTTTTTCAAATCGCTCAAACCTGCTGAACGGCGAGCCATTGCCACTCGGTGCGGCATCAAGCGCACATACCTGACGAATCTGATTTCGAGCAAGGAAAGGCATCCAGGTGTTGCCTCGGCTACAAAGATCGAGACTGTTACTAACGGTCGGATTACGCGCTGGGAGTTGCGCCCCGACATTGACTGGAAACTCTTCGAAGGTCTGTGCTGATCGCGAGGCTCGCTATGGCACGGTACAGAAAAATAGACGTTCGCATTTGGAACGATCGCAAATTCAGAGAGCTTGACGACAATGCCAAGCTGGCCTTTTTGCTTTTGCTGACTCATCCGGATACCAACCAACTTGGCTTCATCCGGTCAAGGTCAGTGTCATTGGCGTTCGATTTTGGATGGCAATCGGATGCCATGTCGAATGCCATTCAGACGCTATGCCAAAAGGGAATGCTGATGGTTGACGAAAGGGCTGGTCTGATGTTCCTTCCGAACTTTCTGAAGTACAACCCACCCAATGGAGTGAATGGAGCTAAATCGTGGGCTGGATTGTTGGATTTGGTTCCTGAAAGTGATCTCAGAGATCAAGCATTAATTCGCTTGAAACACTTGATCGACGGGCTTCCTGAGGGCTCGAGAGAAGGTATTCCAAAAGACATTATGGATGCCATTCAGGATGCCATTCGCAATGGCAATCCGCAACCATCCCGAATCCAGGAACAGGATATTAATAAGAATCCTTCTGACGAAAGATTCTCGTCCGATTCGCCGGAGCTTTCGCTCGATGGCGAATCCGACGCTCCTAAACGTGCTCCTTCAGTTCCTTAGCAAAAGATCGTTGACACGTACAACAGCAAGCTCGGTTCGCAACTGGGCGTTTGCAGGCAGCTCAATGCCCAGCGCAAAGGGAACCTACGACAGCGGTGGAAGGACATAGCCGCGATTGTCGAGAGCGACAAACCGCAAGACGTGCTTCAGGGCTTCAGTGACTACTACGCCAAGGTTTCAAGAAGCGACTTCCTCATGGGCAGGAAAAAAGATTGCACGTTCAAAGCCTCGTTCGACTGGATTCACAATAGCTCGAACTTTCTGAAGATTTTCGAAGGGAATTACGAAAATGGCCGAAAGTAAGCGTAATGCGTTTTCCGACAAAGAACATGAGCAGTCTGTGCAGCCGCAGGGCCGCTACATGCGCCAGCGCTGCTTTGCCGCCGGCTGCAAGTACCACGCAGTGCCCATTACCAACCCCGACACGGGCGATGGTTTGTGCGAGTACCACTCCTGCGCCAATGACGCCAATACGTGGCCGCGACTGTCAAGCATCATCGATCGGATCGAGTTCGTAAAAATGAACAACGAGCTTTTCAAGCTCAACGAAATCAGACATCGGAATTTTGATGAGTGCGCATACCAAATGAGCCAGGTTCAAAAGGCCGGTCTTGCCTGCGGCATGGACTACGAAACGCTCAGAATCCAATCCCGACAAGTCTGGATGTTCGGACAGCAGTGCATCGAAAAGGAAGTCCCTACGGCTTACTACTACCGCGTCAACATGGCGTTTCTCCGCTTCGTCGTGAATCTCGCCAAACCAGCCGAACAGCAAGAAGGCCCGGATTATGTCGAGCGCGGAATGATGCACATCAATACGGTGCTCAAGCTTCTTCGCGGCGAGCTAATGCCCGCGCACGTTCGGCCGGCGTAGGAGGGGCAATGTTATTTCTTGTTGGGCCTTGCGGCTTCAATCTTGGCGGTCCACTCGTCGGCTTCTGCTGCCATTCCGAAAAGTTCTTCAGCAAGGCGGTTTGCGAATCTAGACAGAGCGCCAGATACGGCCAGTGCCTCATCGCTGCCCATGGAAAAGTCAATGGCGTTGTTGTGGACAGCATCATTGCCAACAAGCCTGCAAGCGTGAGCCACACTAGCCATTGTCGCTGGAAGACCAAGAGAATTGATTTTCCTGTCGAGATTTCCGCCTTCTGCACCGGATGCGTTCACCATGCGCTCAACACAGATTCTCAGCATTGCGCAGGCTGCTCGCGGGGACAGATTGATGATGCTTTGCGCTTCTTCGAAAACTTCTTTTGCTTCTTGAGGCATGCAATCAACGGCGGAAATTCCGGAACCAGTCGGGTAGGAGATTTTTCCCGCAACTTCAAGAACCAGCTTTCTGCAATTCGGGCATCTCCAGAGGCAGACCTGTTCCGGTTCATAAAACTCACACTCGTCTCTCTCGATGCGGAAACCCGAGCCGAAGGCACGACCATAGTTGTCAGCATAGGTTCTCATTTCGCCGCCTTTGAAGAAGCATTTCAGAACTGGGTGCTGAGTAAATATCGCGGCGGATCCGCAGTATGGGCAAGTCATGGATTTAGTTTTTGCCATTGGAGAAATGTATGACATACGCAACCTTTGTACGAAACAGAAATCAAAAAACCGAACAAGCCTTTCAGGCTATCGAGGACGCTAAACGAATTTAGGCAGACCTGGAGCAAATGACGGTTCGCTCTGCCGAAGGGAATCTCCCGGATATCGGGCAAACGGCGCACTTGACTCACGGCCTGCGAGAGGCTGTCGATCGAATTTTGGTCGGGATTGTGGAATCGGCGACGTTGCCTGGCGGACAGGAGGCGGCATGAGTATCTACGAGCGAGAAAAATTCCTGGAGACGTTTCAGAAAGCCCAGGAAACCAAGCGAGGTTTCGATATTGAACTAGCGCTTGCATATCCGGCGGATGCAATCAGCGATGCGGCTGAGTATGTGGCAACTGGGAGAACCTCGCGGGACGACGCTGCCCTAGTCAGGCAAGCCGCTCAGGATTTGGTGGTTTTTGCGGAGTGGCTTGCTCAACAAGTCGAATTACAGAATGGAGATTCACTTCGGAATGGCAGAGGTGAAGAAACTTGCAATCCGCCCCAAGAGCAAAGGAGTAATCCAACCAGCAGCGTAGGCAATGAGGTAACTAACGAATTTCTTGAGCCAACTAAGTTTGATTTGATCCGTCAAGCCTTTCATAAGCTTTTCGTTATCAAGTAGATGTGGCCGGAGGAACTCTACAAATTTAGCTGCTTGTTCTCCGGTTACGTTGCTTCCGTCGCATTTCATGCGGCTGTTCAGGTCGTCCGTGAAGCTTTTGATTGGGTTGAGAGACATGGCCGAGCTCCTACTCTGCGTGAATTTTCAACTCAAGAAATTTGCGGTCAAAGCAACCAAGCCAGCCGCAGTGATTGCATCGGAGAACCACAACGTCGTTCAGCAAGGAGGGGGTTGGTCTAGGGGTAGGTTTGGAGCCTTCTGGTTCGAGACCGTTTTCAATGGCGAATTCTTCAAATGGAGAAACAAGATCGTGGTAGCTGCTCTGATCAAGGATCGTTGTTTCCTGGACTTGTCCGTTTTCTTCGACGGCGTGCCAGTTTGATTGATGGCAGACGGGACAAGAGAAGCCATCAGAAGCCTTGTCAAGGCATTTGATTAACTCATCAAAGGTAAGAGACATAGTTTTTCTCCGTGGGGTGATTGGACAGGTTTTCATGGTTGTTAACCGCAATCATCTCACGGAGGACCAAGTAAGGAGAAGTGATGGATTGGAAGGCTTTGGGTAAGGCCGTTGCGACTGTTGCTGCAATTGGCGCTATTGCTTGGACGATAGTTGTCGCCGAGCATCTATTTGGGGGCGTTGGTGCAATGGTCGCTTCCGCTCTCGTGATTGGTGTTTGTTTTTATCAGGCTTACAAAGGTTGAGACATGGAAGATTTTTTGGCGGTGATGCTGCTCATCCAGTCGGTCGCTCTCGGGCTGGCGGCGTATCAGCTGCGCCTTTTTACGAAGGTTTTCATCGATCTCGCTAAGCAAATCGACAAGTGGGACGAGGTAATGAGCGCAAGGACGTGGGTGATTAAGCAAGTGAAGAGCAACGAACAACAAAGAGGAAACGCATGAGTGGGATCGATAGAGACAAAGACGCATACAACGAGGGTAGGAGCGCGGCTATGCGCGGAGAAACACTCTCCCGGTACCAGCCTAGCTACCGACGCCGTCCCGAGCTCTGGACGCGTTTTCAGCTCGGTTTCCTCGATGCTGTTCGAGATATGAGACGGGGAAAGAAGGAGACAAGGCATAAATGAAGCAGTCCATCAGCATTGATTTGCCCAGGCCGCCCAGAGTGCTTTCGCCAAACGCGCGCCCTCACGTTTTACTCAGAGCCAGAGTTTTCAAGGAAACGAGACTGGCGACGAGAATCATCACGAAGAACCGTTTAAGGGAGGCAGGGTTTGAAGGCATCGAGCCAAAGGGCGATGGCCTCCTGAACCTCCAGTTGGTGCTGACTCCGCCAATCAACCGGCATCGTGACGAGGACAACATGATCGCCAATTGCAAGGCTGTCTTTGACGGCATTGCCGAAGCGGTCAAGGTCAATGACCACTTTTTTCACTTTCGTGAGCAAGTGTGGAATAAAGCGAAAAGCCCGGGGAAGCTCCAGGTAATCATCGATTGGGAGGATTCAAATGAAGGATGAGCGCGATGTCTTCGACCGAAAAGACTGGGTCTCAACGCTTCTGCCAGATGACGCAGCAACTGTCCTTGTTCGAGCTGCCGAGCGAGCAAGAACTCTCCCGGTTGGAAGTCTTGCAAGGGCGAAGTGTCTCGAGGTTGTAGCTCAGAAAGTTAGGTTTGTATATCCCCGGTTCTTCCGGCTTGAAGAAGAAGCGCCTTCGAGTGTGCGACCGACTGGATCTCGGCTATTCGATAGTGAAGACGAGGGTGGCAGTCAATGACAATGGTCGGGCAATTGGAGAAGATCACGCCCGTGCAAAGTACCTTGATAAGGATGTCGAGCATGCGCTTGAGCTACGTGCCGAGGGTTATACGTTGAGGGAGATTTAGAGAATGCTTGATATGCCAATCAGGACTATTCGCGGGTACCTTGACGGTTCAAGGAGATCGCAGTCTGTCGCTGGCTGGAAGATGGTGAAACGATGGATAAAAGGCTGACTCCCGAAGTGCAGCAAACGGTGGTGGCGATCAGTGACAAAGGAGTTCGGATTGGCGAAGACAGCCCTTTTGCACGTCGGACAGACCATGAGGTTGATCAGGTTTTGATGCTGAGATCTGAAGGGCGGCCGATTCGAGAAATTACAAAGATCATGGAAATGCCGAGTTCTACGGTATGGGCGATCTGTTCAGGACTGATTCGTAGCAAGTTGCCGGCAGGGTTTAGAAAGGTGAAAGAATGAGCAAGAACGGATTGACTGATAAGCAGAAGAGATTTGTTGACGAGTATTTGATTGATCTGAACGCGACTCAGGCCGCGATTCGCTCAGGCTACAGCGAGGATGAGTTTTTTTGCAAGAAAGAAGGGCGCGGGTACTACGTCTATTTTCTGATTGATTCAAGAAATGGCCAGATCTTTTATGTGGGGAAAGGAAAAGGGAAAAGAGTTAAGCAACATACGCGAGAGGCGAAAAGCAACAATGTTGTGAACGCCATCAAAGTGGAAAGGATCCGAGAAATCTGGCAATCCGGAGCCCGAAAATTATTTTGGCGAGCGCATGCACAGTGACGGCAATGACACAGAAGAAGATCGCCAGATCCACCGGCATTGCGAAAAAGAGCTCGTTTCGCTCGACCGTGATGTAGGGCATTTCGCACATCAGAAGAAAGGCAAAATCGCGCTGAATCCAAATCTGAACGGACAACACGATCAATATCGCCAAAATTCCGTACTTGCCGAAAACGACTACCCACTCGGGAACTTGAGTTCTCAGAGACGTTTCCCATTTATCTAAGACAAGCCGCGCGTGCAGCCCGACGTGAACGGCTGCAGCCAGGAAGAACCACATGGAAAGTGACACATGGATCGTTCGATAGGAAAGATCCATGCGCCAAACCTGCGGTGTTACGGAAGCAAACAGAGTCTGCGAGCACATCACACCGGAGATGAAGGAGGCGGCAAAGGTCGCAAACAACACGATGTTGGAAATTGTGCCGACACGACTTTTTGCTTTTGGTCGTCGTGGGCGCTTGACTTCCATGCCGAACCATGTCCCGAAGTGTTGCCGCAACCAGGTGCGATTGACAAGCAAATGCGTGCAGACGATGAGAAGACTTGCCGTGCCCAAGGCTTCATGTAGCGGGTTTTGCGTGAGACGGTCGTACATGACAACGAAAAAGAGCAACAGCAGAACCGCATCAAGGCGCATGCGCCGAGTCCAATTGAGCAGAGGATCGGCGGTTTCGAAGCAAGAAACAATCCTCATGGCATATTCTCGGTTTTAACGAGTGCCTACCTTTTTCCCCAGCACGTATGCCATTTGCGGGAAATCGGTTGATTCACACATGCCGCGGGTGCCGCTGTCCGTAGCAACGACTCGCCCGACATCGGTCCAGCCCATGTATCGAACTAAGGTTTCGTAATGGGACTCCAGAGCGGTATACGTCCAATCGTTGTTGTTCCAGGCCGCGGCAAGCAAGACGGTCTGGCGAGGACTGTGAAGTTGGCTATTGATGGCGTAGAAGCGGTCGATCACAAGCTTGAGCTGCGCGGAAAATCCGAAGTAGTACAACGGTGTACTCAGGACAACAAGGTCGCAGTCGATGAGATGAGGATTGAGCTCGAACATGTCATCACGATAGACGCACGGCGACGAGCCCAGACCGCAATGGTCGCACCCGCTGCAGGCTGTGACGCGCCTGAAGGCGGCATCGAATCGATAGATTTCGGCCCCGACTTCCTTGGCGCCGCGAATGAACTCGTCGGTCAGCAAAAAGGAAGCGCCTCGACGATGCGGACTGCCGGTGACGACCGTGATTTTCTTTGGCGCAGAGGCGGCAGCCACAGGCAAGACACCGGCGGCGGCAACCGCAGCGGCGGTCTGAAGCAGTTTCCTGCGTTCGACGAAGCGAATCGGATGTACGAGGTCGGAGACGTTCTGTGTTGACATTTTTTTCTCCATTGGTGAGCCGAAGGCCGTAGTGAAAGCTTTCGGCTCGGTAAGACAATCCTGCATAATGAGGGCGCTTGAAGCCTGGCCTGCATGAGGCGAGCTGTCCCGTTACTTCGCCTGGACGCTGCGTTTTGCGAGGATGCGATCAAGAACGCTCTGAGCCGTCTTGGCGTAGTCGGCTCCGACCTCCGTTTCGATGACCTTGACGAAATCGCGCATCTGTTCCGGTGTGGTGCCGGTGTTCATTGCGGCGTTGAAGTGGAAGTTCATCTGGCCAGCAGTGCCGGTCATGCCGCCCAACGCGCCGATGGTCGCCAGTTCGCGGCTCTGAGCGTCGAGGTTGTCGCGAATGAAGATGTCGCAAAAGAGATGTTCTTTGAGGAACGTGTCGATTCCGGGAGCAAAGAGCTGATAGCCGGACGGAGGTGGAATTTCGGTGCGACCGCCCAGTTTGGCGCGGACTTTGGCTCCGTATTCACTACTGTCCAAATTGAATTGCAAAGCCAGAAGGTTTTGCAAAATTCGAGGGGGTGACCGAAGGGCCGGCCCCTTTTTCATGACTATGTCAGATATTTAAGGTGCTGCAGATAACAAAAATGGCGAGGAAGCATGTAAATTGGAAAGTCGCTAAACAACCCAACACAGCCCTCGCCATGGCCAGCAATTCTACAGACTTTGCTCTTCAGAATGCACCTACCAGCTTCTTTGCGCAGTTGATTGATCTACTGCCCAAAAATCGCCTACTGGCGCATTTTGACAAACATTGCCCCCGACGCAGTGCCACCAAGTTCAGCGCTTGGGATCATTTCATCGCCCTGCTCTTCTGCCATCTCGCCGGCTGCGATTCGTTGCGCGAACTTGACGACGGGCTGTATTCGGCTTGTGGCAAGCTCAACCAGCTCGATGCCAAGCCTATGAAGCGCACAGCGCTTGCCTATGCCAACCAGACACGTTCCTATCGAATCTTCGAACAGTGCTACATGCTGTTGTTGGATTACTTTAAGCCGATGTTGGGGCGAAGGAAACTTCAAAAAGCCTTTGAAAAGCCCGTCTACTCGCTAGATTCGACAACCATCACCGTCTGTCTGAGCCGCTTTGACTGGGCGAAATATCGCACATCGAAGGGTGGGTTCAAACTTCACACCATCATCGACAATGACCACTTAATGCCGTGCGTAATGAATCTGACTACCGGAAAGGTACACGATGCCGCACTGGCACAAACAACCATCGAGAAACTGCTTGCCGCCAACATAACGGTCGTTATGGATCGCGGCTACAACGACTACTTGCTCTTTGCCTGGTCTCGAAGCGAGGCACTACATTCGTCACTCGCCTCAAGGACAATGCCGTAACGACGCCGCTGAAGAAGGGGTGCCGCAGCGAGGGTGACAACTATGGCGATTACCAGTTTGAATTCGATAGTCCTGCCGGACGAGAAGCTTGCGGCGAGCTTCAGTTTCGAGTCGTTCAATGGCACGACACAGACAACGACCGCTGGTTTAACTTCCTGACCAACGATATGGATTTGAAACCGGAGCAGATTGCGGCGCTGTACAAGGAACGCTGGCAGATCGAGCTCTTCTTCAAGAAAATCAAGCAGAACCTGAAGATCAAAAGCTTCATTGGCACCAACGAAAACGCCGTCATGAGCCAAATTTGGACAGCTGCCATTGTGACGCTGCTCATCGAGGTGCTCAAGCAGAGATCCTTGCACAAATGGTCTTTTCCAAAGCTTCTGCACTTCGTCCGTCTGAATCTCATGACACACAAAAGTCTGCGAGTCTGGCTTGACTATCCTGATGTACGAATGAATGACGGAAAACGAAACTTGGAAAAGCCTCCGGAGATAGGAATGCAGGCGCAATTACCCTTTTAATCGCAAGAGAGGGGCTACTTTTTGTCCCGAAAATGCAAGCCTTTGATTTGAAAGGAGGTGACTTCCGTCTAAGCGGGAATGCATATTTTCAATTTGGACAGCAGTGAAAAAAGATAATAAAAACAAGGTGTTAGAGTATATTCGGAAGAAAAAAGGAAAAAACGCACAAAAAATATTTGACAAAAGAGTCGGAGGCGATCATAATTTTCAACCGTCGTTTGACGGGAAGCCAAAAATGAGTCGCGAACAACGACT
>UMHC01054349.1_pt1 | contig 16420 bp, 16 predicted proteins | sample 1965381 | NCBI WGS metagenome assembly UMHC01 (sample SAMEA4836083, study PRJEB28245) | human gut metagenome | biome: gut microbiome; material: fecal sample | place: Denmark | collected 2008 | reverse complement strand
GCCTCATCCCGCCGCATTCTGCCGTATGTGAGGCTCAGTTTTCGGTTGCTGCGCCCTGGCATTCTCCTCCATGTTCCAGCCTGGAAACAAGGAGAGCGCCGGTGGCGTCGCCAAGGACGTTGATGGTGGTGCGGGCCATGTCCATGATACGATCCACTCCGGCCACCAGAGCAATGGCTTCCAGAGGAATGCCTACCTGGGTAAAGACCATGGTGATCATGATCAGCGCCGCGCCGGGCACGCCCATGGAGCCGACCGAAGCAAGAACCGCCAGCAGGATGACGGTGAGCTGCTTGTCTATGGGCATGGGAATGCCATAGACTTCCGCGGCGAAGATGGCCGCAATGCCCATGTAAATGGCCGCGCCGTCCATATTGATGGTATTGCCGAGCGGAATGGAAAAGCTGGAGACGGATTTTGACGCGCCAAGCTTCTGAACGCTGAGCAGATTGGAAGACAGCGCCGCCGCACTGGAACAGGTGGTAAAGGCGATCATCAGCGGTTCGGATACGCCCTTGAGAAATCTGGAGGGCGTCAGCCCGGCAATCTTTACGCAGGGAAGATAAACAATGAGGATCTGAGCCAGACAGGCAAGATACATGACGCCGACCAGCTTGATCAGGGGCAGCAGAACGCTCAGACCGTGATTGGACACGGTAAAGGCCATCAGGCCGAACACGCCGATGGGGGCATACATCATGACGATGCCGGTAATCTTGATCATGACGTCGGCGCAGGCGTCAAAGAAGCGGAACACGGGTTCGCCCTTGTCGCCGATCATGCTCAGGCCGAAACCGAAAAGCAGGGCGAAGAAGATGATCTGGAGCATCTTGCCCTGGGAAAGGGCTTCCACAGGATTGATGGGGACGATGTCCATAAGCACCTTGATCAGCGGAGGTGCGGAAACTTCCTTGGCGCTCAGGTTTTCCATGGGAATGGACAGTCCGAGACCGGGATTGATCAGATTGGCCAGAATGAGACCTATGACCACCGCCACGGCGGTGGTCGCAAAATAGTAGATAATGGTTTTCGACGCCACGCGGCCGAGTTCCCGCACGTCACACACGCTGGCCGCGCCCGCGATGAGCGTGGTGAACACCAGGGGAACCACCACCATGCGCACCAGATTGATGAAAAGCTGGCCGATGGGCTGGAACCAGCCGGGGTTGAGTCCCAGCGCGGGAGCAAGCGCGCCCGCGATAATACCGAGGATCATGCCGATCGCCATCTGGGTCGGCAAACTCATCCGTGCTCTCATACCTTTCTCCTGAAACAGTGACAGTGACCGGAATCGGCGGCCCGCGCCGCCCCGCAGGACAGCGGAGATTCTCCAGCGGAAGTGAAAAGGCATATTGTCTAAAAACGAATGTCGACATTTTGTGTAACCAATTTCCCACCGTGTGATTTCTTTGTCAAGAGGAAGGAGATATTTTTTGTCGAGAAAATTTTAAGGGCAGGTGTTTTCAGTTGCACCGCGCTTTGTTGCGGAATTGTGCTGAAAATATCCTTGTCCGCCGGGGAGGCGGGTGTCGGAGAGCCGTCTGTGGCCGGCCGGCTGGCCATGCGCGCCCTGCAGGGGTCGTGTCCCTTGCCGGATAGAGCGAGGCTCACGGGCATCGAAAGCGGAGATGATGGGCCGCGCGAACGGGAAGTACGCATGGAGGAGGCTCGGAATGCGAGCGCGGCGTTTTCCGCACAGGGCACAGGCGGGAACGGGTATCGGCAAGGCCGGTCAAGCGTCGTCGAGAGGTCACGGAAGCAATGTCACACGGCGCGGAGCCGAGTGAACGGCAGCCGCCAGGCAACGCGGGAACCTTGCGGATGGAGGCCGCAGAGCATTTTTGTCTTGAAAATGCTTTCGGAGTCGAGCGAAGCGGGGCTCCGCCGCGATGCCCCCCCTTCTCCGGGGTCGCCGCAATTCACTTGCGGCGTCAAGTGCCGGCGGAGGCGTGAAAACCGCGAGCCGGAACATGGAGTCCTGGCTGGGAGATATTTTCAAATGCAAAGTGCTCTGAATGTTGCCGCCCGCGCCGGAACAAGACCGCGCGTCTGCACACCGCCATCAACATGGTTCCGCAGCAGCGCCTGCAACCGCTCTGTCCTGACGGCAGGGCGCGGAAAGCCCGGGCAGGTTTTCCGCACCCTGCACTGCGGCAGTTTTTTTACTTCGCCAAAGATTCCCTTGTGTCTTGAAACCTCTCCCCACAGGGGAACATGGATTTGACAGAACGGCTCAGGGAGAGGCAATCCGCGCGCGCCCTGTCCGTCGGCTGCGGAATCAGTCGGCGGATGGGGCGGCTGTGGATTGAAACATGCGCTCCAGTCGGATTGGCTGATACGAACACAACGGTTCCTGCGCCATGGGATCGCCGGTCATGGTGTAGGCGCGGGCCCGGCAGCCGCCGCAGAATCTGTGGTATTCGCAGGGGCCGCATTTGCCCTTGTACGCATTCTGATCGCGGAACCTGAGGAACCAGGGGGTGCTTTTCCACAATTCGGGAAAGGGAACTTCCCGCACGTTGCCGCAGTCCAGGCTGAGATAACCGCAGGGCTGGAGCTGCCCGGTATGGCTGATGAAACAGAATCCCGTGCCGCCCAGACAGCCGCGCGTCATGGCGTCCATGCCGAAGGTGTCCGGCGTGACGCTGATGCCTTCCTCATGCGCACGCTGGCGCATGATGCGGTAGTAGTGCGGAGCGCAGGTTGCCTTAAGGTGCATGGACGTGGTTTTGCGGAAATCATAGAACCAGTGCAGCACCTCCTCATATTCCTCAGCGGAAATGACTTCCTCCTCGATTTCCGCGCCGCGTCCGGTAGGCACCAGCAGGAAGATATGCCAGGCGGCCGCGCCGAGTTTTTCACACAGCTCGAACATGTTCTTGAAGGAGGCCAGGTTGCTGCGGGTCACTGTGGTGTTGATCTGGAATTCCATCCCCGCCTGTTTCAGGTTTTCGATGCCCCGCATGGATGCCTCGAACGCGCCCTTCATGCGGCGGAACTCGTCATGGCGTGCGGCGTCTGCCTCGTCAATGGAGATCGAACAGCGCTGGAATCCGGCATCCCTGATTTTTCGCGCAACCTCCGGCGTGATGCGCGTGCCGTTGGGTGACATGACGCAGCGCAGACCCTTGTCACGCGCATAGGACGCCAGCTCGTACACATCCCCGCGCATGGTCGGTTCCCCGCCGGTGAAGATGATGATCGGGCTGCCCACTTCGGGAAAGGTATCAATAAGCGCCTTGGCCTCGGCGGTGGAAAGTTCGCCGGGGTAGGGTTCGGGGTGAGCCTCGGCCCGGCAGTGTCTGCAGGCAAGATTGCAGGAGCGCGTCACTTCCCATGCGATAAGGCGGCACTTGGGTGTGCCGTCCGGCAGGGTGCGGGAAGCGTTTTCAGGGGCGGGGCGGCCTGAAGGATGGCTGTGCCGGGCGGGATGTCCCGTCATGTGCCCTGACGGAGGGGCGGGGTGGGTCATTGCGGTATCCTGAAGTTGGCGGCCGCGCCGGAGAAATGCGGAGCGGCCGCGGAGTGGAGGGAAATGCCGCCTGGGGGCAGCATGAAAAACAGCTATCTGATCCAGCCTTCCTTCAGCGCCTTTTCGGCGAAGTAGGTGATGATCAGTTTTGCGCCGGAGCGTCTGATGCCCAGCAGGGATTCCATGACAGTCGCCTTCTCGTCCAGCCAGCCGTTTTGTGCGGCTGCGCAGATCATGGAATACTCTCCGCTCACCTGGTAGGCGGCCATGGGAACGTCAAAGGCGTCGTCCAGCATGCGGATGATATCCTGGTAAGGGCCGGCCGGCTTGACGATAAAGATGTCAGCGCCTTCCTCGATATCCGCGCTCAGTTCGCGGAAGGCCTCTTTCACCACGCCGGGATCCATCTGGTAGGTACGACGATCGCCGAACTTTGGCGCCCCTTCCGCAGCGTCGCGGAAGGGGCCGTAGTAGCAGGACGCGTATTTGACCGCATAGGACATGATCGGCAGGTCTTCGAAGCCCGCTTCATCCAGGGATTCACGGATGGCAAGCACCCGGCCGTCCATCATGTCGGAAGGAGCCACGATGTCCGCGCCCGCTCTGGCGTGGGATACTGCGGTTTTTGCCAGCAGTTCAAGAGTCGGGTCATTAAGCACCCGGCCTATGGTGTCGCCTTCGCCGATCATGCCGCAATGCCCGTGCGAAGTGTATTCGCACAGGCATACGTCTGTGACGACCACCAGTTCCGGCCAGTTCTTCTTGAGCATGCGCACGGCCTTCTGGACAATGCCGTCTTCCGCGTAGGCTCCGCTGCCCAGGGGGTCCTTGGCGGAAGGAATGCCGAACAGAAGAACGGACTTCAGCCCGGCAGCCACAGCCGACCCCACCTGTTTTTCCAGCTCGTTCAGCGAAAGCTGGTACTGACCGGGCATGGAGTCAATGGGCTTGCGGAAGGCGTGATCCGGCGTGTCCACCACAAAATAGGGCATGATCAGATCGTCGGCGCAAAGCTTCACTTCGCGCACCATGCCGCGCAGGGCGGCGCTGCGGCGCAGACGGCGGCCGCGGTGAAATTCAGGCAGATTCATGACATTTTCCTGGAGCATTTTGCGTTTGAAAATATTTGCCGGCCAGAGACTTATGTTCCGGCTCGCGGGTTTTGCGCCTCCGCCGGAGCTTTATGCCGCAAGCGAATTGCGACGGCGCCGGATAGGGAGCGTCGCGGCGGAGTCTCGCCCCGCCCGGCTCCCCAGAGCACTTCAGCAGCGAAATGCTCCACGGAGAGGCGACTCTGTCCCGTCTTTCCCCCTCTCAGTCCTGCACATGCCGAGGCTGCGGAGGAACCGGGTACGTCGTCTCAAAACATTAAAGATTGCTGAGGAGATGGGGGCAGGGGAGGGAGAAGAGATACGTTTTCAGGCATAGTTCTTCCTCCTCCCCGGCATCTGCTTCCACATCATCTACCTGATTCCGATTTCTTCATCGGTGAGATAGCAGGCGGGATCTTCAGCCCACACGTCGCCATATACGGCTTCGGCGCGGGCGCGGAAATTGCCGCCGCAGATGTTGAGAAAGCGGCATCTGGCGCAGCGGCCCTTCACATGCGGGCGTTTGTCCTTCATTTTGTGCAAGAGCTCGATATCGGGGTCGGTCCAGATTTCGGAGAACGGACGCTCCAGCACATTGCCGAACACATGCTCTCGCCAGAACTGATCCGCATGAACCTTGCCGTCCCAGGAGATGCAGCCGATGCCGCGGCCGGAACTGTTGCCTTCGTTGAACTGGAGCAGCTCGAACACTTCCTCGGCCCGGCCGGGATCTTCCCTTTTCATGCGCATCCAGAGATACGGACCATCCGCGTGGTTATCCACGGTAAGCACTTCTTTGGGCATGCCCTTGTCAAAGCATTCGCGGGTCTTGTCCATAATCAGATCAACCACGGCGCGGGTTTCAGCGTGACTGAGGTCTTCCTTTACCAGCTCGGTTCCGCGGCCGGAGTAGACAAGATGATAAAAACAGACACGGGGAATATCCCTCTCGCGCAGTATGTCGAAAATTTTCGGGATTTCCGCTGCGTTGCGTTTGTTGATGGTGAAGCGCAGTCCGACCTTGATGCCTTCCTCCCTGCAGTATTCAAGACCTTCCAGGGCGCGGCGGTAGGAGCCGGGCACCCCCCGGAACTTGTCATGAATCTCCTCGCCGCCGTCGAGTGAAATGCCGACGTAGGAAAGGCCGACTTCCCTGAGACGTTTGGCCATGTCCCGGTCAATAAGCGTGCCGTTGGTGGAAATGACCGCGCGCATTCCCCTGGAGGTCGCGTAACTGGCCAGCTCGGGCAGATCCCTCCGAACCAGCGGCTCGCCGCCTGAGAAAAGCATGACCGGCGCGCCGAAGGCGGCAAGGTCATCAATCATTGCCTTGGCCTGTTCCGTGGAAATAGGGTCGCTGCCGCGTTCTCCCTCGGCCTGGGCGTAGCAGTGCACACATTTAAGGTTGCAGCGCCGGGTCATGTTCCAGACTACAACCGGCTTCTTGTCGGCAGAAAACTGCAGGAGGTGGGAGGGCAGCTTGCCGGAATGACGGCCGTAACGCAGGGCGTCGGACGGTTCCACCTGGCCGCAGTACAGTTTTGAAATACCAATCATGTGGGCTCCTTCTTGCAATATCTCGAAAGGTGAAGGCGGACGGCTTTCACCCAGGATGGCGATCCTGCGCCCTGTATTCAGGGTCGGGCAAGTGTACGCGCTGGCGCTGCGGGAATCAAGAGTGATTCCTAACGCGCTGATGCAGGAGCATGTCGATGGCCCTGCGCGCGGCGCACGGTTCCGCTCCGCGAACCCTTTCTTCCGCGACCTCCTGATGACGCTCGATCGGCTTTGCCGATACTCGCTCTCGCTTGCGTTCTGCACGGAAAACGCCGCGCTCGCACTCCGTACCCCCCCAAGATGCCGCATTGCCATGCGGGGGAGGGCATCGCTCCATGGCTCGCTCCTCCGGCGGTCAAGGTTATGTTCAGCACTATTCCATAACAAAGCGTCCTGGTGAGGTTGTTTTACCGGGAACAAGCTTCCCCGCATGTTCACAGGCTGAAGAGTTTTTTCCGGAAACACAGGCTCCGGCGGCTTGTGCGGCCGCGCGAAGCGTGGCATTCTTGCGTCATGAAAATCGCCGTTGCCGTGAGCGGAGGCATGGACAGCCTCTGCGCCATGCTTGCCCTGCGTGAAGCCGGGCATGAAGTTGTGCCCCTGCATGCGCTGTTCATTGATCCTCCGCAGGATGGCGGGGCTCTCCCCGGGCTGCGCGCACTATGCGGAAAGCTGGGGCTTGCCCTTCATGTGGAAGATATGCGAGCCGCCTTCCGGCGTGAGGTTGTCAGTCCCTTTATCGCGGAGCATGTCCGTGCGCATACGCCCAACCCCTGTGCACAGTGCAACCGGGTCATGAAGTTCGGGAGCCTGCTGGATGCCGCGCTGCGTCCGGTCTGTCAGGGGGGCATGGGCGCGGATGCCATGGCTACAGGGCATTATGCGGCGCTGGAAGAACATCCGGCATACGGGCGTGCATTGAGGGCAGGGGAAGATTCTTCCAAGGATCAGAGCTATTTTCTCTCGCTGGTTTCTCCGGAGCGCCTGCGTCGCTGCATATTTCCTCTCGCGCGCAGATGCAAGGAGGAACTGCGCGCCTGGCTGGCGGAAAGAGGGCATGCCGCGCCCGTTCCTGCGGAAAGTCAGGAAATATGTTTTGTGCCTCATGACGATCATCTGACGTTTCTGCAAGGGGCGGGAGCAGAGCTTCCCGGACCCGGAAGCGTGTTTCTGCGCGGGGCTGACGGCGTGGAGCGCGAGATAGCCCGGCATATGGGCCTGTGGCGCTATACCGAGGGCCAGCGCAGGGGGCTGGGGATCGCCTGGAGTGAACCTCTGTATGTCGTGAAGAGGGACAGGGCGCGCAACGCACTGGTTGTCTGCGCCAGATCGGCGCTTGATGCGCGGAGCTGCCGGGCGGGGCGAGTGAATTTCATGGTGCCGCCCCCACTTTGGCCGGAAAGGCTTTTCGTTCGCGTCCGTTATCGGCAGAGTCCCGCGCCCGCGCGCATCGAACTTGCGGACGGCGCAATGAGGATTCTTTTCGATGCTCCCCAGCAGCCGCCGGCGCCGGGGCAGGTGGCGGCGGTCTATGACGAGGAGGGCTTTGTTCTGGCCGGGGGCATCATTGTCAGGGAACCGGACGCATGAGCCGGGGCATGGTCATACGGTGAAACTGTCCGGAGGCAATCCGCCGGACGGAGGTTGCGATGGCAAAAATACTTTTTTTTATTTCCCTGGTCGTGTTTGCGGGAGTATCTGCGTGTCTTGCCGTGAAATCTCCGCAGGTGCGGGGTCTGGGGCAGGATCCGGCCAGCGGCGGCATGCTGGCTTCCAACGGTCTGCCCGCAGTGGCGGTCAAGCCCGCGGATGGCATGCGGCTTGTTGGGGCGGGGCGGGTGGACGTACCCGTAAAAAGGGCCGGAATGTTCGGCGGCATTCCCAGCGCGCAGGGCTGGTATGCCCTCCATGCGGATAAAAACGGTGCGCAACTGGCCGCAATTCTTGCGGAAGCTCCACAGGGGCTGCGCTGGCCGATCAACTCCACCTTCAATGAACATCGGGGAGCCAGAAGCCTGCGCACAGGCGAAGAGACGCGGGACGGAGTGCAGTTTTCCACCTGGACCTTTGTCCGCCCTGCGGACAATGACCCCTGGATGCCTCTGTACATGGAAAAGGGACAGGGCTGGAAGGGGGATCTTCTGGTGCGGCAGTACGCATGGTGGGGAATGAACGAAAACTCCAAGCTGGTGATTGAGTACCGCGAACCTCTGCCGGCTGACGTGCTGCTGCCTCTGGCCGATGATCCCGCATCCCGCAGCGCCTTCGAGCGCCGTGCCGATGCGTCATTCACCCTTCTTCGCAAGGATGGCGGAGATATGTTTCCGGAGGTCATCGCAAAGGTGGAGAGGGGGGCCGGCAAGGAACTGAAGCGCCGCCGGCTTGCGGATGTGCTGGGTGAAGTCATTGAGCCGGAGACTCTCCGCCTGCGCTGCGACTGATCCGGATGCTCCGGCATGGGCGGCGACATGCGTTGCCGCAAAGGCAGCATGTATCCACAGTCGGTTCGCTCGCGCCTTCATGAAGCTGCGCTCCACTCGGCTCCGTTCCGCGAGACGTTGCTTCCGCTCCTCATCTCTGCTCTCGATGCCCGCACGCCTCGCGTTGCTCGGCAGCGGGCACGGCCTCTGCGGGGCCGACCGGACGGCGGCCCCGCTCCATGGCTCGCTGCGCTCGCGCCTCCGGCCGGTCAGGGATAGTTTCAACACTATTCTGCAACAGAGCGCGGGTGATATTCTACTTGACTTTAGTTTTTTCTCTCTTTAGATATTTTCGTTCTGCCTTGCTCGCCGTTTGTTTGGTATTGGCGGCGGGCCCTAGACCGCAAGGAGGATTCCCATGCGCAAAATGGAAACGTTGCTGCTCCTTTCCCCGGAGCTGTCCGTGGAAGAGCGCGAAGCCGTCCTGACCAACCTCGGTGAAGTCATCGCCCGTGAAAACGGTACGATGCTCGAAGTTGATCAGTGGGGCATGCGCGATCTCGCCTACCCCGTCCGCAAGCAGATGCGGGGTTTTTATGTGCGTCTGGTGTATGGCGCTCCGTCTCAGCTTGTGGCTGAACTGGAACGCATCATCCGCATCACCGACGGTATTTTCAAGTTTATCACCGTGCGTCTGGCCGACAGCGTCGATGCCGAGAAGGAGGTCGCATAATGGCTTTCCGCAAAAAATTTGCTCCCCGTCGCAAGTTCTGCCGCTTCTGTGCCGACAAGGATCTCCCTCTGGACTACAAGCGTCCTGACATCCTGCGGGATTTCATTACCGAGCGCGGCAAGATCGTGGCCCGTCGCATTACCGGCCTGTGCGCGAGGCATCAGCGCCAGCTCACCACGGAAATCAAGCGCGCCCGCCAGATGGCCCTGCTGTTCTATACCACGGCGCATTCCAGCGACGTGAAGAAAAAGACCACCATCTAAGCGGCAAGGAGAACCGATATGAAAATTATTCTTCGCGCCGATGTGGAAAATCTCGGCCACCTGGGTGATGTTGTGTCCGTGAAGCCCGGTTACGGCCGCAACTATCTGCTGCCCCAGGGGCTTGCAATGCTGGCCACTCCGGCCAATCTGAAAGTCTTCGAGCTTGAGCGCAAGAAACTCCAGGCCCGTATGGATGCTCTGCGCGCCGAGGCCAACGAACATGCTTCCAGGCTGGAAGGTCTGGTGCTGGTTATTGCCATGCGTGTGGGGGAAAACGACAAGCTGTATGGCTCCGTCACCTCCAGCATCATCGGAGATGCTCTGGCCGAACAGGGCGTGGATATCGATCGCCGTCGCATTCTGCTCGATGCCCCCATCCGTACTCTGGGCGAGCATACCGTGCGCGCCCGCCTGCATGCGGATGTTGTGCCTTCCTTCATCGTGAAGGTTGTCTCCGAAGAAAAACACAACGCCGATGAAGAGGTCGTTGTGGAAGAGGCTGTGGTTGAAACTGCGGAAACTCCCGCAGAGTAAACTTTTTGCCTTTGCAGGGTCTTTCGTGGATCGCCCTCCTTATGGGAGGGCGATTTTTTTTGTCTGGCCTGAAAATCGGACAATTCGTTTTCGCGCGTCTTCAAGGTGAAAGGAACCCGGAGCCGGGAAAAGGGGGATTCATTTCCATATGCTTCCGCAGAGAGCGCCGGAGAGGTGCCGAAGGCAATGCACAGCCGGGGCAGCCGCAGTGCGGTTGCGGTATGACATTCCGATTTCACGGCTGAAGCCTGCGGGCAGGACCAGAGAGTTCCGGTCGGCAGATATGTCCCGATGAAAGTCCTTCGTGCTGTCAGGCAGGATGGTTTTCTTCGACCCGCGCGCCGGTCTCCGCGTCGAGCAGCTCTCTGAGTTCCCGCAGCAGGGGAGAATCCTGAAACCAGGAGACACCATAGTCCAGATTAAAGGAATAATCAAAGTCAGGCGGATTTTTTCCCTGGTTGTGCTGGATAATGGTTTCCGCCTTGTCCAGAGCCTTGATCAGTCTGGCTTCCGGCGTAGCGGCCGCGTTGTAGTCTTCCCATAACTGCAGAAAAAAGTTTCGATCCTCATCAGGCAGCAGGCTGAAAAGCCGGTGTACGGCCTTGCGTTCCATATCGAGCTTGACGTTTTCATCCGGCAGAAGCGCAGCGGAAATGTCGCCGTCATACAGTTCTCCAAGATCATGAATAAGGGCGGTAAGTAGTGTTCTGCGAGGGTCAAGTGTCGGGAAGTCCTTCAGAAAAAGAGCGGCCAGCAGTGTCAGCCGCCAGGAGTGTTCGGCCGTACTTTCGGGACGTCCCGCAGAACTCCACGAAGTACGGAGTACGGATTTCAGTCCCTCCGCTTCCTTGATGAAGGCGATATGCTGTTCAAGCGTATTCATGACGTTCTCCTTTGTTTCTGCGGGAGAGGAGTCTGCCGGAAACATGGGAATTCCGCAAGGTTGAAAGGGTGTCACGGATATGGGGCGGGTTCCTTCTGCATGGCGGATGAAACTCAGGGCCTTGCTTCCGGAACGGCCGGATTTGTCTTTTCGTTCCTGAATGTGTAGCTTTGGGAACCGATTATGGAGGAAGCCCATGCGCAAGGAAGAAGATTTTCCCCGCAATGCCAGCCGTTCCGGAGGGCAGAACCGCGCGGGACAGGCGGGGACAAATGCTGACGCGGCTGAACGTGCCCGTGAGGATTTGCTGCGTCGTGTGCCTCCGCACAGCGTGGAGGCGGAACAGGCCGTACTCAGCGGGGTTTTCCTGCGCCCGGATTTGCTGCACGAAATTATAGATCAGGTTTCGGATGCTGATTTCTATCTGCCCGCGCACCGCATGATTTTTGCAGCATTCAAGGCCCTGTACGCCAAGGGCGTATCAGTGGATCAGGTGACGGTATTTGACTGGCTGCGTGATCATGATCAGCTTGAGGCCGTAGGCGGCGCGGTGTATCTGGCGGAACTTTCCCGCGCCGTGGTCAGCGGAGCCAACGCCGCGCACTGGGCCAAAATTGTGCGTGACAAGTCCATGCAGCGCGCACTTATCGACGCCTCGGCGGAAATTATCGGCAACTGTTATGATGCCGCCAAGGATGTGGCCCTGCTGCTGGATGAATCGGAAAAAGCCATCTTTTCGATCTCCGAACGGGCAAACAGCAAGACATTCGCCAGCAGCGAGGAACTGGTCCAGACGGTCTTTGACAACCTCACCGCCCGTTACAACAACAAGGGGCTGACCACGGGCATCACCACCGGATATTATCAGTTGGATAAAATCACCGCCGGAGGATTTCAGCCTTCAGACTTGATCATCCTTGCCGCCCGTCCCTCCATGGGCAAGACTGCTTTCGCCCTGAATCTCGCCATGCGTGCGGCCATGCAGGGAGGAGCTACAGTGGCTATATTCTCTCTGGAAATGAGCAAGGAATCCCTCATGGATCGAATGCTCTGCGCCTGGGGGAGGGTGGATATGGGGCGTGTGCGCCGGGCCGAATTTCTGGATGATTCCGACTGGAAAAAGCTGGCCGACGCGGCGGACGACCTCAGCCGCGCCAAAATCTTCATTGATGATACGGCTGGCCTGACGCCTCTGGCCCTGCGCGCCCGCTGCCGCCGTCTCAAGGCTGAACACGGGCTGGATCTGGTCATGGTGGATTATCTTCAGCTCATGCACTCCTCGCGCAACGAATCGCGTGAACTGGAAATTTCCGATATTTCCCGCAATCTGAAGGCTCTGGCAAAGGAAATGAAGGTGCCTGTTCTTGCGCTTTCCCAGCTCAACCGCAAGGTGGAGGAGCGTACGGACAAGCGCCCCGTGCTGTCTGACCTGCGCGAATCCGGAGCCATTGAGCAGGACGCCGACCTTATCATGTTCATTCACCGTGAGGATCAGTATAACAAGAAAGGCGACAAGCCCAAAACCGGTATTGCGGAAATTATTCTTGGCAAGCATCGCAACGGTCCCACCGGCACGGTTGAGCTGGCGTACCGTTCGCAATACACGGCTTTTGACGATCTTGAGGCGTCATATACGCCGCCTTCGGAAGGCTGAGAAGTTTCAGCGGCTTCTTTCTTCTCACTGGACAACGGGTGGGAAGTGATTACCTTGCTTCCTGATGCTTCCGGCAGCCTTTACGGAGGGGAACCGCGCGGCCCCGGCGCTGTCTGCGCAGACAGCGGATGAACAGGGCCGCCTGTGTTGTTGAAATGAGCAGGAATTTTCCTGCGATGTTCGGGGCCGGATTCGCTTTTACACGTGGGAGACACGATTATGTGGGATTATACCGACAAAGTTCAGGAACATTTCCTGCACCCTCGCAATGTGGGAGAGCTTCCCGGCGCAAATGCTGTCGGCGAAGTGGGCAGCCTTGCCTGCGGCGACGCGCTCAAGCTTTTTTTGAAAATCAGCCCTGACGGCATCATTGAGGATGCTTCCTTCCAGACGTTTGGCTGCGCCAGTGCCATTGCATCCAGTTCGGCTCTGACTGAACTCATAAAAGGCAAGAGCGTGGAAGAAGCCTCGAAAATCACCAACAAGGATATCGCGGCCTATCTGGGGGGATTGCCCAAGGAAAAGATGCACTGTTCGGTTATGGGGGAAGAAGCTCTCGAGGCCGCTATCCGCAACTGGAAAGGGCTGCCGCCCAGAGAACAGGAAGAGGAGGGCAGACTTGTCTGCAAGTGCTTTGGGGTGACCGATACCCAGATCCGCAAGGCCATCCGCGAAAATGGCCTGACCACGGTGGATGAGGTGACCAACTTCACCAAGGCCGGGGGAGCCTGCGGCGACTGTCGGGAGCAGATCCAGGATATTCTGGATGAAGAGCGTGGGGCGGCAAAGAGCTTTACGGAAATCAAGCCTGTTACCAGGCCCATGAGCAATATTCAGCGCATGCAGAACGTCATGCGGGTTCTGGATGAGGATATTCGCCCGCGTCTTGCGCAGGATGGCGGTGATATCGAGCTGGTAGACATGGAAGGGACAAAAGTTGTCGTCGCCATGCGCGGCGCCTGCTCCAGTTGTCGGGCCAGCCAGCTGACCATCAAGGATCTGGTGGAAAAAACTCTGCGTGAGCAGGTGGATCCCGCCATCAATGTGGTGGAGGCCTAGGCTATGAGTGATATCGTAAAAGGCGATTCCGTCATTTATCTGGACAACAACGCCACAACCCGGGTTGCACCCGAAGTTGTGGAGGTGATGCTGCCCCTGTTTTCCGAATTGTACGGCAATGCTTCCAGCATGCATACCTTCGGCGGCCAGATGAGCCATTTCGTGAATGAGGCCAGGGCCAATGTGGCCGGACTGCTGGGAGCGCGGCCCGAGGAAATTGTTTTTACCTCCTGCGGGACGGAAAGCGACAGTACCGCCGTGTTTTCCGCTGTGGAAACCCAACCGGAAAAGAAGCATTTCATCACCACGCGCGTCGAACATCCCGCGGTCATCGCCCTGGGCAATCTGCTGGAAAAGCGCGGCTACGACGTGACGTGGCTGGGCGTGGATTCGAGGGGACGCCTCGATCTTGACGAACTGGCCCGTTCCATCCGCAAGGATACCGCGCTGGTGTCCATCATGTATGCCAACAATGAAACGGGAACGGTCTTTCCTGTTGACGACATTGCCCGAATTGTGAAGGAACGCGGTGCGTTGCTGCATGTGGACGCCGTGCAGGCAGTGGGAAAGGAACCCATAGATCTGTCAAGGACGCCCATTGATTTTCTGGCGTTGTCCGGTCACAAGCTCCATGCCCCCAAAGGGGTAGGAGTGCTTTATGTGCGCAAGGGAACCCGTTTCCGTCCCTTCCTGCGGGGGGGGCATCAGGAGCGTGGAAGACGTGCGGGGACGGAAAATGTGCCGTATATCGTGGGGTTGGGCAAGGCCTGCGAGCTTGCCGGATCTGCCATGGCACAGGAGCGCACGCAGGTGGCGGCCCTGCGCGACAAGCTGGAACGTGGTCTGCTTGCGGCCATCCCCAACGCGATTGTCAACGGCGATGTGGAACACAGATTGCCCAATACGTCCAGTATTGCCTTCGAGTCGGTGGAAGGCGAGGCCATTCTGCTTATGCTGAACGAGTTCGGCATTTGCGCCAGCTCCGGTTCCGCATGCACGTCGGGCAGCCTTGAGCCTTCCCATGTGTTGCGCGCTATGGGCGTGCCCTTTACCTATGCTCATGGTTCAATCCGGTTCAGTCTTTCCCGATATACTACCGAGGCCGAAATCGACAAGGTTCTTGAGGTGATGCCCGGTGTTATCAAAACCCTCCGTGAAATATCGCCCTTTACCCGCAGAGGATAGCCTCTGTTCCGAAGGGACAGGAGACGTCAGCTAGCGAGGCGGAAAGCATGGCATGCTTTCCGCCTCGCTGTCTGTAACGCATGCTCAAGCCAGAACGTCTTGTAATTGAAAATGTTCTGCCAGCCAGCCCCTGTGTTCCGGCCCGCAGGTTTCACGCCTCCGCCGAAGCTGTACGCCGCAAGTGAATTGCGGCTGTTCCGGCGTCGCGGCTTCAGTCTCGCCCTGCTGACTGAAGTAGAGCATTTCAATGGCGAAATGCTCTAAGACGCAGTGAGTCACGCTCTGGACACATGCTGTCTTTCGTTCATGTGGATCGCGGTTTTGCCGTTACGGCGGCGTATGCTGCCGTCCGTACCGGAGCAGAACCGCATGTCCCGTATAACGCCGCCAGCGCGATTCCATGGTGGTTTTATTTTAACTATATGTAATAATTTATAAAATGACATAAAAACGATGAATTCACCAGAATTTTCGCTGACAGAAATCAGAACTAGATAAAAAAATATTTGAAAATAAAGTTCGTTTTCATTGACAAATAAAATGAAGAGAGGCAGAAAGGAGGTGTCAGGCCGCGGGAGAAAGTCCACGGCAGATAATACTTGTCTGCTCATGCGAAGAATGGAAGTGATGAGCGAACAAGTCCGTCCCTGAATGGAGAACGCTTCAAGAGAAATGTTTCCGTGACGGGAGCGCGGCCGGTCGGTTCCATTTTCGGGTACAGAAGATTTTCGGAAGAGCAGCCTGAAATTTTTTTTGAAGCAGAAAAACAATTTCATGAGCAGGAGTACAGCATGAGCAAGGTTCTTGTTGTGTACGGATCTACCACGGGTAATACGGAAAGCATCGCCCACGCCATTGAAAGGCAGTTGAAGGAAAAAGGGCACGAGGTGATCGTCAGGAATGCTGCGGATATCAGCGCGCCGGGTCTGGCGGACGGTTTTGATGCCGTGCTCATGGGATGTTCAGCCTGGGGCGTCGATGAGGTTGAGCTTCAGGACGACTTCGCTCCTCTGGTTGATGAGTTTGAGTCGATGGGACTCAAGGGGAAAAAGGTTGCCGCATTTGCCTCCGGCGATACTTCCTATGAGCACTTTGGCGGTGCGGTGGAAGTGATTGAAGCCAGAGCCAGGGAGGTCGGTGCCGAAGTCGTCGCCGGCGGGTTGAAGGTTGAAGGCGATGCGGGCGCGGCGCCTGCGGATATTACGGAATTTGTGAACGACGTCGCCAGGAATTTGTGATGCTCCTTGCAGAGGGGGCGGTTCCCGGGCGCTGCCTCTCCTCGCCCGACAGGAACCGCCGGGACGTGCCGATATGTCGAAGGCCGTCCCTTGTGGGCGCCCGCGCCGTCCGTCGGGGGGCGGCGCGGGCAAAATATGTGGAGTAAAGCAGGATGAAACAGAAGCGGAATGGATGATGGGTGTCCGTTCCGCTTCAGCTTTTTCACCCCGGGGACAGAATCATCCCGGCAGATGCCTGCTGTCGGTACGAAAAAATGATATTGCAACATACTGTTAAAAAAGGAGAAAGAGGGGCATACCGAAAAATATTTTGAAAAAGGTGAAAAAAGTG
>UMHC01046013.1_pt1 | contig 16488 bp, 10 predicted proteins | sample 1965381 | NCBI WGS metagenome assembly UMHC01 (sample SAMEA4836083, study PRJEB28245) | human gut metagenome | biome: gut microbiome; material: fecal sample | place: Denmark | collected 2008 | reverse complement strand
CTCGCGCCTCCGGCGGTCAAGGTGTTTTTCAACACTATTCTACAGCAGAGCGTTCCCCGGCGTTCTGTTCTGCTGATCAGGCGGTCTTGTCCCAACCCTTGAACCCTTCGCCCACGACTTCCGACACGTCGGCGAAGATGAGGAAGGCCCCGGGATCGACCCTGCGCACGAAATTTTTCAGGGCGACGCTCTGCCGCCGGTTCAGCACCACGATGAGCAGACGCAGGTCTTTGCCCGAATAGGCGCCCACGCCGGGCATGACCGTTGCCGTTCTGTCCAGCTCTCGCACGACAAATTCCGCAATTTCTCCGGGTTTCCCGCTGATCACGGTGACCTGCGTGCGCCGGTTGAAAGATTTCACCACCCTGTCGATCATCAGGGATTCCACATACAGCAGCAACGCGCCCATCAGGATGCGCTCCACGTCCACCACCACGATGGAAAACACCAGTACCGAAGCATTGAGGTAGAAGGACACCGCGCCGATATCCACCCCGCGGCGCTTGCGGGCCACCATGGCGATGATGTCCGTACCGCCGCTGGAGGCGTCCGCCCGGAACAGCATGCCGAAGCCGACGCCGCCCACCATCCCGGCCAGCACCGCTGCGAGTATGGTATTCTCCAGCACCGGATATTCGAACATTTCCATGACGGGTATGGCCGCCGCGCTGAGCGCCGTGACATATATCGTCCACAGGGCGAAACGCGGAGAAAGCGCCTTCCAGCCCCAGATCAGCAGAATGGCGTTGACGATGCCCACCACCCACGCAGGAGACACCCCCCAGGCGTATTCGGCAATCAGGGCGATGCCGATGACTCCGCCCCCGGCGAAACGATAGGGCATGGTCAGCGCTACAACGGCAAAGCAGGTCAGCAGCGTGCCCACAGTCACGCCGAGCAGCGTATCGCGCTCCGCGCGCCACAGTTCCGCAACATTCAGTTTTTTCGGCATGCCGCCCTCCTCCGGCAGGCACGATACCCCGCCCCTCCTCTTCCGGCAAGCCGCCCGGATCTGGCAATCCATATCAATGCCGCGGCTCTGTTGCGTTGTGCTGAAAGTGCCCCTGACCGCCGGATTAACGGGAAAAGAGGATTTTCCCTCCTCACTGCCTGCGGGCGATCCCGCTCCGCAAGCACGCAGGGAGACGCGTTAAGCTGCATTTCTCTGACCAGGGCCCCGCCGGACGGGACGATCCCGAATCGGACGGCGCCCTTGCCGAAAATGGAGCCGCCGCGGTCTTACAGAGCCAGAAAACCGGTTAACTTCCACCAGGGAATGAGCAGCAGGAATACCACAGCCAGGTGTATGAGCGTCTTCACCGACATGAACCTGATGAAATCCTTCATATGCATCATGCCGAAACTGAAATAAATCAGAAAAATAACAGTTTCATACGGCATGACGACCTGAATGCTGGCCTCATTCATCAGGATGTAAAGGGCAAGCGGATTCAGAGCTATATCCTGCGCAATCTGAGCCAGAGGCAACGCGAATGTGACATTGATCGCCATGGGCGTCATGACGAAATTCAGGATGAAATAAGCAACATAGACCATGAACAGGATCAGAGCATGGCTCTTTCCCTCCATAAGCGGCACCGCAATCCTGCCTACAAGTTCCCCGATGCCTATGGCTCCGGCCACAGTACCGATGGAAAGACATCCGGCGGCAAAGAATATCATGCTCCAGTTGACATTCTTGAGATCCGTCTCGTCCGCCACCTTCAGTCCCGGCAGATACATGAGAAAGGGAATGACCGCAAAGCCCCACAATACATCAATTTTATGAATGGACTGCGTGAAAATGAACGTCATCAGCAGCAGAATATCAACCAGTACGCGCTTCTCGTCGGCAGACAGTCTGCCCATGGCTTCATATTCCGCCTGAAAATATTCCCTGCCGTTCAGTTGAACATTTCTGCCGAACATTCTGACTATAACCCAGAACAAGGCCACATAATACACAGCCAGGGGAAAACAGCGATACAGATACTCAAACCAGCCCACGGTCATGGGACCTGTCGCCGCTTCTCCCAGCCCGAAGAACAGAAAAACCGTCGTGTTGAAGAGAAAGCAGCTCGGCAACACCGCAGCCGCCGCAGCGGCCAGCATGATCCCGGCCGCTTCAGGCCCTTTTTTCAGATCAAGCGAAAGGCATATTCCGTAGGCAAGCGCGGCAATGGGTACGGCCGCATTGTCATTCGGAATGAGCAGGAATATGATTGCTCCGGCAAGGGCTATGCCCCAGATGATGCCCTTGTAGCTTGCGCCGGTCAGCAGTATGCACTTGTAGGCGATGCGGCGCAGCAGCCCCACCTTCTCCATGAGATTGGCCAGCAGAAAGCCGCCGATGAGCATCCACAGAATACTCATGCTCCAGGGCTTATAGGCCACCTCCGCCGGCACTCCGAGGATCAGCACATATGCTATCGGCAGTAATATGGTGACAACGGTGCCGTTGACCTGCTCAAAAATGAAAAACAGAATGGCGGCAAGCGTAATGGACAGAAAAACTTTCAGATCTGCGGTCATGATTTCATTGACCGGCAGCAGCAAAACCAGACAAGGCAGAATGATGGTCACCAGCCAGTATATCAGCAGTTTTCCGGAAACAGCGCCTTCATGGTTCATAATGTCTTCTCCGGCATTCAGGGTATTTCCCCCTGCTCGCTTTGTGATTGAAAGTGACTCCAGACAATGCCTGAAACTGATTCATGGTCTTGTGCCCCCGGCGGCATCCCGTTCAACTTCCGCCAGGAATCCGCTACAGGCTTAAAAAGCCGGTGAACTTCCACCAGGGAATGAGCAGCAGGAAGGTAAAAATCATATGCGCTGCCAGCTTGACGGACATGAATCTGATGAAGTCACGCATGCAGATCATGCCGAAACTGAAGAAAATCAGATAAATTACCACTTCATAAGGCAACAGAATCTGGTCGCTCGCTCCCCCCATCAGTGAGTAAAGCGCAATCGGATTCATCCCGATATCCTGGGCAATCTGAGCCAGCGGCAGAGCGAACGTCACATTCACAGCCATGGGCGTCATAATGAAATTAAGAACAAAGTAGCCTGCGTAGACAAAAAACAGCACCAGCGCATGGCTTCTGCCTTCCAGAACCGGCACGGCAATTTTGGCAACAAGCTCGCCTATACCGATAGTTCCGGCCACCGTGCCGATGGAAAGACATCCGGCGGCAAAAAATATCATGCTCCAGTTGATATTTTTGAGATCTGTTTCATCCGCCACTTTCAGACCCGGCAGATACATGAAAAACGGAATGACGGCAAAACCCCACAGCACGTCGATATGATGAACAGATGCTGTGAAAATGAACGTCATCAGAATAGCAATATCAACCAGAACTCTCTTTTCATCCGTCGTTATCTTACCCATTGCCCTGTATTCGGCCAAAAAATAATCCTTGCCGCTCAGTTGTACGCCCTTACCGAAAAGTCTGTTGATGATGTAAAAAAGCAGCGCATAGTAACCGGCGTTGGGAAACATCTGATACAGCCATTCAAACCATCCCATGGTCAGCGGGCCGGTTGCAGCCTCCCCAAGCCTGAAAAACATGAAGATGCCGGTATTGAAAAGAAAACAGCCCGGCAGCAGAGCCGCCACGGCGGCCGCCAGCATGATGCCGGCGGCGGCCGGGCCTCTTTCCAGCTTCAGGGAAACACATATTCCATAGGCCAGCGCGGCAAGAGGAACAGCCGCATTGTCATTCGGCATCAGCAGAAAAATGACGACACCCGCAAGGGCTATGCCCCAGATGATGCCCTTGTAGCTTGCGCCGGTCAGCAGTATGCACTTGTAGGCGATGCGGCGCAGCAGTCCCACCTTTTCCATGAGGTTTGCCAGCAGAAAGCCGCCGATGAGCATCCACAGGATGCTCATGCTCCAGGGCCGGTACACCACCTCAAGCGGAGCCTCCAGAATCAGAACATAGGCTATCGGCAGCAGAATGCTCACAACCGTGCCATTAACCTGACCGAAAACAAAAAACAGGATAGCGGTAAACGTAACAGCCAGAAAAACTTTCAGTTCTGCGGTCATGATTTCACTGGCCGGCAGCAAGAGTATCAGACACGGCAATATCGTCACAACCCAGCAGATTATCGACTTTCTGGAATCAGTCATAAGCTCAATCTCCCTCTCCAGTTGCAGCTATCAAAGCGTCCACCATGAGCGCAGAATTCACGGGCCGTCCGGACAGATTAAACAATCAATCCAGGCAACGGCCCTTTTTCTCCTCCTGTTATGCCTGCCTGCGCTCCCGCAGTCCGAAAACAAACCCGCCGTCAACCCTGGCTGCGGTAAGAAAACTGTCCATGTATTTGGGATCCGGGAAAGGAAAATCCGTCCGAATATGATTGTATCGTGTTTCCCTGCGTTCCAGGGCGCAGCGGGCGATGATTTCGCCGATATCCAGAAGCTCGAACACTTCCGCCGCGCGCATCAGCTCATGAGCGTTGGCGGCCTTGATTTCCGCCGTGCAGCGTTCCCGCAGATCACGCAGATAGTTCAGCCCGGCCGTCATCATGGTTCCGGAACGCTTTCTGCCGTCCCCCACGGGAATATAGTCCGTCATGATCTGGGCCAGCGCCACGTTGGCTTCCTTCCACGGCGCTCCGTTCCTGCGTTCGTACAGCGAACTGTAGAATTCCATGCTCCGGCGTACCGTCTCGAGAGAGGCGATATCCCCCGCCGGCGCGGCGCGTTCCCCGGAGGCGACAGCCTTGCCGCATTCCCAGCCGAATACCGAAGCGGCGGCCACCTCGCCCCGCACATTGCCCATCAGATCTCCGGCGGCATACAGGCCGGGCACGGTTGTTTCAGCCCGCTTGTCGATCTCCGGTCCCTGTCCCAGCAGGCCACACTCGTATTCCACAAATTCAACGGCATGCCTGCGCAGATCAAGGCCATGCCTGTCCATGTATGCGCGCAGGCTGGTCAGTCCCTCGCTGACGAAGTCGCGCATCATGCACTCGTAATCTTCCTCGGCTATCTGCGAACAGTCGATATAAATGGGGCCGCGACCGTTGCGGCGGCTTTCGGAAAAAGCTCCCGACCACAGGTCGGCGGTAATATCCCCGCAATCTCTTGTCGGAACGGTAACAAACGGCCCCATGGGGGTGCCGTCCGGGAACTTGTACACCCCGATCCAGGTAGCCTTGCCGCTGCGGGTAAAATAGGCCGGCCCCACATGCCCTCCGTTCAGTTCCATATTTACAAGCCGTGCCCCGGCGCGCAGGGCATGGGCAATGCCGGAACCGACGCAGGCGGGACAGGAAGTGGAGTTGAACAGATACCCGGGAGTTACGGTCGAATTGTACAAGCGTGTGGTCATCCCCGTAGCCAGCAGCACGTTCGGACTGCGAACCAGCGTGAAGGACGGTTCATCCCGGCTGGTATCCAGCGCCAGAACCCCCGCGACGCGTCCCCCGGATACCGCCACATCCAGCACGCTGTGATGGTTCATCACTTCCGTACCCAGCTCCCTGGCCTTTCCGTTCAGCACGGCCTTCTGGTTATGACCGTCATACTTGAGCCAGATGCGCGGCCTGCCGGGGAAGGCATGCCCCCGGAACTCAAAGCCGCCGTAAGGCTTCATGTTGATGCCCCACTCATGCCAACGGCGGACCATCTCCCCGGACTTCTCAAGGAAAAAGAGGGCGAGGTCGCCGTCCATGCGGTCGCCCACCATGCTCAGCATCATTTCCCGCAGAATCCTGCGGATATCCGGGCCATGAACCTCGGGGAGATAGCAGAAGAAATGATCGTTGCCCCCGCAGCCGCTGCCGCTGCGCCGGGTATCGGCCTTTTCCAGCAGCGTCGCCTTCACGCCGGCCTCTCCGGCGGCGATGGCGGCGGAGAGGCCGGCAATGCCCCCGCCCACGATGACAAACTCGGAATCAATGACCTTCTTGACGGGGATCATCTCACGCACCTGCCTTTCTGTTGAGGGTAGCGGCATCCGTTTTCAGAATCATGTAATGCAGGGGGAAACGCAGCTCTATGGCATGCTTGGGGCAGTCCAGCGCGCAGGCATTGCAGTGCCAGCATTCATCGGGGTACATGACCACGGGAATCTCGCCCCTTTCCCTCTCCAGCCTGAACACCTCGTCCGGGCAAATCTGGGCGCAGGTGCCGCAGGCGATGCATTTTTCGGGATCAATGACGGGAGGCATAGCTGTCTTCTCCTGTTTTTCCGGTTGACTCACGGCGCGGGGTGAGACGGCCCCGCCTCTCTCCATGCTCCGGCGCTTCACGCCGAATCTTCTTGTGAAAAAAACATCTCGGACTGACGACAAATCCGTTCCGCGGAGTTTGCACCGTCCAGGCCGCCTTGCGGCTTGACGGAAAGCCCCGAACATCTTTGTCCTCTGACAGACAGCACTTCTGCAGATTCCATGCCAAATCAGAATAACAACATAATATATTGTAATAACAATATATATTTATTCATGCCCGAATTTTTGAAAGATATATGATCCGAAAACAAAACACTTGTGAAACAGTATATCCGGTTATCGGACATCACGGATCGACAGGTCTTCGCATTCCCGATACACTCTCCACACAGGAGAACAGCCATGCTGCGGAATACACGGAATCCGGCCTTTGCTGCGCGCATTCTTTTCCTGTGCGCCATGACTCCGGCACGCGCCTATACCCCCGCGCAGGCGTCCTTCCTCTGCGGCCTGCCCCTGCCCGAAGCGGAACAGGCCCTGCTTGACCTTGAGCGGAACGGGCTGGCTGTCCGGCGCAAGGGGGGGGCGTGGGGCATCGCGCCGGAGACGGACGCAAGCGGCCTGGCGGAAATCGCAGCGGGAGAGGACTGCACCGAAAGCGCGCTGAAATACTGCCTTCTGCTGTACGAGGGCAGGGATCTGGATGCCGTGGAATTCCTCCTTACCTGGACGGAAAACCGGCAGTCTCCCCGTCCCGCCTGGGCGTTGAGCTTTGCCGCCGGAGAAGCCATGCAGACGCTGCAGCATGCCTCCCCCCACGGTCGCAGCAAGCGGGAACTGGCCCGCTTCATCGAGCTTGCCATCCGGGTCTATTCGCTGGCGGACGCGCAGGAACTCGCGCCCCGCCGGATGAAAACCCTGCTGCTCAAGGCCAGAGGCGTGGCGTTCATGCAGAACAGCGCCGGCAGCCTCTATATTCTGGATACGATCCTGGCCGTGCGCAAAACCCTGCTTTGCAATGCGGATATGGAACCGTTCGAGGAGGGCAGAGGAAGACTGCGCCTGCCCGACGGATGCGGGGAAAATTCCCCGCCGGACGAAATGAGGGATGACTCCCGCTCTCTGGCTGCGGCCATGCCCTATATCAGCATGCACAACTATCTTCAGGGCAACGCGCGGCAGACTCTGGATCACTTTTCTCTCACGAGCGGACAGGAACAGCCGGTTCCGGCCGGAACGGACGAGAACAGCGTGCCGCAGGGAGTCTTTTCCTCCGCGTTCGCCGCGCTGGCGGCAGTGCAGTCCGGAGACTCGCCTCTGGCCGTATCCATCCTCAGAACCTCACTGAGCGGCAACGCCCACAGCGCCGGATGCGCCGCGCGAAGCTGGCTGCACGCCCATCTTGCCACTGTATGGCTGGCGGCGGGCAGACCTGATGAGGCGCTGGATCATGTGGATGCCGCATTGTCCATCGGCGTGGCGCGCAACATCCAGTGCTGGATGGCGGCATATACGGCCCTCGCGCATTACCATGTGCTGTGCGGTCGGCCCCGCGCGGCCCGCCGCGTGCTGCTGGCGGCGGTGGAAACGGCCGGAAAGCGGAACTACCGCTGGGGGTACAACTCGCCCTATTTTCTCGACATGCTGTACGTTTTCCGCCGCAGCGCCCTGCCCGATCTGCCGGGTTACGATCTGGAAAAGGAAATAGCTTCCTGCGTGGAAGGGACCAATCCTCTGCTCAGGGCAGTGGCCAACCGCATCCGGGGCGACATGCTGCTCCGTGCGGGCGCTCCGCTGCGGGAGGTTCAGCTCCCTCTGCTCAGGAGCCGGGCCTTTTTCAAGATCCAGCAGCTTCCTGCCGAAAAATGCAAGACCTGTGCCGTGCTGGCCCAGGCATGCCTCACGGCGGGAGAACGGCCGCAGGCATTGCGGTATGCCATTGAAGCATGGCCCTGCCATGAACAGTTTCTGCCGCTGGGCATCTACTGGTCCCCGGAGCTGGAAAAGCTGCTGCCCGCTCAGCGCGGGGCGGGGATTCCCTCCGAAGATACCGGAGAAAGCTGGCGGCAGGATTTCTTCAGGTCACTTCTGACCCTGAACCCCGAAAGTCATGAAAGTTTCCCGCAGGAGGCGCTCAGATGCGTGGCGGCGGCTTTTGGAGCAAGCCGGGTCTGTCTCTTCGACACGGACGACGACGGACGCCCGAGGATGACGCACGCCCTGGACATGACGCGGGAACCGGCGACCGGCCGGGACAAGGGGCTGCCGCTCTATCTGGTGAAGGAGTGTCTGGAAGGCGTCCCGCTGCGTCTGACAAATCCGTCCGGCACGGGACAGGCGGAGAGCCGGATACTCTGCATTCCCGTTCCTGACGGGGAAGGCCGTTTTTACGCCCTGTATGCAGCGGGGGAAAAGCTTTCCCGCGCCGGGGAGCCGGATGAGCCGTTCCTTCAGCTTTCCGGGGAATATCTGGGCGTGCTGTTCCGCCGCCGGAACGAGGCGGCGGAACGCGTGCGGGAAACCTCGCGCATTCTGGCCGCGCAGGAAGAGGAAGGTTCCGCCCGTTCCCTTGTCTATTCCAGCAGGGCCATGCGTGATGTTCTGGAGCAGGCGGATACGGCAGCGCGTTCCGGCGCTTCCGTACTGATCTGCGGGGAATCCGGCGTGGGCAAGGAGCTTGTGGCCCGGCGCATTCATGAAAAAAGCGGACGCCGTGGTCCCTTTGTGGCGGTGAACCTTTCCAGTCTGCCGGAAGAACTGTTTGAAAGCGAAATGCAGGGGTACGAGCGCGGCGCCTTCACCGGCGCGTTCCAGCGCAAGATCGGGCTTCTGGAAATGGCGGACGGGGGCACGCTGTTCATCGACGAAGTGCCGGACATTTCCCCGCGCATTCAGGTAAAGCTGCTGAGGCTGCTGCAGGAACGGAATTTCATGCGGCTGGGTTCCACGCAAGTGCTCCATTCGGATTTCCGCCTGATCGTGGCGACGAACCGCAATCTTTTCACCGAAATGCGCCGGGGGGCCTTCCGCAGCGATCTTTTTTACAGAATATGCGTGATCCCGCTGTTCATCCCTCCCCTGCGGGAACGTCCCGAGGATATCGACGCGCTGATCGCGCACTACCTGAAGGAATTCTCACGCGGGCGCACCGTGCCCGGCATCGACCCGGCGGACGCCCTGAAACTGCGCGCCCATGCCTGGCCGGGGAATATCCGCGAATTGCGCAATGTCGTGGAGCGGGCCGTGATTCTGGCGCATGACGGCAGACTGAACTTCTCTTTCGACAGCGGACGCTTTGGCGCGCCTTCTCCGGAATATGCGGAACGTGCGGATGAAGAGACCCGGACGGGGGAATCCCGCGAAACGGGCAGCGCGGAAAGGATGATGCGCGAAATGTTCTCCGGCCTGCCCAGCGCCCGCGATCTGGAAAAACAGTATATCACGACGATACTGCGCATGACCGGAGGAAAGATATCGGGAAGGGACGGGGCTGCCGCATTGCTGGGCATGTCCCGCTCCACGCTGTACGACAAGATGCGCGCCCTGGGGATACGCTCCGCCGGACGCGCCGGAAAAAACGTGTCGTAAGCATGCAGGCCGCCCCATGAACGCATATCTGAAATGCGTCTGCGGGGCGGCAGGTTCATCGGGTCATGTCCTTCACGCACCTCATCGCAGGGCCGCCGGAAGCCATGTGGCCGTGGAGGGAAAGGCCAGCACGACAAGAATGCTTATGGCCAACGCAATGACAAAGGGCACGGACGAACGGTACATGACCGAGAGCGGCACGTCCGCCAGCCCCTTCATCACAAAGAGATTGATCCCGAAGGGCGGCGTGATGCCCGCCATGTTCATCATCAGGGCCATAATCACGCCGAACCAGATCAGATCCCAGTCATAAACGTGCGCAATGGGCACGAATATGGGCACGCAGACCAGAAGCAGCGGCATGGCCGGGATGAAGCAGCCCAGAAAGAGCAATACCACAATAATCGCGCACATGGTCAGCCAGCCGGGCATGCCCGTGGAAGCGATGGCCCCGGCCAGAAGCTGCGGAATGCGGCTCAGGGTCATGAATGCGCCCAGCGCCGTGGCCCCTGTAAGCACGGTAAAACACATGGTGATGAAGCGCGCGGAGGAGCTGAGGCTCTCCATAAAACTTTTCCAGGTCATCCTGCGCAGGAGCAGGGCCAGGATCAGCGTGCCCGCCGCGCCGATGCCGCCGCCTTCGGTGGGGGTGAACATTCCGCCGTAAATGCCGCCGATGACCAGCACGAACAGCGCGATGATCGGAAAGGCCGCGCGGAGCGAAGCCAGACGAACGGCAAGCGGTTCCTTGGGCAGACGCGGCGCAAGCGAAGGGCTGCGGTACACCATGACCCAGATCACCAGCATGAAGAAAAAGGTGCAGATGAGGCCGGGAAAGACTCCGGCCATGAACAGATCCGCGATGGACTGCTCGGCCAGCACACCATAGAGAATGAACGTGGTGGAAGGCGGAATCAGCGCGCCGATGGTGGAGGAACAGGCCAGCGTGCCCACGGCCAGCGTGTCGTCGTACCTGTTGTTCCGCATTTCCGGCAGGGCAATGGCGCTCATGGCGATGGAGCCGGAAAGCACGTCGCCCACCACTGCGCCGAAGGCGGCGCAGGCGCACACGCTGCCCTGGGCCAGGCCGCCGCGCAAATGCCCGAGCCAGCGCCGCGCGCAGGTGTACAGATCCTTGCCGAAATCGCCGTAGAAACAGAAATACCCCATGAGCATGAAGAACATGAGCGGAGCCCAGGCATAACTGGCGGAAGTGGCGTACATGGCCTTGCCGTACATGTTGACGGCGGCGGGCAGGCCGCGCAGCATCCCGGAAAAGATGAAGCCCGTCGCCATGAGCGCAAAGGCCACGGGCATCCCGGTCAGGAACAGGGCGAACATGACCACGATGCCCAGGATGCCCAGCGTCACGGTACTCATGCCCGCCATGCGGTGGGAAGAGAACTCCCATGCGACGAGAACGGGAACGACGGCGAGAAAACACGCCAGAACCGCATCCTTTGGGGAGTTTCGCGTCGTCTTTGCCATAGCTCTGATAACGTCCCAAAGCAATGTCAGAAGCAGAGTGAAAAAGCCGAAAGCGACAAAATAGATAAACGGCTTCAGAGAGATCTGAAGTACAGCGGTAATGGAGGACGTTCTCTGTCCATACCGGATGGATGCATAAACGCACAGCATCGCTACAACAACAGACCAGAAGGCAGTGACAGCCTCCCATATGCTCTGCCAGCGGGGCGTCATGGAGGCGGTAAGCACATCCATTACCACATGATTTCTCGTCCACTGGGTATAGGCAATGGACGAGAATACTACAACCACCATGAACAATTCCGTGGCTTCCACCGTGCCGTTCAGTGAATTGTGAAAGAAATAGCGGAGAAACACGTCGGCAAAAGTCAGCGTGACCATCAGCATGAACACTGCCATGCCTGCGGCGCTGAGCAGCCTGCAGAACTTCTCATACCCGCGGACTGCCGGTTCGAGGGACTGTTCCAGGCGTTCAAAGATATTAGCATGTTGTGCGAGCATGGAAACCTCGGTGCTGGGCCTGCGGCGGCCATGAGGCCGCCGTCGTTGATATGCGGAGTATCGCAAGCAGTTCTTTCAGTTCAGATATTTCGCTACAACAGCATTCTTCCATTCGGGGTCGTACTGTGCTTCAAGCTCACGAAAACGCTTCAGCATCTCCTCGCCGGGAAGTCCATTTTCGTTCAGTTCATGTACCCACTGCTCGTCCGCAGATACCATCAGTTCTCTTGCTTTGGTGTAATCCTCATCTGGCAGCATGTGGATGATGCCACCCATTTCCTTCTTCCATGTTTCCAGACAGGAGTATTGATCACTCGCCCAAAATTCCGAGAACAGTCTGTCAGCGTATTCTCCGGAAAGATCATCAATAATTTTTTTCAGGTCATCAGGCATGGAGTCATAGATATCCTGATTCATGCAGCAGTAAAAATCCCCGCCCGCGATGGAAAGCAGGGTCACATGCTTAAGCAGATCGCCCAAGCGACGGGTCACCATCATGTTAAAGTCTACCATGCAGCCGTCGATGATGCCTTGTTGAAGCGACATGTAAAAATCCGCCATGGGAATGGATACCACGGAAGCTCCAAGCGCCTTGAGCCGTTCCACGGCAATAGCTCCACCGATGACCGCAATCTTCATGCCCTTAAGTTCTTCCAGACTTTTCACCGGAGTCTTTGTTCCGAGTACCGTGCCCATGCTCTGGCCGTGCGTGAACAGCAGCTTCACGCCATGACATTCCTCCATAACCTGTGGAAAGCTCTTCTGCATTTCATGCAGTATAACAGTAGGATTTTCTATGGCCCGGGCAGGATCCGGCACGGACCAGACCCTTTCAAAAAAGGGAAACTGCCCCACCGCGACGGTGAACAGAGATTCCGTCATGTCAGCCAGACCATCGCGCACGGCATCCATGGATTCGGATTGTTTGCTGATGGCTTCCGCAAAATACGGCTCGACCACGATGCGCCCGTCCGAACGTCTGGTCAGTTCGTCGCACCATGGCTTTATGGCATCTTTCCAGCGGGTATGAATGGGAGGTATGGGCAGGTTGAGACTCAGCACATATTCCGGGTCCGCCAGGGAAGTTCCGGGCAGAACGGTCAGACACAGGGCCGCGGCGGCCAGATTGGCGATCAGTTTCCGCATGATTGATCTCCGTACAGACCGGCTCGAGTCCGGCCGGAATGTGGTTCCGGCCGGAACCGGTTTTTTTGGGGGGATTAAAGCAGGGTATGCAGGGGGAACTCGAAGCTGATGACGCCGCGCCCGCAGGCCACGCGGCAGCAACCGCAATGCCAGCATTCATCGGGGAATGCCACGCGCGGGGCATTTTCCCCCATTTCCAGAATATATCCGGGGCAACTTGCAAGACACTTCTGGCACCTGATGCATTTTGTTTCGTCAAAAACCGGAGGCATATCTTTTCTCCTCAGAGTTGCGTGTAACGTAATCAGTCATTCCAGTGAAAAAAGGGAGTTCCGGATCCATCAAGGCGGGTCACAAGGCATTTCGCCAGCGCGGGATCAAGGTCGGGATAATCGGCGCGGCGATACATGGCGCGTCCTGATTCCCTGCGCTGCATGCAGGCCTGAACATAGCAACGGCAGAGTCTGAACAGTTCCATGCTTTCGTGGGAACGCATGAGTTCGCGCAGCGTCGACGCCGCGATACGCGGCATGTAGGCAGCCAGAGTCTCAAAGCTCTTCAGTGCCTGCTTCATGCTCCCCTCGGTGCGCTGATAGCCCACATAATAATCCATGATCTGCCGGATACCGTCCTCGAACACATTCCATGAAACCGTACCTCTGCCGCCATTCTCCAGAGGTGCATAAATTTCTGCGAGGCAACGCTCCATCACATCCTCCGGCAAGGAGGGCATTTCCACCCCGGCAGCCTTGTGCGCGGCAAAACCGCCGGCTGTATAGCCAAGACACATCGCACCGGAAAAACTGTGAATGATGTTGCCGTTAAACAGATTTTCCACGTCCGTTTCCTGTGTGGCGTCGCTGCGTACAATACCCCCGATCATACGCTCGCCTATCTCCACTTCCAGCGGTGTCCTGGTAAAGTCGATTTTTCTGGCCTCACAGTATTCCAGATAGGTTTCCTTGTCGCCGGGCATGAGGTCATACTGAAGATGCCGCGCGTCTTCCGCTGTAAAATGGGTCATGTCCATGAAGAACGGGGGGCCGTAGCCCTCCAGCGTTTCCTGAAAGGTCCCCATGACCTGGTTGCGGCGCAGGCCGTTTTCCAGCATGGGATCATACTTGCCCATGAAACGTTCGCCCCTGGCGTTCAGCTCATGCCCGCCCATGTTGTTGATGCCGTTCATGCCCGGCGCGCCCCAGCCCTTGGGCAGCATGGTGGCCATGTCGGAAATGTCGAGATTCAGTACGGACGCCCCCGCCTTCAGCGGCAGCATAATCTGACTGCCGGTCACGAAAGGGGAAAACCACTGATTGAACGGCTTATGCGAAGAATTGTTGGACACGCGCTGCGCGGTAAGCCCCATGCACAGTACGACCGTCTTGCAGCGTACGGTGATGACATCGCCCTTGAGTACGTCAAATCCCATGCACCCGGCGATGCGGTTCCCGTCTTTGAGCAGGTGGGTGACCATGAAATGATCCAGCGGTTTGACACCAAGGTTTCTGATGTATTTCGCCAGCAGCGGCTTGACATTGTAGCCGTGGTTGATGTGAATCCACCACGGTCCGGGCTGGCCGAAGCCCACCGACCGCATATAGCTGCCATCCGGGTTATGCATGAGTTCCACGCCCGCATCTTCAAGAATCTTGATGCAGGGCTTCATGGCATCATAGAAATTTCTGACATGGTCACGCGTCAGACCGGAAACAGGGGTAGCGTAATAGGCATACAGATCCTCAAGGCCATCATGCTCCACCTCATCGAGTACAGCCATGAAGTGATCGTTGCCGCCGCCGAGGCAGCCCGAACTTTCCAGCTTGCCCTTGTCCGCCAGCAAAACCTCCGCACCTGCCCTGCGGGCCGCAATGGCAGCGCCGCATCCTGCGGCGCTGGACCCCAGCACAAGCACATCGCTCTCATATGACCTTTTTCGCATCTCCATAATGTCCTCCTTGTTTCAGTTTTTTTACAGACTGATGTCATGAGGGACATTTCAAAAACCAGGCCATAGATGATAATACATGCTATATTAGAGTATTATATTACATATAAAACAAAACTCACATAAAAACAGTGTCAATTATGACACTGTTTTTCAGCACAACTTGTCACTTTATGACAAATATGACAACATTGCTATGTCAGCCTGCCACACCTGTCCCGCATTGCGCGTTCAGAGAGCCTGCAAGACAATGGATTTCTGAATGCATCAGGAGTTTTCATGATTATTCCGTCCCTGCCTCCGGCAGCTCCGCCGGAAATTCCATCCGATCTTCCGGCCTTTACCCTCAATGCAGGAGGAAAGGTGACTTCGTGGAATGCCGCCTGTGCCCGGCTTACCGGCATCACTGCGCGGGAAATCCTGAATACCGGGGAACAATGGCGGGCTTTCTACCTTTCCCCCCGCTCCTGCCTGGCTGACTTCATCCTTTCCGGGAGAATCGAGGAGCTACGCCGAGAATATCCGACCACACTGCGGCAAGGGGCTTCCGGCGAGGCTTCATGCCTTCTGCATATCGAACGGACGCTGGAAGGCGAATCTTCTATATGGACTCAGGCGGGTCTGCTGCGCGACGCTTCCGGCGATGCCGTCGGAGCATATCAGATTTTTCAGACCGTCAGCCTGACCCAGATTGCAGCCTTCTCCCCCATTATCCAGGCGTTCATCGACAAATTCCCTCTGCCGGTCGCTCTGGTACTCAAACAGAAAATCGTGGCCACTAACATGGCCTATGCGCAGCTTACGGGGTACGATTCCCCCGAGGAAATGCTCGGCATGCCCATAGGGCTGTTCATCGACGAGTCCGACAGGGAACGCTTTCTCAACCTAAACGCCAACAACCACGAGGGAATCCTCTCAGGAGGGACATATTACTGGAAATACCGCGTCAGGGGAGAAGTGCGCCATGTGGAAGGTCATCCCTCGGTTTTCCCCTGGGGAAAGGAAACGGCCCTCATCAGCACCATTGTCGATATTACGGACAAAATCCGCAAGGAAAAGGAACTGGAAAGCGAACGCGCCCGCTTGGAACGCGAAAACGCACGGCTGCAGGCAAGGATCGGCGGACAGAACGAAATCTTTCTCGGCAGGGGACCGGCCATGCGCAAGACCATGAATCTGGCCCTGCAGATGGGAAAGACCGACACCAGCCTCGTCATTCTGGGAGAAACCGGCACGGGCAAAAGCATGCTGGCCCGCGTCATACACGATGTCAGCGCGCGGCGCGATCAGCCCTTTGTCATGGTCAACTGCGCGGCCATTCCGGAGCAACTGCTGGAAAGCGAATTTTTCGGATATGTGAAAGGGGCCTTCACCGGAGCGCAGGGCAACCGGCAGGGGTTTCTGGGCGCTGCCCACCGGGGAACCCTGTTTCTTGATGAGGTTGCCGAACTGAGCCTTTCCATGCAGGCCAAGCTGCTCCATGCCATCGAAACAAAAAAATATACGCCCGTGGGGGGAAACAGGCCGCTGGACGGCGACGTCCGCCTGATCTGCGCCACCAACCGTGATCTTGTGCAGATGGTCAAGGACGGTGCCCTGCGGGAAGATTTCTTCTACCGGATCTT
>UMHC01054419.1_pt1 | contig 16649 bp, 15 predicted proteins | sample 1965381 | NCBI WGS metagenome assembly UMHC01 (sample SAMEA4836083, study PRJEB28245) | human gut metagenome | biome: gut microbiome; material: fecal sample | place: Denmark | collected 2008 | reverse complement strand
TGCACCGACTTTGTTCGACCACTTGTATGCGTCCTTGCATAAAGCCTTTGGGCGTTCTATCTCGGCATCCTTGCCGAAACCTCAAACTATATTACTGGGGCTACCGCCCCTAGTCCCTGTCGGGGGCTTCGCCCCTGCGACCCGATTTTTTAATAAACAAGAGGTTTTTCGATAGACTGAAGTCTGCTGCTGCAGACAGTCCTTCTTTTGCCTGTTTTATTATTATAATTCACACCGCTTTAAAAGTCAAGAAATCAGCGGTTTAAAAGCGTTTTGAGCTGCGCTTTGACAAATGAGATAATACACTCAGTCGCCGAGCCTTAACATTTCGTCTATGCAACGCTTTGCGCCGAGTCTGATTTCTTCGTCAAGCACGATTTCTTCTCCTGCATTTCCGCATACGCAGTTGTATACTGTGGCAAGATTTGTAAGGTGCATATTGTGACAGACGCAGTCCTTTGACAGCGGATAGAATTTCTTGCCCGGCTCGTCAAAGCTGAGATGCTCCACTATGCTGTTTTCTGTGCCGATGATAAATTCTTTTGCGTCACTTTTTTTGGCATAGTTCATTATGCCCGTTGTACTGCCTGCATAGTCAGCAAGAGCCGTTACCGCCGGAGCGCATTCGGGATGAACAAGAAGAAGTGCGTCAGGGTGCTGTGCCTTTGCTTTTTCAACATCCTTTACTGTCATACGCAGATGGGTAGGACAGCCGCCGCTCACCAGCTTGAATGTCTTGTCGGGGCATTGCTTCTGAACATAATCGCCAAGGTTGCAATCGGGTATGAAAAGTATCTTGTCGCTGTCCAGCTTTTTCACTATCTTTACTGCGCTTGACGAGGTCACGCATACATCGCATACCGTTTTAAGCTCCGAGGTCGTATTGATATAAGCCATGACCTTATAGTCAGGGTACATCTCCTTAAGCTGCAGGATAAGGTCCTTATCCATCTGCTCAGCCATAGGACAGCCTGCATTGCTGTCTGAAAGTAAAACCTTCTTTTGAGGTGAAAGTATCTTTACCGTTTCAGCCATAAAGCGTACTCCGCACATAAGAACAGTGCTTTGAGGCGCTTTTGCCGCCATCTGACTCAATGCAAATGAATCACCGACAAAATCGGCTACATCCAGTATATCCTGTCTTTGATATGCGTGAGCCAGTATGCAGATGTCTTTTTCTTTCTTTATTCTCAGGATTTCATCCTGCATTTCTCTAACTGTCATTGCTTGTCCCTTTCTTAAAACCGGCGGGTTGATTTATTTGCACAAGATTATTATACCGTTTTTTACGGTTATCGTCAAGTGAAAAGCCACGAACGGCAATAAAAGTATGCAGAAATTCACAGCACGACACTCCTGTGACCTTTAAAATCCGTTTCGGCAATTCTGCGTGATATAATTATTCGCAGAGCCGTTTACAGCCCTGCGAATATATCGGCTTACCTGCGGCAAAAACCGCATATTAAAGCTGCTGTATTGCGAGAATTGAGCTGTTGTAGCTTGATTTCAGCTCGTCCAGCATTTCCGGAGTGGTTTCGTCCGTTTTCTGCCGCAGAGCCTCGGTGACCTTATATGCGGCTTTGTAGAGATTTTCAAGCCCGAGATTAAGGCAGATACCTTTAAGCGTATGTGCCGCACGAAAAGCCGTTTCATAGTCGTTGTTTTCAAGTGCGGCGAAAATATCCCTGTAGCTTGTGTCCTTTGTGAACTTGTTGAGATATTTTGTTATCATCTTGTCGTCAACCAGCCTTGCAAGAACGTCCGAATAACTTCCTCCAAGCGCCCTGTAACATTCTTCGAGAGTCATTTTCCCTCCTTTGAAGCGTTCTTATCTAAATACATAAGTCTGTCCGCTTCTGTCAATGCGTTTTCTATCGGTTGGATTCCGTACACACCGCCGATAGCGGCGGCACATTTAATATCAGGGTAATCAGGCAGCTTTATTTCCGAGATTCTTTGCTTTATCTCCGTAATTTTCTGATAAAACACAATTTCGGGAATATTAGCCATGAGAAGCACAAATTCATCGCCGCCAAGCCTTATAAGAATATCACTGCTTCTTATACATTCCTTTATGCTTTCGCATACCGCCTTCAGCAAGCAATCTCCTGCGGCGTGTCCGTAATGATCGTTTATGCCCTTGAAATTGTTAGCGTCAAGCATTGCCACAGCGTCTATATAACGCATGGACTTAGCCTGTTCTTCGTAATAACGGCGGTTGTAAGCGCCTGTCAGCGCATCGTGATACAGCTGTCTGTTATAGTTTACGATATTGTCCATAAAATCGGTTTTACCGTAAGCGCCGAGCAGAACACCGTCATTATCCTTGTATATCATCTCAAGCACATACGGCTTTCCGCTGATTTCAACATATTTTGAAATTATCTGGAATATGCTGTCGTCGGCAAATTCCAGCTTGCTGACCTGCCCACGCTTTTCAAAAGCCTTTGACGATACGCAGTTCTTGCAACGATGTGTCTTGCCCCATATCGCATAGCATTTATCCCCACGGCAAGCGTTTATCATTTCCTCATTGCCGGGCTTACAGCCGCTTCTGATGATTTCGTTGTCGGTTATATCAACCAGTCTTACCACATCGAATACCTGAGTCAGCTTGCTTATCGTTTGCCTTATTTCTGTGTCATCGTTTTCTGAAATGCGGTATTCGGGAGGCACAATAGCAAGCTCGCTGTCATTTATATCAATTATTCTGCCGAGTATACCCGTATATTTCGGCTTTTCCTCGTTGCTCCACAGCGTCCTTATCCTTATCTCATACCAGCGGCGTGGCCCGTTTAGCGAAAGCTGCTTCTTTATTTTTACGACAGGCTTTTCTAAAGAAGCCTCGCTTTGCATAGCGTCCAGTATATTCTGTATATTCTGTGCGCCGAGATAACCCTGCTTAAGACCTCTCGGATGCATAGTCAGCTCCTGAAGTCCCAGTACCTTAGCGCCGTATTTGGTCAATCGCAGTACATCAAGTATTGCGTCATACTCAAACTGTATTTCTCCCGAGCCGTCAGAGAAGAAATTCCAGCGATCTCTTGCGGCGATAGGCAGGTGAGCGGAGAAGTCGATTTTGTCCGAAGAAATCTTGTTTTCTACAAGCTCCTCGGTCGCACGGATGAGCAGTCTGTCGTCCTGAGTTGTGTCAATAGAGTCTGAAAACTCCGCAAGGATCTGCTTTTCACAGTCCTTAAGGCACTGAAGAAGCACAGGGTTGAAAGCGCCGCATTGCCCGTCGAGTATCATTTCCATCGCTTTTTCGTGCGAAAACGCCTTTTTATAGCATCGGTTGCTTGTCAGTGCGTCATATACATCCGCAAGAGAAGTGACCTGAGCCGAGATAGGTATCTCCTCGCCTTTCAGCCCGTCGGGATAGCCTTTTCCGTCATATCTCTCGTGGTGCCAGCGGCATATCTCATAGGCTTTGTCAAAAAGGGGATAGTTGTGCGTGTTATGCAGATCTTGAAGCATTTCCGCACCGATTACCGAGTGAGTTTTTATAACCTCAAATTCTTCCGCCGTCAGCCTTCCGGGCTTGTTGAGTATCTTGTCGTCTATCGAGATTTTTCCAATATCGTGCAGGGAGGATGCTGTGCTGATAAGCAGTATATCATTTTCTGTAAGGCGGTACTTGTCCGTCTTTTCAATCAGATTCTGTAAAAGTATAGATGTAAGCTGTTTTATGTGATGAACGTGCATTCCGCTCTCGCCGTTTCTGAATTCGACAATATGAGCAAGAACGTTTATCATCATACTGTTGTTCTTTTCGTTCTCGTAAACCTGCTCCTCAAGGGCACTTAGTAGCTTTTTCTGCTTGCGGTAGAGCATAAGCGTATTGGAAACACGTTTATGTATAATAAAGCTGTCAAACGGTCTGATAATATAGTCGGTAACACCGAGTTCGAACGCTTTTCGGATGTAGCTCTGCGATATTTCGGAGGAGATCATTATTACCGGGGTGTTATCTATCCAGTGGTAGCGTTTCATAACATCAAGCACACCGAATCCGTCAACAGCAGGCATTATTATATCAAGCAGAACAAGATCTATATCATATACCTGCTCTTTGAGGATGCTGAGTGCTTCTTCTCCGTTTGACGCTTCGACAATATCATAATCATCGCTCAGCATATCGCTCAGCATATCACGGTTCATCTCAGAGTCGTCAACAATAAGTATACGGGCGTTCTTTTCCGCCGCATTATTCACATTATCCCTCCTTTGCAGATTATAGGCAATACCGCATAATTATTGTCGTGCGATTGCTTAGTCGGATTTTTCGTCAGATTGTATAAATTGAGTGCAGGAGGCTGACGCCTGTCAAGCGAAATTTGTGCAAGATGACGAGAAATATGCAAGCATAGCGTGCGGCAAAGGCGATAGCCGTTAATTGTGCGGTATTGCCTATAGTTACAGAATTCTATTATCACTGTATTTAAGTATAACCTTTTTTGGCTTTTAAGTCAATAGAAATCATATAATTAGTGTGTTGACAGGCAAATCCGTCGCTCAGACAGAAAACGTTAAAATGACTTTTTGATATAGCTGAAATGAGCCGTTTGCAATTGTTTATTTTGCAAACAGCTCATTTGTTTTAATCTAAATATTGTATAAATCCTGTCTTTTCCTTTCCGGATTGGTTCTTGGGGTTTTGCTCTTATCTAAACACACTTGCTTTATTTTTGTCTTGATTATCCAACACATAGATAATGCAGGCGATACCGGAAATCAAAACGCCAAGGATACATCCACCAATAGCATTGTTAAGCGAGGCTCCAAGGAACAATCCTGCAACTCCACACAAAATAGATACAACTGTTCTAAACTTGTTCATATTCGCCCTACATTAAATATCCTGATTCTTCTGCTTGTTACGCTTCTTGTTACACAACGAACCTAAGAGCATACCGATTGCAGAAATTATTGCACCGGCTACAATCATTCCCCAATCCGGTGCATTCAGCTTGTCAAAAGCAATGTTGTTTGCCATTTTAAATGTTCCGTATTCAGCCAGCATATACATCACTCCGAAGAAAAGGGTGAATGCCCATTTTCCTTTTTTCCAAAAGTCATTTTTGCCGATAACAATGGACACAACGAATGTAGTTACAGGAAGAATAATCCAAAGGAACATCAAACTATAACCCATAGCATCACTTCCGCTTGTAAAGAACCAGAACACAATCATGGCAATCGCCCATACAAGCATATAAGATAGGATGGTAATAATTTTGTTTCTGTTAGCGTTGCTTTTTACAACATTTGTACTTTCTTCGAGATAATCATAATAGGTCTTCATTTTTTGCTCTCCCTTCAATAAATAGTCAAGAGAGACTTCGTAGCAATCGCTCATTTTAATGACACTTATGATATCCGGATAGGATTTTTCATTTTCCCAATTTGAGATGGTCTGACGACTCACTCCCAATATTTCGGCAACCTGTTCCTGTGTCAGCTTCTTTTCAAGTCTGGCTGCCTTGATTTTACTTCCAATATCATGCTCCATGCCATGACACCTCCCTTGCACTTTTATTATAGGATAACCACCGCTTGTAGTCTACCAAACGGCTTTGACATCGCAGAAAATACGTGTCAAAATGCTTTTACATTTGCTTTTTTATTACTTCTTCGCCTTTTCCTCTAATTCAAGCAGATACCTGTCATAGTCCGCCATGAACAATCTGTCTTGAATAACACGATACTTCTCAAATTCTGTTTCAGCTTTGGACTTGGCAATCTCCGCTGTGATTTTTCCGGCATCCTGCAAAACTTCTCTGTCATCCGCCATCAGGAATAAATCCGGGCGTTTGCTCCAATCTTCCATCGTCACTGGGATATGTCGTTCTGCACGATCTTCCGCCAGATCCAAATATGCCGATACGATACGTTCCAATGAACGCATTTCCTGTTCGTTAAGATAATTCTTTGCGATACTTACATCACTCTTTACGATTTTGCCTTCCGGAGCAGCCGCCCATGTGGTCAGTCCCATATGCGGTTTCTCGGCATCTGCTCTTTCATATATCAACTCTGCCGCAGTATGTCCGTGTACTGCGTAGCGCATTTTATTTTGAACCTTTGCAAAAAAATGTTTGGTCGTACTTGCAGTACGGTCATAGTCCAGTGATGTAGCATAGATGTCCGTAATCTTCTGATAAAATCTGCGCTCCGACAGACGGATTTCACGAATCTGCTCCAGCAAACGGTCAAAGTATTCTACCGTCAAAACAGAGCCTCCATTTTTCAGACGCTCATCATCCATAACCCAACCTTTAATGGTATAATCCTTTACGATACCGTTTGTCCACTTACGGAACTGCACCGCACGTTCGTTGTTTACCTTGAAGCCGACGGCAATAATCATCTGCAGGTTATAATGATTTACTTCTCGCTGAACCTCACGAGAACCCTCGGTTTGAACTATTAAGTATTTCTTAATAGTTGCCTCCGGCTCTAATTCCGAGTCATCATAAACTTTCTTTATGTGCTGATTGATAGCCGCAGTGCTTACATCATAAAGCGTAGCCATCATTTTCTGTGTAAGCCATATATTTTCATCTTCATAGCGCATTTCAATGCTGTCTTCCTGTTCTCCGACAGAAGCAACATAGGTCAGATACTCTGCCGCACTTGAACGAATGTTTATTTCATTTTTCTTTTTTGCCAACGCAACCACCTCCGATTATTTAGATTGTGCCACCGGTGGTGACACTTTTAGTACTGAATCACGAGTAAAAACCGGAAACTTATATCCCTAAAATATAAAATCCGTTATATGTTATAGGTTCTTCCATCCATGCAACCAGTTCTTCGTAATCCCTTATTTTTTCAGAAATTACACGTTCCATAATGCCTTCTCGCCGATACAGCAAGGAGTGCTGTCAGAAACAGCACTCCTTTTGAATTTATAACCGATTTATTTCGTGTTATGGATTAATCGTGTACAGGTGCATCCGACTGAGCACCATTTGCCTGAGCAGTCGTTTCTTCAACTGTGCCGATAACGTCTTCCTCGTCAACCTTGTCAGGAACAGGTTTTTCAACCAATTCCTTGTTGAGAATACCGAAGTTCGACTTGCCGTTCTTCTTGATTTTGTACATTGCGTCGTCAGCCATACCGATTATCTCATCAACTGGCATAGAAGAATCCTTGATGATTGAAATACCGATACTTGCATTGACGCTGAGCTTGTCGCCGTTATCCGATGTAAAGCCTTCCTTAAGTCCCGACAGAATATCACGGGCTACTCTTGTAGGCTCGTTTGTTTCAATGTTTCTTACACAGGCTACAAATTCGTCGCCGCCGTAACGACCCGCAGTACCGAATCCCTTGATTACAAAATTGATCGTATTTGCAACGAATTTCAGTACCTGGTCGCCTGTAGCGTGGCTGTATTTGTCGTTGTAAATCTTGAAGTCGTCAACGTCAATGAACAGGATTGCTACCTCGCTCTTGCGGACATTGATAAGCTCGATCTCGTTATCAATGGTGCGCTCGATAGATTCACGGTTATAAAGACCGGTAAGGCTGTCGTAGCTTGCTCTTTCCGTAAGGAGTTTTTCACTCTTCTTTGCACGGTCAATATCAACGATAACGCCGACAATCTTAGCAATGTTTCCATCTCTGTCACGGATAGTCGCAGTACGGAGCAGTATCCAAATATAGTCGCCGTAGATATTCTTCCAGCGATACTCGTTGCCTTCGAATTCCTCGCCCTTTGACAGCTTTTCGAGATCCTTGTGATAACGGTCGTTGTCCTCGGGATGAACCTTAACCTTAAGAAGGAAGCTGTCACCGAAGTGGTCGGAGGGTGCACGGTAGCTGAACTTCTTGTTGAAGTTGTTCGAGAAGAAAACATCGTTTGACTTGAAATTCCACTCAAAGATTATGTTATCCGACATTTCGATAATAGTACGGTATCTTCCTTCACTTACAACAATATCGTCTATAAGATCGTTGAATGTACGGGCAATCTGACCGTACTTGTTGTTTGCGATAACGTTGATTCTTGCTTCGTGGTCGCCTCTGTGCACCTTTACAAGTGTTTCTTCGATAGCCTTGATAGGCTTTGTTATAATAAATACCAGTACAATCGCACCTGCTGTGAAAATAATAGCAACTAATACTATCATTCCGACAATAGCACCCATCGCTTCACCCGATAAGGTATACGCCTTGTCGGTTTCCGCAATTATCGCAAGCGTCCAGTTGCCTTCTTCGCCTTCGTTTATGGTAGGCATCTTTGAAGTAAAGCTGATTGTGGGAATAACACCGCTGTCTGTGCCCTTGAAGTTGTCAACTTCAACAGCAGAGCCTGTCTGAGCGTTTTCCGTAAACTTGAGATAAGCGCTGTTCTTCTTGTCCGAAGTATTGCCTATGTAGCTGTCGTGCATTATCGAGCCGTTAGGATCTATCAGTACCAGCTTACTGTTGTTTGCAAACTGAGAAGAGGTTGCGAATGACTTGAGGGCAGTGTTATTGAAGAATGTTACTATATAATAGTCACCGACTGTATATTTTACTACAAGTCGCAGGCTGTTTCCCGTTTTTCCGGGGAAGAGAGGATCGTTCTTTTCCTTGTCGCCTTCATTGAAGTTTGTGTATACATCGGGAGTATAGAATGTAACCTCTCCGTCTTTTCTTGCACATATATTTTTGAGAGTACCGTACAGCACATCATCTCTGGTAAGATCGTTAAAATCTTTGTTTGTTCCGACAACAGGTCTGAAGTCGCTTTTGTTGACAATCATAATTCTGTCGATTCTGACATTTTCATTGTCAGCGGAAGCTATATTCGAATATATCGCCAAAGCGTCTGTAGTGGTAGGATTTTTTTCCTTGTCGAAACTCAGTATATCCGGATTGTCGGCTATCTGCTTTGCACTGGCTGAAATTATACGGAAATACTCCGATATGTTATATGTCTGATTTTCAGCCATAGATTGCGCTGTCTGCTTGTAATTCTTCATTGCAAGTTTATTCATCTCGACATTTGCGATACAAGCAAATACAACAGACGGAATGATCACAAAGCACGCAAGCACTGTGATCAGTAAGCTCTTGATTTTCATAAAAAAATAACCAACCTTTCCCACGTCTTTAACGGTATATTCTTATCCTTTACGGACGATGGTCATACTAATTCTCAGGATATTATATCATATTTTTGTCTGATAGTAAAGCGTTTGTAGCGATTTTATTAGATTTGACTAATACAAAGCGGTTCGTTTTGTGCAAAAAAGCTAATTTGTGTAATTACTTAACCGAAGACCGTTTCGGCGATTGAAAAAATGTTGTTTCACTTATAATTATGCGGTGCCTTTGAATCGGCATGTATAAAAACGGTCTTAGCTTCTCGGTAATATTCCAGGTATTGCTTGTTATTTGTATGATATTCTTTACATTTAAGGCAAGAAAACGCAAATCAGCCTGACTTCTCGCATTTTTCCTTTACAAACCCCATAAAATATGTTAAAATATGAATTTGGAATACTGTTATTTAAACGTTTTAAGATAAAATGAATTTACAGGAAAATTGCGAATGAAAATTGATCAGATAAAAATGGGCTCGCTCCTCTCATATCTGTCGCTGATACTGGGTACGGTTGTTTCGCTTGTCTACACGCCTATAATGATAGAAAGGCTCGGACAAAGCGAATACGGCGTTTACTCCATAGTTCTTCCTATGGTATCGTATCTGAATCTTTTCAGCTTCGGCCTGGGCAGTGCGTACACAAGATTCTATACAAGATACAAGGAAGCAAACGACAAATACAATATGGCAAAGCTGAACGGTATGTTCCTTGTCATATACTCCCTGCTCGGCGTACTTGTGCTGATAGTCGGATTTACGATAGCCGCAAATCCCCGTCTTGCATTCGGTCAGAAGCTGACAGAAGAGGAAATAGAGCTTGCAGTAAGACTTATGTATATTATGACCGTCACAGCGGCGGTCAGCTTTCCGCTGAGCGTATTTGAATCAAATACTATGGTCAACGAGCGGTACATTTTTCTTAAACTGCTTGCCATAGTAAAGTCGGTAATCAACCCCCTGCTTATAATACCCCTTCTGATGATAGGGCTTCGCTCCGAAGCAATAGCTTATATGAGCCTTGCGTTCACGCTGTTTTCGGGTGTGCTGAATATAATATACTGCAATAAAAAGCTCGCTATACGGTTTTATTTCCGTGACTTTGATTTCAAGCTGCTCAAATCTATGTTCAAGTTCACAGGCTGGGTATTTGTCGGCATAGTGGTCGATCAGCTAAACTGGAGCGTCGATAAGCTCCTGCTCGCATGGATGCACGGCTCGAACGAGGTAGCTACCTACAACGTAGCGTCACAGCTCAACATCTACTATATGTCTATGGCTACCACATTTTCGGGAATACTCACCCCCAGAGTTCATCAGATGGTGGCAAATAAAGTCCCCGACAAGCAGATAAGCGATCTGTTTATCCGTGTCGGACGTTTTCAGTTTACCATCCTCACAATGATTCTGTTCGGATTCGTGGCGGTAGGCTATCCCTTCGTTCTTCTGTGGGCTGGTGAAGCCAACGCAAACGCATTTGTTATTGCGCTTTTGCTGTTCATACCGACTATTCTTCCGAGTATTCAGAATCTCGGCATCGAAATTCTGCGAGCAAAAAATATGCACAAATTCCGCTCGCTTGTATATGTGCTTGTCGCCGTGCTTAATATAGTGATAAGTATACCGCTGTGCGCCCTGTTCGGTGCCGTCGGTGTGGCGATAGGTACGGCTATCCCTGTTTTTATCGGCAACGGACTTATAATGAACTGGTATTACAATAAATATATCGGACTTGATATTCCGAGATTCTGGAGGAGGATTACAGCGCTTCTTCCATCGCTTGTCGTTCCTGCGATAGCGGCGATACTGATTGCCTGCCTTGCTCACGCTTCGGGCTATCTCGGAATACTGTTCTGGGGCGTTATCTACGTTGTGATATTTATAGTATCGGTATGGCTCATAGGACTTACTCCGAGAGAGAAGGAGATTGTAACTTCTCCGCTTAAACGCATAATATATAAGATATTATCAAAGTTACTCAGATTATAAACAAGAGGTTTTGTAAATGACAAAGTTAAAGACATTCTTCCGCAGGCTGTTTGCAGGCAGCTTTAAACGTATGTTCGGCTATATCGGAACAATCCATAAGGAAACCGGCAAGAACAGATTTATAATGTTCTTTGATATGATATGGTGCATTTTCCGCTATTCTGTCGGCTATATGGATTACCGTGTGTTCGGCTTTGCGAATATTAAAGGCAAAAACAGACGCACGTTTATGACAATGAACGATAATATAACCATCTCAAAGCGTTGCAATGACAGGACGTATTTTCATATATTCGATAACAAATCCGAATTCGACGAGGCGTTCAGAGAATACATCGGCAGAGATTTTCTGAATCTTGAAAAAGCAACGGCGGACGATCTGCGTGAATTCTGCAAGGGGCGTGAAACTGTATTTGCAAAGCCTGTAAATCAGTTCGGCGGCGAGGGCATAACCAAGGAAACAGTAACTCCCGACACCGATTATGAGGCGCTTTACAAGCGTCTTTGCGATAACAAACAATATCTTGTCGAAGAAACGATAAAGCAGAATGAACAGATGGACAGGCTCAGCCCGTCGTCCATTAATACAATCCGTATGGTGACCCTTCTGCACGAAGGCAAGGTACATTTTATGTATGCTCTTGTCCGTATGAGCAACGGCACTAACTGTGTTGACAATATCTGCAGCGGCGGTATGTATGTTTCGATAGGCGCAGACGGCGTGATACACAAGAACGCCTACTGTGACGCTACCGGCGTATATTACGAGGAACACCCTTTTACACATACAAGGTTCAACGGCTTTGAAATCCCTATGTTTTTCGAAGCGGTCGAAATGTGCAAAAAGGCGGCTCTTGTAGTACCGCAGGTCGGCTACATAGGCTGGGACGTTGCGATAACTCCCACAAGACCTGTTCTGGTGGAAGGAAACACCCTGCCGAGCTACGATATGTGCCAGAACTACGGTCACATCGACAATAAGACAGGAGTCAAACCCAGATTTGTCGAAATACTCGGCGAGGAATATTTCAAGTAATTTTACGGCTGATATAAAACAGGCGGCGAACGTATTATGCGTTCACCGCTTGTTTTATTACATATATTCTGCGTCACTCACAAACTTTTCAAGCGATGCCTTTACTGCCCTGCTTTTTTCCGGTTTCAGCCTTTTCTTCACAACCGATAACAGAACTTCTTTATTCTCTTTGTTCAATATCTCGGAAATTGTATTTACAACGGTAATTCTCATTCTGTAATCTTTATCTTCAAGATAACCGATGATCTCACCGAGTTTGTCGGTTTCTCCGGAAATATAGAAGTTCCTGAGATACTGAAGTTTACACCTTCTGTCTTTCTCCGTTTATACAGGTTATGCATAAAATCAATAAGTTCGGCGGTATCACAGTCGTTCTGCAAATAAAGATCGTATAAAGAAAATATAGCATAGCTCCTTGCTATTCCGTCACTTTCGCACGACACAGCTTTCCGCAATATCTCATCAAAATCCTGCTTTTCAAACACCCACATATTATCGTAAGCGCTTGCCCTTACGGTAGCATCGTTATCATCACTCAGTGTTTTCAGTATTTCAACAGCCTGCTTTGTCTTATAATTGATAAGTAAATCTGCCGCATCGCACTTAATGCACATATCATCACTTTTTGCTATTTCAGCAAGAAATTCATAATCATTATCATTCAAAATGTCTTTCTCATTCATATCCGAAAGACGTTTTTCAGCTTTTTCGTAATTCATTCTTCCGCCCTCATAAGCTCCGTATAAATACACTCCCGCAACTCTTCACTTTTAAGCTGTTCCGGTGAAATGCCGTCCTTATCGCAGATATCATAAGAAGCTCCGTGAGCCGATAGCAGTTTTTCTATCTCGTCCTGTCCGTACACCATTGCATAGAACAGTGCCGTTCTGCCCTCATTATCAATAGTATTTACATCGGATCCGTGCTCAAGCAATAACTCGGCACAATCAATCTTTCCGTAACAGCTTGCTATAATAAGCGGTGTTGCGTCCTCCGTTCTGTCAGGCTCTGCGTTATTATTGAGCAGTAACCTTGCCATATCGGTATTGCCCTCTGCACATGCGGTATAAAGTGCCGTCATACCCTCGCCGTTCAGATTATTTACATCACAGCCGCTTTCTATCAGCATTTTTGCGTTTGAAATGCGGTTTTCCTGCGCCGCCCATTCAAGTGCGTTTCCGCCGTAACCGTCTTTCATGTTGACGTCATAACCGTTTTCAATAAGACAGCGGATAATTCCTCTGTCACCGTATGCAGCCGCATAGAAAAGCGAATTATCCTGCGAAAAATACGGAGATTTTTCGTTCTCTGCAATAAATTTTACCATGCCGTAGTTTCCGCAAAGACATGCACTCTCAAGCGGAGTATTCTCAAACCGCTCATACTCCTCCTGCGTTGTGCAATTCATTACATAATGCACAAGCTCAGTGTTTCCGTGTTCAACCGCCCATGCAAGCACACGCTCTTTTATTTCCCGGTGGTTATCAACAGCATGTCTGATTTCAGAAATATTTCTTCTTTCAAATAGTTCTTTGAGTTCGTTTTCGTTCACAGAATAATCCCCGCTTTCTTTGCTCTATACGGATATTATCTCACCTGAAAGCAAAAATGTCAACCTTTGTTTTTTATATATTCATCGTATGATATACCGAATTTTCTGAAAACTCATCAGCTTTCTTGCACTGATAAGGCACTCGGTAACTATGCCTATTATCATCTTAATCTCCGCTCAAAAAGTTTTTGACCGAAAAGTGAAATTGCACCTATTAGGTGTAGACAAGAATACCATGGTATGATATACTGTTTTACGGTTAGCTTCGACTAATTCATTGCATTAAAACTTTATGGGAGAATTTTGCCTATGGAACATACAAAAGCACTTGAAAACGAGGGTGCTGTCTTATTGGCGCAGAGCGACCGCCGCCCGTTCTGGCATTTCTTCGACCTTAAAGCATATATTATTATGGCTTGTATGATGGGCGGAGGAATAGGGCTGAGAGAAGCAGGAGTATTCCCCGATGTCTTTGTGGGATTTTTCTATACCGGACTTGGCTGTGTACTGGCATCGGCAGGAATATCTTTTATCGTAAATTTCATAAGATACGATAAACCGGTCTGAAAAGTTTTTATAACAAGCAGTATATGGACAGGGCAGAATGCCTCAGCCGGTAACAAGCGGTATGCGAATATGATAAATCAGCCCGTGCATCCTGCCGAGCTTATATATTATTAATTGGAAATTTCGACAGTGCCTTGTCGCATCCCTGTAAGGATGATTTAAGCAGGCTAAAATTACTTGCCAGTAACATTCCGGATATAATAAGAACCCCCTTGTCGCTTGACAAGGGGGTTCGTTGTTATTTGATTTAGCCGAAGATATTCAGAAGAACACCTGCGGCAACGGCAGAACCGATAACACCTGCAACATTCGGTCCCATAGCGTGCATGAGAAGGAAGTTTGAGGGGTTTTCCTTAGCACCGACCGTCTGTGAAACACGGGCAGCCATAGGAACAGCGGATACACCTGCTGAACCGATAAGGGGGTTTATCTTGCCGCCTGAGAGCTTGTTCATGAGCTTTGCAAGTAACAGACCGCCTGCTGTACCGAAGCAGAATGCGATAAGTCCGAGTGCAACTATAATAAGCGTCTTTACTGTCAGGAAGTTTTCGGCTGTTGCTGTAGCGCCTACAACCGTACCGAGCATTATAGTGATAATGTTCATCAGTTCGTTTGATGCTGTCTTTACAAGTCTGTCAACAACACCGCTCTCTCTGAAGAGGTTACCGAGCATCAGCATACCAACAAGGGGAGTAGCGTCGGGAACGATGAAAGCAACGATAAGCGTAACTGCTACAGGGAATATGATCTTTTCTCTCTTTGTAACGGGACGTAAGCTCTCCATTACAATGGCACGTTCCTTCTTTGTTGTGAGCAACTTCATTATAGGAGGCTGGATTACGGGAACGAGCGCCATATATGAGTATGCGGCAACCGCTATTGAGCCGAGTAGCTGCGGAGCCAGCTTTGAAGTAAGGAATATCGCCGTAGGTCCGTCCGCACCGCCTATGATACCTATTGAAGCGGCTTCTTTAAATGAGAAGTCGACACCTTCAATACCCGTAAGGCTGAATGCGCAGGCACCGAGGAAGGTTACGAAGATACCAAGCTGTGCTGCTGCACCGAGCAGTAAGCTCTTGGGGTTTGCTATCAGAGGACCGAAGTCTGTCATACAGCCGATACCTAAGAATATCAGCGGAGGGAATATCTGAAGCTTAACACCGAGATACAGTATATCAAGCAGACCGCCGTTATGAAGCACCTCGCCGTAGTTGACACCGTTTTCGGCAAAGTTCGCCGCTATCGCAGGGTCAGGGCTGATACCGAACATTTCCGGGTGGAACATATTCGCACCGGGAATATTGGTAAGCATCATACCAAAGGCGATAGGCAGTAACAGCAGAGGTTCAAACTTTCTTACTATCGCAAGATACATAAGTAAGAATGAAACGGCTATCATAAATCCCTGCTGTAGGGTTATGTTACAGAAGCCCGATTTTTGTGCAAGCGCAACAAGGGCATTCCAGAAAACGTCTAAAATTTCCATCTTGTTCTCCTTTTATTTGATCTGAGCTTTAAAACGAACGGGTATTCTCGTTTACACCCGCATTGCCCCAGCTTGAACGAGGCTGTTTCTCGGCACGTTTGATTCTCTTGATTGCATAGGTCTTTCCGTCACCTGCCGTATAAGCGGCGATTGCGGCTGAAATAACAGCAATAACCTCATCGTCGTTCTCGTCCTCGTCGATAAGCTCAACAGGAGCGGGAGCCGGTGCAGGCTGAGCGACTGTCTGGTCGGGCTTAGCATCCTTTTTCTTCTTGTTTCCCAGATTGCAGAAGAAGGAAATGATGTAAAGCAGTCCTATAAGCAGTCCTAAGATCAGGAAAACAACAACCATACCGGTAATTACCGTTGCCCACATACCGCTTATGTTTTCAGCGGCTGTCTTTTCGGTGATTATCGCCATAGTACGCAGTAAATTGTCCGTCATGCATAATTCTCCATTCTTAATTGTTCTCGCAATGCAGTGCCGTTTTTTGAGCATAACGGCATAGCATAAAACTAATATAATTATACCTTATTTCAGATTTAAATTCAACGCTTTTCTTTGTAGATTTTTTAACAAATTTTCTTGATGAATTATGTGTATTTTTAGCGTAATTTTAGATAATATCACAAAAACGCAGTTGAAAGCCGTGTATCGTACTGTTAATGATGTATGAAGCGTTGCCGTAAAATCAAAAGGTGCCGTAAAAACGACACCTTAGTCTGTAGATAAACTGATTATTATCAAAGACCACACCTTTAAACGTATCGCCAACACTGCTTAAAACAGTTTCCGTATCGACAAGGCATTAATATTTTCGTGAGTGTATCGGTGCAACTGCACCGACATTGACCCTTCAAAAAAACGCCTCTAACCTACGATATATGTACTAACTTGCGGACGTGTAGCGTTAAGCGTCC
>UMHC01009574.1_pt1 | contig 16729 bp, 9 predicted proteins | sample 1965381 | NCBI WGS metagenome assembly UMHC01 (sample SAMEA4836083, study PRJEB28245) | human gut metagenome | biome: gut microbiome; material: fecal sample | place: Denmark | collected 2008 | reverse complement strand
TCCAATGCCTTTTTTAACAGTTTCTTTAATTCGCACAATTCAGGAATATCAGCAATAATATCAATAAATGCCTTTAATGAGCAAGGTGGAACAAGTGTAACACCATAATATGCAAGCCCCTTGTTTTTAGCTGAAAGCGTATGCCAATAGGAATCAACGAAGGTAAGCCTTTTAACAGCATCTTCTAAATCTTTATCATCAACAGAAATACCGTCGTATTTCCATGGTTCATATTCGTCATATCGTTCGCTCTGCTGAGGAGCATTCATCATAATTCCAAACTCATGTTTTGCCATATACCATCACCTCACAAATTCTAATTTCACGACATCATTTCTAATACAGATTATACTATATTTTTTTAATTCAGTCCACGCATTAAACAAAACGGGATTGCTTTATATATATAATATGGTATCATAATGTTGAAGGCAAATTAAAAGAAATAAACAGCGCTATACTGTTGAAAATCAACCGCATAGTCATGTGCAAGAAAGAGAGGAATATATATGAACTGTCCATATTGTGGGAATGAAATGATTCAAGGTAAAGTATGCAGCAACGAAGCTCTATGGTGGAAACAGGATGCAGTGGACAATATCTGCCTGAATGACGAAGGATCTTTCTTAAGTAAAATTAATGGCTATCGAATCACAGCATTTAAGTGCGGCAATTGCAAAAAAATAATAATCGATACAAAGAAATAAAAATCGAAATGGTAAATAGCACAAGCACATATCGCTGCAAAAAACAAAACAGCCAAAAAGCTCTTAAATAAAGGCTCTATGGCTGTTTTTTATCCTTACAACTGTCAAAGACAGGAAATTATACTATATTTTTTATTTCTTTCATCATAGGAAACATATACTGGATTTTTATAGCCATTTTGTCCAGCTATCTTCTCTGCTTCTTTAAATACCTCTGTATTAAACGGCCAGTTTTTCTTATCATAGATGGGACGTTCTCCCTTTAGGAACAGGATGCAGTCGTTTTTCGGCATCCGGCTGATCTGTCCCGGAGTCATTAATTTCATTCCGGCCTTGCTCATCTGCAGATTACCTTTTAGTAATTATTTGCCATACATTAACTTTATATACAAATATAAAAAATAGAGAAAATATATTTTTATCTCCTCTATTTCACAAGTCTTATCTCGAATGGCAAAATCATATTATTTAGACTACTTCAACTTTTTACGGTTCTCTACGGCAATAAATTTAATTAACAATTTTTTATTTAATTCTTCCATTTTCCGGATACCATTCTATTGCAAGCATCGGAATAATCCCTTCATCTTTACAGTATCCACATTTCATAATTTGGTTCCATTATGAGATTTTTCCCGTCGGACTGCAATGAATTGAAATCTTTTTTGTTGTTGTTTTGATAACTTTACCATTCATTAACTGTTTTACTGTTGCGCTTCCTGTTGCTGTCGAGCCACTTTTCTGAAATGATTTGGAACTAACTTTCCAGTGTGAATTAACACTTTGGGCATTTCCTGTCACATAGGTACATTTTGCACTAGAATTATTATATGTAAATGTTGCTTTTAAAGTCAGACTCCACATAACATTTCCCTCTGCATTTTTATAATTTGTAGTTTTTTGAACAGTTTTTGTATGTGCATTTCTTGAAAAGGCAGGTAACTCTTCTAATGTGGTTTCATAATAAAATCCATCCTCTAAATATTCTATATCCGGAGCCATATCAATATTTGTAGCAAACGTATTGACAGGCAATACCATAATAATAACACATATAATACTTAATTTTTTAAAAAATTTCTTCAACATTTTACCTCTCCTCTTTTATGATAGTGATTGTTTCTTCTTTAGTAATATTTGAATTTCTAGTTGCCTGATATTCTTTATAATAAAGATAACCACAAAAAATATTTAAAATAATTATACATACTGTAATTACAGAAATAGATATTCTTATATTATTTCGTATCTTTAGCTTTCGAAACAAATAGTCTTCATCTATTTCATCAAAATACTCAGACACAACAGATGTTGGTGTTCCAAATTTTTTTACAATATCTTCTTCCGTAACATCCGGATATTCATCACAATAATTTTGCAAATGCTCCTCTAATTTTTTTATATAGGCTTTTTCTTTATGACCATATACTGGCAGGCTCTGTCGAACCTTCTTGATATAATTTCCTTCAATTTTTTTGTTCAATATTTTCTCCTCTCGTTACTATTTCTGATTAAGAATGGTTCTCAGATAAAATTAATTCAACACCTAATTTTACTTGGTTATACTCTTCTAGCAGCTCGTGAAAATATATTACTCCAGCTTCCTCTAAATGATAATAGACCCGCATTAACCGTTTGCCTGCCGGCTTTTTATAGTCTGTTAAATATCCCTTATCCACTAATCGATATAATATTGGATACAACGCTCCTTCTGTAACTGTAATAATGCCATTGGATTTATCGCATATACTCTGTGTAATCTGATATCCATAGCAATCCCCATCTTGCAAAATAGCTAATGTCAATAATTCTATTGTCCCTTTTTTAAAAGAGTTTCTTTTGGCCATCTAAATTTCCCTTTCGTTTCAAATACCAATGTATATTAACACATATCATATTTATTTTCAATATATTTGATTCAAATATAATATTGACAATACATAATATTAATTATATAATATAAATATCAGATATCTGAATAAGTAACGTATATATAAATAAAAAAACTTTTGATATTTTTTTATGTTTAATAAGGAGGAGATATATGAAAAAATATTTTTATAATCTATTATTAATATTATCTATTCTTTTAGTAAATACGTTTCCTGTTAATGCTTCAACACTTGAATTTGACAAACAGCAGCAATTTGAAAACGAATTTTATAAAGCATTAGAAAAATCTAATATTATTAAAAATTCTGATAATATTAAAATTCGTTTTTTAAACACTTCTACTCAAAATACTAATAATTACTCTTCACAAATAGAAAATGCTAACGATTTAGTTGCTTTGTTAGAAAAACAAGAACTAAATATGAATTCTATATCTCTAGGTGAAGCAGAAAGTAGTCCATCAGAAACAGTATTTTCCTCAATGAAAGCAGCAGGAAAATCAAAAACAATTAGTGCTAGTGGAACTCGCGGAGCAACCCTAAAAATTAGACTCCGTGCGGATATAACCTACAATACCTCAACCAATAAAATTTCAAAAGTATTTAACCGCAAATTAACTTTTTCCGGTCTCACAGTTGGTTTCAAAGCAACAGACAGAACTTATAAAACCACTTATTCCAGTACCAAAAAAACTTGTACCATACGATGTGATTATTCTGAAGTTTCAGAATTAACAACCCCTCTTGGCGATATAGAAATCACACGACGTGATGCTTATCAACAATTTAAATGGAGCAAAAGCAAAGGCACTTATGGTATAAAAGGAGGTTATGTATAAAGTATGTCTCAGGTAATATTTAATTCTGTCTGGAGTTTTTTAAATTTGTTTTTAATAGTTATTATTATTTGTTTACTAATTCTTATAATTAAATATTTTAAAAATAAATAAATTTCATTATGAGCCTACTTATCAATTCAACCTAAACAATGATGAGTCTTATAATGTTAATTGTTACAGTGGGAGGGTGACAGAAAATTAAAAATATAATCACACTATTATCAGGATGTTTATAAGCACCGTGCTACCGTGCATATTAACCGAAAATCTGGCGAATAAGTTGAGGTGGATTGGATGGGTGATTCTGCAACAATCATTAATCCTAATACTGGAGAAAACCTCAAAACATATGTCTTTGTAGGAGTGGTGACTTGGTAGTCAGTACGCCTATGTGGAGATAATAATCACTACACCAACAAGCCACAAGTCAGTCATAAGATACTGATACAGCTCATACTTCATTTTTGGGTTCTCCTTTCTATATTTGATGGCCTAATTATAATGTTTTCTCTATGGTTATACCACCAACTATAATGCTACTTTTCGGTTGCAAAGGGTTTATAATAATAAATTCTGATTGAACAAAATCGCTGCGCGATGGCTTGCGAAAGCTATTGCACAGCGATTTTTCTTTGTAAACATAAAAAAGCAGTGACAAAGACATTCCACTGTAGTATTGTTTAGAGACTATGAAAAACACTACCGTTTTTTCGTTGGCTCTATCATTGATTCTAACCTTACGAATTTCACGACATCATTTTCAGTCCACACTTTATGCCTAACAGGTATAGATGCCTGATGCAAAAATAATATTTAATTATCCTCATCTCTTATTTTTGCGACCATCAACACTCTCCGATACTGCCGCATTTTTTCTGCACCTACCAGTGTAAAGTATCGTTTTACATCCTGATCAGTCAGACCTTCTTCAATGCCTTTTATAATCTCTTCCTGTTCTTCTGGTGATAGCTCACTGGAATATCGTCTAAAGCAATCAATAATGTCTCCTGATAAGTCCCATTGTTCTCTATCCTGTAGCATATCTGGCTGCTGGTCTATCTCTTTTTCTTCTTCCTCTTCGTTTACCTCTGCAACTTGTATTTCTTTTACCATCTTTTCCAGTTCTCTCAGGCTTGGCTGTGGAGTTTCATTGAAGTTAAGGTAAAGGAAGGCTTCTTCGTCTATCTGGAACGTTTGAATACTGGAATCTTCTTTTGCTTTTTCTTCAAAAAATGTAAACTCTTCTTTTGAAATGTAATTCAATCTTGACTCAAAACGGGTTGTGATATATTTTTTATTTCTTTCATCATAGGAAACATATACTGGATTTTTATAGCCATTTTGTCCGGCTATCTTCTCTGCTTCTTTAAATACCTCTGTATTGAACGGCCAGTTTTTCTTATCGTAGATGGGACGTTCTCCCTTTAGGAACAGGATGCAGTCGTTTTTCGGCATCCGGCTGATCTGTCCCGGAGTCATTAATTTCATTCCGGCCTTGCTCATCTGCAGATTACCACTGCCTTGTGAATGTCCCAGGCTTTCGGAACGGCTGTCGATAGTCATATCCTCTAACATGTCTGATACCCACTGATGCGTTGTATGGGCTGTAGCTCCAGAGCCTAAGAATACAGTCGTTGCACAGTTTCCTGTGAATATCTCCCATTTGTCATTAGGATACAAAGTTTTTATCTGGGCAATATCTTGCAGGATCGGTACGATGGACATATTCCTGCTTCGTATTTCCCCAAGAAGTGTCTCACAGTTAAGTGGTTTAGGACCGGCATAGTATTCATCTGCCCACAGCCGTACATGGATCGGCAGCTGTCCGTCTCTTCGATTGTCTGCAATCCTTTTTAATACAGTAAATAACTGTGTATAAAACATATTTATAAAAAGATTATAAGAAGAATCTCCTGATGGCATAACAAGAAACAGGGCTGTCTTTTTTTCTGGATTTCCATCTACACCTAAGCCAAGCGATGGAATATCTATATCGTCCGTTCCTTCAAATATCCGTTTAATCTCTGGGATTTCAAAAAGGCGTAATTGTGCATTAACCATGATAACAATAGAGCGTACAGTTTCTGATGCACCTTCTTTTAACTTGCGGTAATCTCTCACTGGCGGATAATCTTCCCCATATCTTTCCTGTAACTCTTGCATATCCTGCTGTAACTGCGTTGTCCCTTCTTCATCTGTTTTTTGTGTCTCCTTGTTTACCAGATCAAGGATTCCCAGCATAGAGGCTGTCCTTCCCTCTTCTTTTGCCTGAAGCCATTCATATTCAAACAGGGATTGCAGATACAATCCTACACCATCATCCCAGAAAGGGTCTCCTTTTTGGGCATCCGGTGGCTTTACAGATGTCTGGATATTTGTAATGAGTTCTACCATATCTGTATAATTTTCTATGTATCTGAATGGATTATACTGGTCTGATTGTGCCATATCTTTAAAATTAAGGCTTTTTACAGCTATCCCTTTTTCTTTTAAATAGCCTCCATAATTTTTCAGCAAATCTCCTTTTACGTCAAGGATAATATTTGTCATATTCGCTAGTAAGATATTCGGGATCAAAAGGGATGTTGTTTTTCCATCACCAGAACCGCCAAGGATCAGGATATGCATATTCGGCAATGCCTTTGCATTTACTGTAATATTTTTACTCAGGCAGGTAACAGGTTCTTCCCCTTTTCCATACAGTCTTTTAGCTGTCTTTGGTACATCTGCCCATTCTGCAACACCATGTTCTGCATCAGGATGAAAATTACGGTAATAAGTGAGATAATAACAGACAAACATTGCCCATGCAGTCAGGGCAATCCCTATAACGGCTGGTGTTTTTTCATTGAACCAGTTACGGAATGGATGCATCAATATGTAGGCTAATTTATATTGATAATTCTGTATCGTCACATCATCTAGTTTGAACAATCCTGCTATATAATACGATGCAGCCAATGCAAGAAGCAACAGGATAAAAAACATCCCCCATGGTGGTTTTCGTTTTTGTATCATACATATTCTCCTCGTATAATAAAATGGGTAGGAGAACGATTTCCTTCTGCCCATATAAAAAATAAAAACAGCTATGCCTGTTTATACATAACTGTTTTTAGTAACTGCTGGTCACCGTACTGAAATTCAGCACGTTTTATTTTGATCTGATTGGTGGATCCGGCATCTTTATCTTAAGGTCACTTAGATTTTTCCCCTTCTCTTTATATTTTTTTAATGATGTTACTTTACGTTCTGAAGTTCTGTCTACTTTATCAAAATATTGTTTCGCAAATTCTTCGCCCGTCAGTTTTCTCATCTCATGGTCTACCTGTTTTGTTCTGACATTAAATACAAATACCGGATCTTCTTTATTTAGAAAAGCGATATATGAACCTTTTTGTGTCTCAAAGACCTGTGTTTCAGGTATCACAAGTTGTTTTTCATTCTTTCCATATGTCCCAGGAATACGGCAGGCAAACTGGTTATATCTATCTAATCCATCTTTATTGATCACTGAGGATTTCTCAACCAGAGTTTTTTTATCAATGCTGATCGGGATATAGGCAGGGTCATTTACATACCGCAAATATGCTGTCGAAGATTCTTTTCCCATAGTGTTATATTCGGCTGCTTCTATTTGGTGTTCGATCTCTCCCTTTTCTTTTCCCTCATATTTAGCATTAACAGCCTTTAATTCCGGGGAAGCTGTATCAATATATTCTGCTTCCGTCTGCTGTCCTGTCTGCATATAGTTATCCATCGACATTTTTTTCATATCCGGGACATCCGTTATGCCATCTTTCCGCAGATCATCCCGGTATAATTTATACCAAGATTCAACTTTTGGAAGATCTGCATTTGCTATAACAACCTGCAATTCACCATCTCCAACATGTAAATCAGGAAGTCGAGAATAATTAATTCCTAACTTTTCAAAATCCTCTCTAATTAATTCCTCTTCATCTTCCAGTGGAAAAGAAACTATCGTTGTTTTTCCGGAAGTAAGATTCCTTAGTTCCTGTATGTCTTTTTCTCCCCCTGTCATACAGCTTAAGATATGCCGCTGATACCATGCCCCAAAATTTTCCCTGTCTGGCTGATAAACAGCAACCTGCAGCATTCCATCATTTTTTTCCAGATCAGGAAGTATCATATAATGGATGCCGAGGGTATTTAATTCTTCTGACAACTGTTCCTCCGGGATTTCCGGGACGTTCATAATATCATATTTTCCTTCCGTCATTCTTAAAAATTTCTGGAAGTCCGTAAATTCTGTTTCTTTTAATTTTCGTTCTTTGACCATACGGGCAAAATACTGCAGTAATAAGATAGTCCCCATTGCTGATAATTTAAAAAAAGGATCCATATACCTTGCTGCATTGGATATTGCCATGACAACTTCCCTGCTTTTTTCTTCCATGCGTATCTCCTCCTGTTCCGTACTGAAATTCAGCACATTTTCTATAATAACTTCGGTACAGATTCTTTCTGTATTTTGTTTGTAAAGATATGCCCTTGCTTCTGCATCCTCTCTGTACGTTCTCTTTCCGGCATATCCTTCCCTGGCAGTCCATATTTTTCCTGTATCTTTTCCATATCCACTCCGATCTGTTTATTCTCCTTTTGTATCCCTTCCAGATAGTCTATGGTCTCTTTCATAAGCTCCATTAATTCTGTCTGGGACACCCGGCAGTGGATCTCACCATTTAACAGGCTGTCTGCATGCACGTTTAGGATATAACCAAGCAAAGTGACGGTCATCTTGTCTGGTTCTTTTATACCATTTTCCATGCATTTTAATTCCTCTGGTGACAGCAGGATACGTCCTGCCAGTTCTTCTAAGCTCCACCCCCGTTCTTCTCTTAATTTCTGGATACATTTTCCCATTTTTGATACTCTTATTACAGGCATATTCTCTGTTCCTCCTGTCGATTCTTCCCATCTTTCTGTATTTTCTCTTCGTCTGATCCTACATCTAATTCCGCATTTACTTTGACCAGACGAGCTTGGATAAACTTCAGTTCTTCTTCTTTTTCAAATGGTTTCTGCACTTCTTCTTTTGCCTGCACAAGCTGCTGTCTTGCATCTTCCAGCCGTTCTTCTGCTGTCTTTTTTTGTCCGGTAAGGTTCCTCATTGCGGTAAGGATACGTTCGATGTTTCGTACAGGATCTTTTTTAACTTCAACTATAAAAGAGGCTTCTCTCGTCAGTCTTACATAAAAGCTATTGTCAAACAAAGAATACGATATTTTCATCTGAAACCCCCAAAAACTTCCGATATTTTCTGCATCGGCATGGGCTTTCTTCATCTGTGTACAGGCCTGTACGAGCATTTCCCCAGCAGCTTTTTCGTCATTATAGGTAACACCATGTATCTCCATCAAAAAAGGAGTGTTCAGGACGGTATCTATATGTTTTATATCGGTATCATATGCTGTGGTGAGTTCTTCATATTTTGCAATCTTTTCCGGGTATTCCACAGCGATCGCATCCTGCAGTCGAAACAGGTTGCTCTCATAATTGGCTTTCAGCATCTTTAACTTTGTCATCTGCACATCTAAGTCCATCTTTTCTTTGATTTTAGGATTTCCTGTCGCAAGTGCCTTTACTTCTGCATATGACAGTGCTGCCTCATCGACATCCTGGCAAGAGCGCACAGGAGATTTGGATGTCATGATCTGCCCGATGAACTTCTGTTTATTTTCTATAAGCTGCCAGGAGTATGCGTCAAATGTATTTTCTGTGATATACCGGAATATCTTTACTTTTTTATTTTTATTTCCCTGTCTTAAGATACGTCCTTCCTGCTGTTCAATATCAGCAGGCCTCCAGGGTACATCTAAATGATGGAGGGCGATCAGTCTGTCCTGGACGTTAGTACCAGCACCCATTTTTGACGTGGAACCAAGTAAAAAACGGACCTGCCCGGAACGAACTTTAGAGAATAATCTTGCTTTTTGTACATCCGTATTGGCATCATGGATAAATGCGATCTCTTCTTCCGGGATCCCCTTTTTCATCAGTTTTTCTTTTAAGGCATCATATACATTAAAGGTTCCGTCTTTCTTTGGTGTGGAAGAATCACAGAATACTAACTGTGCTGCCTTCTGTCCTTTTGTTTCTTCCCAGATCGTAAAACATCGCTTTGCACAGGCAGAAACCTTATTATTTTCTGTATCCGGCAGCATATCATTGAGAAGCCTCTGGTCTAAAGCAAGTTTACGTCCATCCGTTGTTATCTTTAACATGTTGTCTTCGCTTGGGTCTACCGCACCATTCCGCACCAACTCTGCTCGTTCTGCCAAGGACTGCAGGATTTCTTTCTGCTCTTCACTTGCCGGCAGGACAATATTTTCATATTCTGCTTCCGGGACAGGAAGTTTTAACATATCTGCAGTCTGTATATCCGCCACTTCCTGAAAAACGGACATCAGTTCTGGAAGGTTAAAGAAATTGGCAAAACGGGTCTTCATACGGTAACTGCTGCCCTCCGGGGACAGCTCTAATGCGGTGATTGTCTCCCCAAAAGTAGAGGCCCAGTTATCAAACATCCCCAGTTCCATCTCCTGCAGGCGGTCATACTGCAGGTATCTCTGAATAGTATACATCTCTGTCATACTATTTGAGACTGGAGTCCCTGTCGCAAAAGTGATCCCTTTCCCTCCTGTGATTTCATCCATATACCGGCATTTATTGTACATATCCATCGCTTTCTGGGATTCTGTTTGTGCGACACCTGCTACATTTCTCATTTTTGTATACAAAAAAAGGTTCTTAAATGCGTGCGATTCGTCCACAAACAGCCTGTCAATGCCCAGTTCCTCAAATGTCACCACATCGTCTTTTTTCTTATCATTTAACTTTGCCAGCCGGACTTCCAAGTTCTTTCTGCTCTTTACCATCTGCTTGATCGTATAATTTTCTCCCTGTGCTTCTTTAGCCAGGCTGATCGCCATCTCAATCTCATCTATCTGTTCTTCTAAAATATTACGCTGCCGTTCTGCTGACAGTGGGATCTTTTCATATTGTGAGTGGCCGATAATGACAGCATCATAGTCCCCTGTTGCGATCCTTGCACAGAACTTTTTACGGTTTGCTGGCTGGAAATCTTTTTTTGTTGCCACAAGGATGTTGGCGGCAGGATACAGGGTAAGGAATTCCGCACCCCACTGTTCTGTTAGGTGGTTTGGTACAACAAACAGTGATTTATGGGTAATCCCGATGCGTTTTGCTTCCATTGCTGCAGCAGCCATTTCAAAGGTCTTCCCTGCCCCCACGCAATGTGCGAGTAAGGTATTGTCACCATATAATTGGTGTGCGACAGCATTTTTCTGATGTGGCTTTAAGGTGATCTCCGGATTCATTCCGGGGAATTCCAAATGGCTTCCGTCATACTGTCTTGGACGGATGGAGTTGAATCTTTCATTATAGATCGTGACCAGCATTTCCCGCCGTTCCCTGTCTTTGAATATCCAGTCCTTAAATTTTTCTTTGATCATATCCTGCTTCTGTCCTGCCAGTATCGTTTCTTTTTTATTTAATTCCCTGTGTTCCTTTCCCTCACTGTCAGTATAGGTATCAAAGATCTGTATATTTTTAAGGTTCAGGGAATTTTCCAGTAAACGGTATGCATTGGCTCTCTTCGTCCCATAGGTATTGATCGCTAAAATGCTCCCATCTATATTTTTTCCCTGAATATTCCATTCCCCTGTGTAAGAGGAATACTGTATCTTTATCGTATGGTTTGCGGCAATATATTTTGGCGGCTGAAATGTCTCTATCATAAATTGCTCATAAACTTCTAATGGTATCCACATAGAACCCAGCCGTACTTCGATCTCTGATGCTTCTAGCCGTTTTGGCTGCACATTTTTTAATGCCTCTACATTCCTTTTATACTCTGGAGCACTTTCCAAAAAATTTTCTGCAATGCGAAGTTTTTCCCGTACATTGCCTGACAGATAGCTGTCTGCTGTCTCCCATTCCTGTGTTACTGGATTTCTATAGATAACTCCTGCCAGTTCTTCTGTTATCTTTTCCCCCGGCTTTCCACAAAGTCCCGACATAAAGGAAAGGTCAACTTTTCCATGTTCTGTCATAGACACAGCAAGGGCTTCGTTCGCAGTATTGACATGAGTGATACTTTCCTTTTGCCGGATAGTACGTTTGGAGAACATATCTGCTTTTCCGGCAAGATTTCCGTCTTCATCTAATCTTTCAAGGGAACATAACAGAGGATAGGAGGAATCTTCCGAAAAAGCCCTCTTGTTCGCTATGCTGTTTAAAAGTCCCCATTCTTCCGTATAAGAATCATACAGGGTATTCAATTTTCTCTGCTCTGCCTGAATCTTTGTTTCTGTATTTTCTGTTTCTTCTACCTGCAGCCGGATCAGTTCCCGGACACAGTCCCGGATAGCAGCCATCCCGGTGATACGGCTTTTTGTTGTCTTTGTGACCCTTTGCTGCTCCAGTCCCGATTCATTTTTATAATAAATATCCCCAGCTTCTGATACGACATAGCTGTATATCCTGTTCTCTTCCCTGTCCGGCATATCTGTTACAGGTTCGGTCCCGTACTGAATTTCAGCACGTTCCTCCGGCATCCTTTCTGGTATATGTCCTGTGATATTGGCTATGGCATCCCGTAATTGTATTTCTAAAGAAACGCCTTCGTTTTCTATGCAGGCAGTCTCTACCCCATACGGTCCTGAGATTTCTTTCATTGTTCCCAGGATCATCTCCGGGTGTGCTGCAAAATAACTGTTTACAGGGATCCCCTGTGCATCCTCTGTAACAGAGATCCATTCCGGATCAGCTATTTCTTTTTCCCTTTTTTGCAGGAACAAAATATCAGAAGTTACTTTTGTCCCTGCGTTTTTAAATACAGTGTTTGGCAGCCGGACTGCTCCCAGAAGTTCTGCCCTCTTAAAAAGATATTGCCTTACTTTGGTATTTTCCTTATCCATCGTCCCTTTTGTTGTGATAAATGCAGCAACACCACCTGGACGCAGTTTATCCAGTGTCTTTACAAAAAAATAGTCATGGATCAAAAATCCATGACGGTTATAAACAGGGTCATTTACCCGGTAATCCCCAAAGGGAACATTTCCGACAGCTATGTCAAAATATCCATCTGGATAATCTGTACGTTCAAACCCCGTATTCTCAATATTTACTTCTGGATAAAGATAACCAGCTATCTTTGCACTCATCTGGTCTAACTCCACACCATATAACGTAGACTTATTCATGCTTTCTGGAAGAAGTCCGAAGAAATTCCCTGTCCCACAGGATGGTTCTAATATCCGTCCCTTTGTAAATCCCAGGCCTGCCAACACCTGATACATGGCTTTAATGAGAACAGGCTGTGTATAATGGGCATTTAAAACAGACCCTACTGCCGAACGGTATTCTTCCAGAGTCAGTGCCGCCTGTATCCTCTCCCTTGCTTCCTGCCACTGTGGTTTCTTCTCATCAAAAACATCTGCGATCCCGCCCCATCCAACATAATCTGCTAGTATGTTCTGTTCCTCTTTTGTTGCCTGCCGTTGTTCCTTTTCTAACTGTTTTACCGTTTCGATCGCAAGGATATTCTTCCAGCATTTTTCACGGATTGTTCCTGTTCCCAGTTCTTCTTTTGAAATATGATAATTCTGCCCCATGTTTTCAGAAACAGGAGTAACCGCTATGTTATCTGTATCTAAGATTTCTTCCTGCAGTTCTGCTGCTGCAATGCTGTCTTTTCTTATCTCTGCCGCCCAACCTATCATCTCATCATATCGTATTTCCCTTATCTCGTCCGAATGATTTTTAATATAGCTCTTTGCTTCATTTTCACTATGAAAGAGCATCGTTTCTGAAAGATATGTTTCTAATCCATTATTACCCTTTCGTAATAGGCGGTAAAGAGGCTGTCTATTTCCATATGCATCAACTGCTGTAACAAAAGAAACCGTTGAATCTTCATAATCCTCGCTGCTTTCGACAGCTACTTCAATGAGATTCGATTCCTTTTGTTGTTTTTCTACCCATGCACTGGCTTCTTCTCTGTTTTTACAGAACTTACTACGTCCTGAGAAAATAAAATCATCATTTTCTCTTGTTAATTCCTGTACATGGAACGGAAAATCTATTCTTCCAGTATCAGCAATCTCATATTTTTTATCCTGTAAAACCTGCGGTTCCTCTTTCTGCATCAATTCATCAAGCTGTTTCTGTTCTGCAGGTGTTAAGCCTGTATGTTCTTCAAGATATGGCAAAAAGTTTTCACTATACTTTGTAATCTGTTCTATCTTTTCATCCAGCACACCATCCTGTTCCCAGTATTGTCTATACATACAGTCGGAAGATAAACAGTAATCATAATATTCCCGGATGTGTTCTAAAAGGGATTTTCCTTCTGAACCTATGTCATATCTGCCCTTGAAAGAATATTCTTCTCCATCTATGATCGCATAGATAGAAAATGCTGTCTTATAATAAGAATATCCCTCTTCTTCATTCTCCTGTTTCTCCACCTCTTGTTCATCCAATACTGTAAATAGTTTATTTGCTACAGCAAAAGACATTTTCCGAACAGTAAAATCATCTTTTTCTTTATCATAAAGGCTTAACCTGTCATGTTCTGAATAATCGATCTGGAACTGCAGGGTATCCTCTTTTTTCTTCTCCTCCGTACTGAAATTCAGTACATTTTCTTTTTCCTTTGTGTGCTCCTCCTTAACCGATCGTTCCTGCATTTCCTTATCCTTAACATAAGGATATTCTTTGTTTTCTATCAGAATGCGGATCCGTTTTTCTGCTTCTTTCCATGTCAGTTTCTTTTCTGCCTTTCCTTTTTTTAAATGAAATCCTTTGGCATCATGCCACTCATCAGAATGGGAACTTCCTGATATAGAATGGGAATGTCCTCCGATACCATACTCTTCTTTTAGGAAAGCGATCGCTGCTTTTTTGTCTGGCATAGGTTCCTGCTGATAAAAGGACAGGATGCGTCTTTTCCCTCCCTGAACGATACCTCCTTCCTGCAGTAGTCTGTCGATCTCATCTTCTGTGATAAACGCTGTCTGTTGTGGTTCTTCTCCTTCCTGTGGGATAATTGCCGATGCATTTTCTAATTTCTGGAGCTTGTCTGTTATATTCTTATATCTTTTTTGCTGCCATTGGGTCTTCAGATTTATATCCGTTCCATATGGCAGGATCTCCTGATAGATATTCTTTATGTTTTCCGGCTCTTTTAACTCTCCGGCAATCTTCTCGACAGCTTCACTGTAAACCACTCCCCACCGGGATTGTTTCATCTCTTCTCTGTAAAAAAAGCCGAGGAGACTTGCGGTTTCCTTTCGTACAACATTCATTGCCTGCCCTGCCAATGTATTTGTAGTAAACTTCCCCTTCTTATAAAGTGTTTCAATCCGTTCTGCGGCTTCGTCCCACGATAATATCTTTTCTGGATTCCTTCTTGCACCATTCCCCCGGCGAAAAGAGATTCCTTCCTCACTATACCATACACTGACTTTTACTCCGTCTGACATAAAAAGACCCTTTCCGCCTTTCCATGTCTCTTTCAGGTCTTTTTTAAGCAGTTCTCCTGGTTTTTTCTGCATTAAATCAAGTAGCACATATTCTAAAGAATGGTCATCATTCCCGCCTGTCCGTAAGGCTTCGTCGATATAAGTTTCCGGGAACGCAAAAACAGCAGCCGGTGTATCACCTGCTGCTGTTCCATAATCAGCTTGTTCTTGTTCATTTTGTGGAAATAAGCTTAATTGAATATAATCTCCTGTTTCACTATTTCCTCCGCCTGCTGTTTGCAGTTGTTTACCAGACCTACCCATTTCATTTGATCTTTTGCTTTCAGATTTTCCGTTGCTCCTGCCGCCTTCATCAGTTCTGGCATCAACTCGTCCATTCTCTCGTCCGCCCGTCTCTGCACTTCGATCAGATGTCCCTCGTAATCCCTCATCAGCAGAATCTGATACGTTGATTTGTCGTGTTCCTTCAGATACTTTTCTCTCATCAGTCCGTATTTCCCGATGTGCCCCTCCGTCTTTGTTAGTCCCAGCTCTGGATACATCAGACCGTCTTCGCCTTTCGTATAGGTTAATTTCATCTTGTTCCGCCTCCTTTTGTACTGGTATCTGTCTATCTTGATTATATTCTTTTGCCCTTCCTCCTACAATAGTTTCTGCCCGGTTTTTTTGTAAATTTTTCTGAAAGAGATAAAGTCCGATCTCTTTCAGTATTGATGCACAATGCTCGCTTATCGGAGATCCCAACCGCAGCAGCACCTCCTCATTATTAAAATCTGTGATCGACCGAAAATCCTCCAGATACATATATTCTCCAGGATCTATCCCACAACGGCTTAACAGCAGATACCATGCCGTAGATAAGAACAGTTCCCTGTACTCTAGCCGTATCGTATCTTGGTCTAAATCCTCTAAATAAGAATCCTGCCTGTCCCTCAGCAGTTTTGGCACTTCTTCTGCCATCGTGTCTTCTATGATCTCTTCTGTTAACTTTTTTAACATGGTAGCAAGGTCTGCCTCTTGTCCTTTGATATGGTATCTCCTTTGCAGATGATCGGACACATCTTTTTTATCCTCCTCGTCTATCTGCCAGAGGTATGGCTTCCTTACTTCTGTAACAGGGACTCCCCTCACAATACCGGTATCTTTATAATCATACACATACCTTAGTTTTTTCCGTCCATTTACCGTATGTATCAGTGCGATCCCTGCTGTCCCCTGCTTTACATAATGGTTTGTTTTCTTCCATGTCTGGAAACTCGTGCACCCTACCGCATTCGGACGCTGTGCGTAGATCATAAGCTGGTCATCAAAACTATACTGATAGACGCGAGATGCTGTGTTTAAAAAACGCAGCCATTCATCAGGTGATGAAGATACTTTTCTAATTGTTTCTTCAAACATTTCCTCGGCTGTTAGTAATGTTGTTGCCATCTGTAATTTCTCCCTTCTTTTATTTTATAAATCTTTATTTTTTCAAGTAAGTTTTCTTATGGAGGTCCACGCATCATAATATTCACCCTTCTTTCTATATCAAAATTGGTAATTCTGGAAATTAAAATGGCAGGTATATACAAATTTTATGTTGCAACATCTACTAACCCATCCATTTTGTACCGAATTTCAGTACAAAAAAAGCAGAAAGGATACGCCTTTCTGCTTTTCTACATCTAACATACTTTAAATTTTAATTCTTTATTACTATATTTTCTATTAACTATCCTTCATAATTCTCTGATGCATTATACATAATCTCCATA
>UMHC01054400.1_pt1 | contig 16769 bp, 14 predicted proteins | sample 1965381 | NCBI WGS metagenome assembly UMHC01 (sample SAMEA4836083, study PRJEB28245) | human gut metagenome | biome: gut microbiome; material: fecal sample | place: Denmark | collected 2008 | reverse complement strand
GCACGCCGCGCAGGCATCACGCTGCCGGTCTCTGCCGGTGTAATGCCCATCGTCAAGCGCAGCCAGATCGAGCGAACCGTTTCGCTTTCTTCGGCCAGCCTGCCGTCCGAGTTCACCCGTATGATCTCCCGCTATCAGGACGACCCGGCCAGCCTGTACGACGCCGGTATCGACTACGCCGTCAGGCAGCTGCGCGACCTCATTGAGGGCGGCGCAGACGGCATCCACCTGTACGCAATGAATGACGCCGCCGTGGCCGCGAAGGTCTACGACGGCATCAGGGATCTGCTGTAATGGAGTGCCGCAAGCCCGCCGCCATTGACCGCGCCACGGCGCTGCGCTACATGGGTGCGTCCGGCTGGACGCCCGATGCCGCCACCGCGGCCCTGCTGGACAAGGCCGAGCAGACCGTGCTGACCGCTGCTGCGCCGCGTGCGGTGTACCGCCGTCTGCCGCGTACCGCCCTGCCGCTGGAAAACTGCGGCAGCGACCTGACGCGCCATCTGCAGGGCTGCGACGAGGTCCTTCTGCTGGCAGCGACCCTCGGGGCCGAGGTGGACAAGCTATTGCGCCGCATGGAACTGACTGACATTGCCCTGGCCGCCGCAGCAGACGCGCTGGCCTCGGTGCTTTTGGAACAGGTCTGTGACGAGCTGGAGAACGAAATACGCGCTCAAATCGAGGCGCAGGGCGTCTTTATGACCGGGCGCTACGCGCCGGGCTACGGTGACTGCCCGCTGGAGCTGAACGACGCGCTCTGCCTTGCGGCGGACACGGTGCGCGGCTGCGGTCTGGCCGTGACGCCCCAGCACCTTTTGACCCCCCGCAAGAGTACCACCGCCATTTTAGGCATTGCCGACCATCCCGTGACCGGCACCCGCGCAGGCTGTGCGACCTGCCATTTAAAGGAGACCTGCTCGTTCCGCAAGCGCGGCACGACCTGTTTCACACAAGACTGATAGGGGAGAAGCGTATGCAGATTCGTGAAGTTTTTGACCGCAAGCGGTTTGTTTTTCTGGACGGCGGCATGGGCACCCAGCTGCAGGCACGCGGTCTGCAGCCCGGGCAGAAGCCCGAGCTCGCCGCGCTGGAAATGCCGGAGGTTTTAACGGCCATCCACACCGACTACGCCAACGCGGGCGCGGATATTCTGCTGGCAAATACCTTTGGTGCCAACGCCAAGAAGCTGACTGGCTGCGGCCACACGGTGGAGGAGGTCGTTTCCGCTTCCATCGCCTGTGCGCGCAAGGCCGCCGAGACCACAGGCGCGTGTGTGGCGCTGGACATCGGCCCTCTGGGTGAGCTGCTCGTCCCCGCGGGCACGCTGGCGTTTGAGGATGCCTACAATGAGTTTGCACAGGTCATCCGCGCCGGTGCGGCGGCAGGGGCTGACCTCGTCTTTTTGGAGACGATGACCGATCTGTATGAGCTGAAGGCCGCCATCCTCGCCGCCAGGGAAAACTGCGATCTGCCTGTTTTCACCTCAATGAGCTTTGAGAGCCGCGGGCGCACCTTCACGGGCTGCACCGTCGAAAGCTACGCCGTCACGGCAGCGGGTCTCGGCGCGGACGCCGTGGGCATCAACTGCTCGCTCGGCCCCAAGGAGATTCTGCCCTTCGCGCAGCGCCTCTGCCGCAGCGTGCCCGCAGGTGTTCCGGTCTTTGTCAAGCCGAACGCCGGTCTGCCGAACCCCGACGGCAGCTACAATCTCGACCCGGATGAATTTGCCGCCGAGATGAAGGAGTACGCCGCCATCGGCGTTTCAATGGTCGGCGGCTGCTGCGGCACGACGCCCGCGTTTATCGCCAGGCTGCATGAGACCTTCAGCCCGCTGACCCCGGCTGACAAGATTCCCATCCGCCGCAGCTGTCTGTGCACGCCGGTCCGCTTTGTGGAGGTCGACGGCATCACTGTGGTGGGGGAGCGCATCAATCCCACCGGCAAAAAGCGGCTGCAGCAGGCCCTGCGGGACGGCGACAGCGCCTACCCCTGCACTCAGGCTGTGGCCCAGGCCGAGGCCGGTGCGCAGGTGCTCGACGTCAATGCGGGCCTGCCCGGCATCGACGAGGCCGCCACGCTGGAGCAGCTTGTCAAGGATTTGCAGGCCGTCACCGACCTGCCGCTGCAGCTCGACTCCTCGAATCCAGAGGCCCTGTCCCGTGCGCTGCGCATCTACAACGGCAAGCCCATCGTCAACTCGGTCAACGGTGAGCCGGAGACGCTGGAAAAGATTCTGCCACTCTGCAAAAAGTACGGCGCCGCCGTCGTCGGCCTGGCGCTGGACAAGGGCGGTATCCCGCCGACAGCCGAGGGTCGCTTTGCGATTGCTCAACGCATTGTCGCCGCTGCCAATGCTGCCGGTATCCCGAATGAGGACATCTACATTGACTGCCTGACGCTGACCGCCAGCGCCCAGCAGGAGGGTGCCGTCCAGACGCTGGAGGCTCTGTCCCGCTGCAAGCGTGAGCTGGGCGTGCGCACTGTGCTGGGCGTGTCGAACATCAGCTTCGGCCTGCCGTGCCGCGGCTACCTGAACACAACGTTTTTGACGATGGCCATGTCTGCCGGGCTCGACCTTGCCATCATGAATCCCAACACGCCGGAAATGATGGCTGCCGTGCGCGCCTACCGCGTGCTGACCTCGCAGGATTTACAGAGTACCGACTACGTTGCCGCCTATGCCGATGTGCAGATCCAGACGACGCAGACGAGCAAGTCCGCCGCCACCGTGGCCGAGGTCGGCGCCGCCGCACCGGGCGGGGACGCCCTGTTTGAGGCTGTGCGCCGTGGCCTGAAGGCCGAGGCCCGCGCCGCCGCGGACGCCGCGCTGACAATGCGCGAACCGCTGGACGTAGTGAATGTCTCGCTGATCCCCGCACTGGACGCCGTGGGCGACGGTTTTGAGAAAGGCACGGTATTCCTGCCGCAGCTTTTGCAGGCCGCCACCGCCGCGCAGGCTGCGTTCGAGGCCATCAAGGCCAAAATTGCCGCCTCCGGCCAGGCGCAGGGCAGCAAGGGCAAGATCGTCATTGCCACAGTCAAGGGCGACGTGCATGACATCGGCAAGAACATTGTCCGTGTCATCCTCGAAAACTACGGCTATGACGTGCTCGACCTCGGGCGCGACGTTGACCCCGAGCGTGTCGTAGAGGCCGTGCGCCAGACCGGCGCAAAGCTCGTCGGCCTGTCGGCCCTGATGACGACCACCGTCCCCAATATGCAGGCCACGATCGAGGCCCTGCATACCGCGCACCTTGACTGCAAGGTCATGGTCGGCGGCGCGGTGCTGACGCCCGACTACGCCCGGGACATCGGTGCCGACTACTACTGCAAGGATGCCAAGGCCAGCGCTGATTTGGCCAAGCAGCTTTTGGGATAATACCACCGCCGCTTTTCGCTGATGAAACGCGGTTTTTTCGTAATCAGTTGTAAAAAATACAGGTGTAACCCCCATACACCTTGCAGTTTCTGTAAAAATGCAGTATACTAGGATTGTTTAGCGTTTTTGTACTTTTTCCTTATTTTGTATGGTTTACAGGAGTTTTCTTTTGAAACATGCTGCTAAGGTCGCCGCTTTTCTGGCGATTTTCGTCTTTTTAAATTTGATCCTCTGCTGCTTTATGCCGCCGGACAATGGATCCAGCCTTGCCATGTGGCGCAACTATTATCAAAAAACAGACATTGACTTGGCTGTTTTCGGCTCGTCCTTGGCTACTTGTGCCCTGCCAGAGGATGAACTTAGCCAGAACACAGGTCTATCCGTCTGTAGTCTTGCTACTAACATGCAATCCTGGGATATGACTGAGATTGCAGTCGATACGATATTGCAGGAGCATCATCCCAAAACTGCAATTCTGGTTATGGATTACTACAATATGGGAAGTGACCCCTATCCAAAGGCTCAATATGCTTTTCTGTACGGTAAGTTGGAGACTGCACCTGCATCGCAGATTCCTTCCGTATTACTGCGCTACATGACAGGCAAAACAAACTTTTTCAAGGACACCTCACTTAACGCACTTATTCCTTGGCAAAGCGGCACTTGGCCTAAAGACTGGAAAACGGCCATCACACAAGAGGCCGCAAACATCAAAGAACGATTAAAGACTAATTTTGCCGCCTCTTCTGTTGGCAAAATTGATGTATCCCATCGTCAGAATGAGCCAGATAAAACGATTGATTTCGATACCATTGGTGTTGAGAATACATGGAATTTTTCTGCACATACCTTTTTGCAGAAAAGATATGACGAGCTTGCTGAAATCTGCGACCAATGTCGTACGCATAATGTTGACTTGATTGTAATTTGTCCTCCGAAGCCGGTACTGGATATTGTCAGTTATGAAAATTACTTTGAGACCTACCAGACCTTCTGCGATTTTTTTGCGGCGCACGGAGCGACCTATTATGATTTTAATCTTGCGAAAGATTCTTTGTTTGAAAACAAAGAGCTTGCCTATTATAGCGATCATACTCACATGAACAAAACCGGCGGACGAGCATTCTGTCAATCAATGGCAAAGTTTCTGCAACTGCGCCAGAGCGGCGCAGATATCAATGCCCTATTTATAACTCCGCAGGAATATTTAGCCCGGGTAAATTATATCACAAATGTTTATTTCCTAATTGAATCGCATAGTGACAAATTTATTCTGCTCGCAAATTGCTACCACGGCCCCAGTGTACAGGCAGAGTATGAATACCTTGTCAAGGGTCCTAATGACACAGAATACCACACTTTTTCAAATTACACAGATCGATCTTGGGCTGAATATCCTGTCACAGAGCACGGTACCTACACCTTCCGTGTTAATGCTCGTGTTGTAGGCTCTGCGGTACCCTTTGAACGCTACTATGAGCAGCAAGTTGATTATTAACAGAAAGAAAGGAAAACTGTGGAGATTTACTCATTTGCATTTGTCCTTCTCGTCACAGTCGGGCTGGTGCTGTATTACACCGTGCTGCGCCGCTGCCAGTGGCTCTGCCTGCTGGCGATCAGCCTTGTCTTTTTTGCGGCAAGCGGTTGGCAGGGAATTTTCTTTCTGCTGTTTACCGCACTGACAGTGTGGGGCGGCGGGCTGTGGCTTGCCCGCCTTGACGCCGACTGCGACGCACGGCGCAAAGCGCCCGGCATCACAAAGGATGAAAAGAAAGCTGTCAAGGCCAAGACACAGCGCCGCAAAAAGGGTGTTGTTGCGCTTGTGCTGGTCACAAATTTTTTAGTGCTGGGCTATTTTAAATATTGGTCATATTTTGTACGCCTGCTGACCGGCGCGGTGGCAGCCACCGCACCCTCGGCGCTGGGGCTGGTCATGCCGCTCGGCATCAGCTTTTACACCTTTCAGGCAATCGGTTATCTGATCGACTGCTTCCGCGGCCGCCACCCGGCTGAAAAGAACCCCGCCCGTTTTCTGCTGTTTATTTCATTTTTCCCGCAGCTGATCCAAGGCCCCATCAACCGGTACGGAGCAATGGAGCCCCAACTGACCGCCGCGCATTCTTGGGAGTGGGAGCGCACCAAGCGTGCCCTTTTTGTGATACTGTTCGGTGCGATGAAAAAGTATGCCATTGCCAACCTGACTTCGCCTACGATTGCCGCGATCCTTGACCGGAACGATCCCACCCTCGCCGGGTCGATGGCACTGCTGGCGATCCTGCTCTATTCGCTGCAGCAGTATGCGGATTTTTCCGGCGGCATTGACATGGTGCTGGGTGTCGCACAGCTGTTCGGCATTGAGATGATGCCCAACTTCCGCCAGCCGTATTTTTCCACCTCGCTGGGAGATTTCTGGCGGCGCTGGCATATCTCCCTCGGCGCATGGATGCGTGATTATCTGTTCTACCCGTTCGCGCTGACCAAGCCGATGCAGCGGTTCGGCAAATGGGCCACCGGGCACTGGGGCAAGCACTTCGGCCGCGTTCTGCCGGCTGCGGTTGCCAACCTGTTGGTGTTCGCCGTAGTCGGCATCTGGCACGGTCCGCAGGCGCATTATCTTGTATGGGGCCTGTATAACGGTATGGTCATCGCCCTTGCTGATCTGATCGAGCCTGCCTTCAAAAAAATGAACACTGCCCTGCATATCCCCACCGAGAGCCGTGCATGGCACATCTTCCGCATCCTGCGGACCTTCGTCATCGTTAATATCGGCTGGTATTTTGACCGGGTAGGGCTTTCCCTCGGAGCCGCTTATCTGCGCAACACCTTTGTGAGCTTCCGCCCCGAAGCGCTGACTGCTGAGGCTCCCGCCGCCTTTGCCGCTGTCACAGGGCCGGCTTGGGGCATCGTTGCCATCAGCACCGTACTGGTCTTTGTTCACAGCCTGCTTGCAGAGCTGGGCCGCGAGCCGTATACAGAGGTTCAGCGGCTGCCGCTTGCCCTGCGCTGGGGTCTTTACTACCTTGTAATGTTTCTGGTCACCCTCAGCTTTATCTGCGTGACTGAAACCTCCGGTTTCCTTTACGCAAACTTCTAAGAAAAGAGAATTTATATGCAGACCAATATTCTGGATTGGCTTGAAGCTACTGCAGCCCGTACTCCGGACGGGGCCGCTGTCGGCGATGCACAGCAGGACTACACTTGGGCGCAGCTGGCAGAAAACGCCCGCCGCGCCGGCAGCTTTCTGGCCGATCATACCGCGCCGCGCTGCCCGGTCGCGTTCTATCTGGAAAAATCCGCGCCGGTTTTCGCCGCAATGCTCGGCACTGTCTATGCGGGCTGCTGCTACTCCGTGCTGGACACCCGCCAGCCTGCCGCCCGCACACAGCAGGTGCTGAGCACCCTGCAGCCGTCCCTGCTCATCACTGACCGCGACCATGCAGACGCCGCCGCGGCGCTCGGCTGCTCCTGCAGCGTTTACCCGCTGGAGGAGTTGCTCACAGCAGCGGTAGAGCCTTCGCTGCTGGCTGCACGCCGTGCGCAGGCTGTGGACGTTGACCCTCTGTATATCAACTTCACAAGCGGAAGCACCGGTGTGCCAAAAGGCGTCACCGTCAGTCACCGCTCGGTGCTGGATTTTATCCCGCAGTTTGCCGAAATTTTCGGCATCACACAAAACGATATTCTGGGCAATCAGGCTCCCTTTGATTTTGACGTTTCGGTCAAAGACCTGTACACGGCACTGTACACGGGGGCTAAGGTGCAGATCATCCCGCGCGCTTATTTCAGTCAGCCCACAAAACTCATGGACTATCTGGCAGACCATGAGGTCACCATACTTGTCTGGGCCGTCAGTGCCATGTGCTTTGTCTCCATCATGAACGGCTTCAGCTACCGTATCCCTTCCCGCGTGCGGCAGGTATTGTTCAGCGGCGAAGTCATGCCCATCAAGCACCTGATGAAGTGGAAGTCCGCTCTGCCGCACGCGCGGTTCGTGAACCTCTACGGCCCGACAGAAATTACCTGCAACTGCACCTACGCCATTTTGCCGGACCGCGATTTTGCTCCGGATGAGGCGCTGCCCATCGGACGCGCGTTTCCCAATGAGAAGGTCTTTCTGCTGGATGAGAACGACGCCCTTGTCACCGTGCCCGGGCAGGCAGGGGAGATTTGCGTTTCCGGTACGGCGCTTGCCCTCGGCTACTATGCTGATCCTGTGCGCACAGCGCAGGCCTTTACCCAGAATCCGCTGAACACCAACTGGTATGAGCGTATTTACCGCACCGGCGACCTGGCCCGCTACGACGAAAGCGGCAGCCTGTATTATATTGGCCGCCGGGATTTCCAGATCAAGAACATGGGACACCGCGTAGAGCTTGGCGAAATTGAAGCTGCCGCTATGCGCTGCGACGCTGTGACCCGTGCCTGCTGCACGTTTGATGCCGAACGCCAGCGGCTCCACCTGTTTTACACGGGCAGCTGTGAGAAAGCCGCCCTGCTGGCTGCGCTGAAAGAAAGTCTGCCGCCTTTTATGCAGCCGAATACTGCTGTGCAGCTGGACGAGATGCCGCTGAATAAAAACGGCAAAATTGACCGCACGGCACTGGCTGCCCTGACGAAAAAAGGAGCCCATAAATGACCGACGCTTCTTTACAAAAAATTGCTGCCACCTACGGCACACCGACGTTTGTCTTTGACACTGACGCTTTGCAGGCCCGCGTGCGCGCTATTCAGACGATCTGGGGCAGGGAAATCGACCTTTGCTATTCCATCAAAGCCAACCCATTTCTGCTGCCTGCCATGATGCAGGTCACTGCGCGGCTGGAAGTATGCAGTCCCGGAGAGCTTTCGCTCTGCGAGAGCCTGCATGCTGCGGATGCACGTGTTATCTATTCGGGTGTTAATAAGACGCCCGTGGATATTGCCCGCGCCGTGGCCGACGGCGTCGGCACCTGCACAGCGGAATCTCTGCTGCAGGTCCGCTATCTGCAGGATGCTGCACGCAAGGCCGCCAAGCGGCTGCCCGTGGTGCTGCGGCTGAACGCGGGCAGTCAGTTCGGCATGTCAAAGGAGGATCTTTTCACCGCATTGGCGCATCGCAGGGAAACACCTGATCTGGAGTTTATCGGCATTCACTACTTTGTCGGGACCCAGCGCAAAAAGCTGGCCAATCAGCAAAAAGAGCTGGCCATGCTGCGGGAACTGTACGCTGAAATTGAGCAGACCTTCGGCCTGCGTCTGCCGGAACTGGAATACGGCCCAGGGCTGGCGGTGCCGTATTTTGACGGCGACGATTTTACCGACACACTGTCCCCGGCCAAAGACCTTGCGCCAGCACTGCGCGAAGTCAGCAGCTGGGTCCATCTGACCGTTGAGATGGGCCGCTTTTACACCGCCGAATGCGGTTATTACCTGACCACCGCTATGGACTGCAAGGACCACGGCGGGCAGCACTACTGCATTGTGGACGGTGGAATGAACCACCTGAATTATCTTGGCCAGATCATGGGTATGAAACGCCCGCATCTGCGCCATTTTGCTGCCCGGGCAGCTTCCGTACAGGACTGGACACTTTGCGGCAGCCTTTGTACTACGAACGATGTTCTTGTGCGCAGTATGCCGCTGGCCGGACTATGCCCCGGCGACCTGCTTGTTTTTGAAAACACCGGTGCCTACTCTGTTACGGAAGGACTTGGTCTGTTTTTGAGCCGCGACCTGCCGCAGGTCATTCTGTGGCAGAGCGGCACGCCGCACCCGGTACGCAGCGAAACGCCGACCTATCCCATCAATACACCCGCTGTGTAAGATAATTTGAAAAGGAGAAATACCAATGGAACGTTTACTGGAAATTTTAAGCGAAATCAAAGAGGACGTAGATTTTTCTACCTGTACAACACTGATTGATGACGGCATCCTAGACTCTTTCGACATTCTGCAGATCATCTCGGCCCTGAATGAGGAATACGACATTTCGATCCCCGCATCCGAAATCATGCCGCAGAACTTCAACAGCGCCGAGGCCCTTTACAAGATGGTCCAGCGCCTGCAGGAAGATTGATGTCCGAGATGCCCGAGATGCCCGAAATACAAGATAACGCTTGCATTTATTCCAAACTTATTGTATAATACTAAAAGCGGACAGGGCTGAATTGCGCTGTTTCGCGTACAGATGCAGGTCCCGCGCGTGGGCAGCCTGTGAACCATGTCAGGCGGGGAACCGAGCAGCATTAAGCGGCGCTTGCCTAGTGCCGCGGTCAAGCCTGCATCTGTACGCAAAGCAGCGCAGCCGCGTGCTCTGCCCGCTGTTTTTTGTAGCTTTGCAGGAGGTGAGCCGATGTACCGTGCCCTGTATCGAAAATGGCGTCCCCAGCGCTTTGCGGACGTGGTTGGCCAGACGGCCATCGTCACGGCCCTGCAGAACCAGATTTCTGCAGGGCGCATCGGCCATGCGTATCTGTTCACCGGCACCCGCGGCACCGGCAAGACGACCTGCGCCAAGATCTTTGCCAAGGCGGTCAACTGTCTGGACACCTCCAGCCCTGACCCCTGCGGCGAGTGTGAAATTTGTAAGGGCATTGACTCCGGCTCCGTCATGGACATCATCGAGATGGATGCCGCGTCGAACAACGGCGTTGACGACATCCGCGACCTGCGCGACGAGGTAGCCTATCTGCCGTCGGTCTGCAAGTACAAGGTCTACATTATCGACGAGGTGCACATGCTCTCCACCGCGGCGTTCAACGCGCTGCTCAAAACGATGGAGGAACCGCCCGAGCACGTCATCTTCATCTTAGCCACCACCGAGGTGCAGAAGGTTCCCGTCACGATTTTGAGCCGCTGCCAGCGGTATGACTTCACCCGCATCACAGCGGATGACATTGCCGGGCGGCTGCTCTACGTGGCCGGGCAGGAGAAGATCGAGCTGGACGAGAACGCCGCACAGTTGATTGGCCGTCTGGCAGACGGTGCCATGCGTGACGCGCTGTCCATTCTGGACACCTGCGCCGGTGTCGACAACCACGTAGACGAGGCGCTCGTCCGCCGTATGGCCGGTGTCACGGACAGGGGCTACCTGTTTGAAATCAGCGACGCCATCGCGGCAGGGGACTCCGTTACTGCACTGGAAAAAATCGCCGAGCTGCGCCAGCAGAGCGTCGATATGCGCCGCCTCTGCATGGAGTTGGCCGGACATTACCGCAATCTGATGCTCTGCGCGCTGCCGGGCGGCACGTCACTTCTGACCGGCATCTCGCCGGAGGAGGAGGCCGCCTACACCCAGCGCAGGGACTTTCCGCAGCGGGAAGCCATCCGTGCGGTCAATGCGTTCGGCTCGGCGCTTGAGAAAATGAGCCGCGGCACTGACCAGCGCATTGAGCTGGAGCTGGCGATTTTCTCGCTGACTCAGCCCGAGACTGCCGCCGCACCTGTTATCATCCAGCAACCCGCCCCGGCAGCACCCGCCGCGCCCCAGGCGTTCGCCAGCACGCCGCGCGCCTACACGGCAGCGCCGCCGGTACAGGCTGCGCCCTCTGTAGTGCCGCCCGTGGTACAGCCGCAGAGCGTTCCCGCCGCTGCACCGGATGATGTACCGCCGCCCATTGACGATGACCCGCCGTTCCTGCAGCCGGAGCTGAAGCCCGCCCCGCAGCAAACTCCCGCGTCGGTACCGCCAGCACCCGCTGCCCCGGCCCCGCGTAAGGCCGAGCCGCCGCGGCAGGTAGGCCCGCTGGAGCCGTTCGCCTTCTGGCCCGCCGTGCTGGCCGATTTGGAGGAGAATGATGCGATGCTCATCTCCTTTTTGCGCGGCACCCGGGCCTATTGCGACGGCAAGCGCGTACTGTTTGAGTGCAGCGACGCCTTCCGCGATTATATCCGCAATAACCGGGAGGTCAGCAAGCGTCTTAAGGAAACTATCTACCGTGTATCGCGCACCAAGTACAGTATCGGCCCCTATGAGGAGCCAAAGACCGACGACACCACCGCTGCCGTCAGCCTGGATGAGACCCTGCACACGATGCAGTCGCTTGGTGTCGATTTGAAAATCGTTGATAAATAATTATTTTTGGAGGATACAACCATGAAAGCAAGACTGCCCAAGGGCTATGGCCGACCCGATCCCAACGCCATGATGCGTCAGGTCCAGAAGATGCAGGACGACATCCGCGCCAAGCAGGAGGAGCTCGAAGCCAAGGAGTACACCGGCACCGCCAGCGGTGAGATGGTCACTGTCACGATGAACGGCAAGCATGAGATCACCGCCGTCAAGATCAAGCCCGAGGCCGTCGACCCCGATGATATTGAAATGCTTGAGGATCTGATTGCCGCCGCCGTCAACAGCGCCTCCGCTGCCGTTGACAAGGACTCCGAGGAGGAGATGTCCAAGATGACCGGCGGTCTGAACATCCCCGGTCTGGGCTAAGAGGCTGCCTATGTTCAACAACAATGTTGAGCCGCTGGAAAATCTGATCGACCAGTTTGCCCAGTTTCCCGGCATTGGCCGCAAAAGTGCGGTGCGTATGGCCTATCAGGTCATGTCGATGCCGCCCAAGCAGGCCATGGAGCTGGCCAAGGCGATTGAGCACGCCAAAAGTGACCTGCACCGCTGCCGTATCTGCCAGGACTACACCACCGGCGATGTCTGCAAGATCTGCGCCTCCCAGAAGCGTGACCGCAGCATCATCTGCGTGGTCGAGGGCCCGCGCGACATCAAGTCGATTGAGCGCACCCACGAGTACAACGGCTTGTACCATGTGCTGCACGGCCTGATTTCGCCGATGGATGGCATCGGTGCAGATCAGCTCTGCATCAAGGAGCTGCTGGCCCGTCTGAATGACACCGTCAAGGAGGTCATCATGGCCACCAGCCCGACGGTGGAGGGCGAGGCCACGGCGATGTATATCGCCAAACTCATCAAACCTCTGGGCATCAAAACGACCCGCCTGGCCTACGGCCTGCCCGTCGGCTCGAGTCTGGAATACGCCGATGAGACGACGCTGTACCGTGCCATGGCCGGACGCGGCGAGATGTAAAAAAATTCCTGTACCGCTTTTGCCGGTACAGGTTTTTTATTGCAGCTTTATTTCAGCAGACCGTAATCCCGCAGACAGCGCTGTACACCCGTCAGGGTATCGTCAAAGCCGACACCCGCTGCCGCACGGAACCTTCCGCCGTCCATCAGCAGGCTGCGCGGCCAGTCTGCCGCCTCTATGACAGGGTGGATGTCCAGCAGCGCACAGGCGCGCCGGGCCGTCGTGACCATGTCGCAGTCGTTCTCGCTGCCAAAGTTGTACACACCGCCCGGCAGTTCCATGGCCTGGGTCAGCCGCTCCACGGCCTCCCGCACATAGGTGATGCCGCGGTAGTCCCGCATCGAAAATCGCAGCGTCTCCTGCCGCATAGCGGCGGTCAGCAGGTTCAGCAGGAAGTTACCGCGGATCGGCAGGCCGTACCCGGGCAGGTCGTACATCCAAGCCGCCCGCAGCAGCACGGCATCGGGCAAAATATCCAGCACGCGCTGCTCCATCTCCTGCTTGTGGCGGCCATAGACGTTGGCGGGGGAGAGCGGTGTATCCTCGTCAAACGGCCCGTGCTCAGTAAGGCCCGTGTAGACCTGGTCAGAGCTGAACGCAACCAGCTTTGCGCCGCTTTTTTGCGCTGCAGCCGCCATCCAGCACGGCAGCAGAACGTTGGCGCGGTAGGACTCGTCCGGGTGCTTTTCGCTGTAGCCCGTGTCGGAGAGCGCCGCCGTGTGTACGATCACGTCCGGCTGCTCGCGCCGCACCCAGTCAGCCACAGTCTGCTCATCCGCTGCGGCCAGCATTCCTTTGGGGAAGGCGCACAGCTCGTACCGCCCCGCCAGCTGGGTCATGATGCGCGCCCCAACAAAGCCGCCCGCGCCGGAGACCAGTAGCTTTTTCATGTCTTTTCCCTCGCAATACGATTTTTGTCTTTATTGTACCGTTTTTGCGCAGCTGTTGCAAGCGGCTTGACAAATTCCGCGCTGGTTTGTATAATAGAAACACCTAAAACAGGTGTGGATTTTTACAGTTCTGATACTACTTTTCGCCACACAGCGCTTTCTTTCCGGGAAAGCGTTGTGTGGTTTTTGTTGTGTCAAAAGGAGGAGCCCATGAACGATACCTTCATGAAAGAAAAGCCGATCTTTCCGCTGCTGACCTCAATGGCCCTGCCCATGGTCGTCTCGATGCTGGTCAATGCACTGTACAACATCGTGGACAGCCTCTTTGTCGCCCGTATCAGTGAGGAAGCCATGACTACGCTGTCCCTCGTCTACCCGGTGCAGAACCTCATCAACGCGATTGCCATCGGCTTCAGCATCGGCATTGCCGCACTGATCTCGCTGCATCTCGGTGCAGGCAACAAAGAAAAGGCTGACATGGCCGCCACCCACGGCATGGTGCTTTCGCTGATCCACGGCGTCGTGATTTCCATCGTCTGCACCGCCATCATGCCGCGGTTCCTGCGCTCCTTCACCAGCGACGAGACCGTCATTGCCATGGGCGTGACCTACTCCCGTGTTGCCTTTATGTTCGCCGTCGTCATCATGGCCGCCATGGCGTTTGAGAAGATCTTTCAGGCGGTGGGCCGGATGAACATTACGATGATCGGCCTGATGGGCGGTTCGGTCTGCAACATCATTCTGGACCCGCTGCTGATTTTCGGCATCGGCCCGTTCCCCAAAATGGGCATTGCCGGTGCGGCGCTGGCTACCGGCATCGGCCAGATGGTCCCCGTCATCTTCTATCTGATCGTCTACTTCGTCAGCCCTATCCCGGTCAGGCTGCGCTCCGGCTGCCTGAAGCCGGACGCCAAAATGGCCCTGCAGCTCTATTCCATCGGCGTACCGGCCATCCTGAATCTGGCGCTGCCCTCGGTGCTCATCACCTTCCTGAACTCGCTGCTGGCCGTCTACTCTCAAAGCTATGTCGTCGTGCTGGGTATCTACTATAAATTGCAGACCTTCCTGTACCTGCCCGCCAACGGCATTGTGCAGGGTCTGCGCCCCATCATCGGCTACAACTACGGCGCGGGGGAGTATGACCGCGTCAAAAAGCTCTACCGCACGTCCATGGGCATGTGCGCCGCCATCATGGCCGCGGGCACGGTGCTCTGTCTGGCGCTGTCCGGCCAGCTGATCGGGCTTTTCAGCTCGAACGCCGAGACCATCGCCATCGGCACGTCGGCCCTGCGCATCATCTGCGTAGGTTTCATCGTCTCGACGATTTCAGTCGTCGCCTCCGGCTCGCTGGAGGGTCTCGGCATGGGCGTGCAGTCACTGGTCATCTCGCTGTGCCGTTACATCGTTGTCATCATGCCTCTGGCCTGGCTGTTCTGCCGCCTGCTGGGTGCCGACGGCATCTGGAACGCCTTCTGGGTGACCGAGGTCATCACGGCAGGCATTTCACTGGTCGTATACCACAAGAGCGTGAAGCTGAAATAAACCAACAGGAGCCTGACCACAGCCGGTCAGGCTCCTGTTTTATATAAGTAAAAGGCTTCCCCCGAGGGGGAAGCCTTTTACTTACGCCTGCTCCTGCACGTACCGAATAAACGCATCGCGCTCCGCGGTGGAGCGCACAACGGCTGTGTACATCCAGTCGCCCATGTCCAGGCGCAGCGCCTGGGGAATGCGCTCACACATCCGCATACGGGAGCCGTACTTGGCCATGATCTGCGCATGGGTGTGCTTGTACTCATGGCAGTCGCGGCGGCCTGCGTAGACGCAGAAATACTTCGGGCCGTCCAGCTCGGCGTTGCGTACCTCGTCGTAGCAGACCATGTCCGCCCAGATCTGGTAGCAGTCCACCGAGTTCGCATAGTTGATCATATCGGGCGTGTAGCCGCCTGCGGGGCGCATGTTGACCTCCAGCGCGACGTAGTCGCCCTTTTTGCCAAGACCCGGCTTGTCCTCATTCAACTGGAAAAACTCGCAGTGGAAGAAGCGGCTCTTTGCGCCGAACGCCTTGATGGTGCGGAAGCCCACATCCTTCAGCGCAGCGGGCACGGACTTCTGCGTCCAGTAGGAGAGGTCGCCGTTCTGACTGACGATGTCCAGCAGCGGGGTGGGGAACACGTTGGAGGTGTAGAACAGCGGCACGCAATGGCTGTCGGCCACACCGTCAAAGCTGACGATGGTGCCGTTGATGTACTCCTCCATAATGTACCGGACGTTATGCGGTTCGGCGTAGAATTCTTTCAGCTCGGTGAAATTGCGCAGCTTGTAGGTTGCCTCGGCACCGCAGCCGTTATCCGGCTTGACGATGACCGGATAGCCGACCTCCTTGATAAAGGCGCGGGCCTCGGCCAGTGTGCTGACAATATGGTAGCGCGCCACCGGTACACCCGCGGCGATGTAGCTTTCCTTCATTTTGCTCTTGTACTTGATGCGCTCGATGAAGTCATTCTTTGCACCGGTATTGATGTTGAAATCCGTGCGCAGCTGGGCGTCCATCTCCAGCCAATACTCGTTGTTGGACTCGATCCAGTCGATCTTGCCATAGTGGAAGGTAAAGTACGCGACAGCGCGGAGCATCTCGTCGTAATTGCCAAGATCATTCACGCGGTAATACTCAGTCAGGCACTGCTTCAATTCCCAGGGAATCTCGTCAAACGGAGCATCACCGATGCCCAGCACATTGACGCCGTTGCGGTGCAGGCGGTCACAGAAATTCCAGTAGGTCTTGGGAAAATGCGGGCTGACAAAGATAAAATTCATCGGGTACTTCAACTTCCTCTCTCAAACTTCACACAAACCGGCGTCACACAAAGCGATTCTGTGCAGCGTCATACTCATAGCCGATCTCGCGCAGGGCCGCACACAGCGCGTCACGGTCAGTCTCCTCACGGTCACACAGCGCGTCCAGACTGGCGTCGCGGTCCCGCAGTTGGGTGTTTACATAGCTCAACAGCATTACAGGGTCACGGGGGAGCATAGACCCACCTCCTAAAAAGCAAGCGTAAAAGAGAAAAAGCCGGTCACACGATGTGACCGGCATTTTTTCCTTCCAATCAGACCGCGCGGGTAACTTTACCAGAGCGCAGGCAGCGGGTGCAGGCGTAGATATACTTCGGGGAACCGTCCACGATCGCCTTCACGCGCTTGACATTGGGGTTCCAGGTACGGTTGCTCCGACGATGAGAGTGAGAAACCTTGATACCGAACGTGACACCCTTGCCACAGCAAGAACATTTGGCCATAATTGCTTGCACCTCCTTTTCAATAGCTTTAACAGTATAGCGTATGATGGCAGAAAATGCAAGTGTTTTCGAAGATTTTTTTTGAATTTTTTTCATAATTTTGCGTTTTTGCTCAATTTTGCCCCCAAATATTGTGTTTTGCCGCTCTGCGGGGCTTGTTTTGCTGCCGTTTCTA
>UMHC01015563.1_pt1 | contig 16786 bp, 22 predicted proteins | sample 1965381 | NCBI WGS metagenome assembly UMHC01 (sample SAMEA4836083, study PRJEB28245) | human gut metagenome | biome: gut microbiome; material: fecal sample | place: Denmark | collected 2008 | reverse complement strand
AGCTCAATGGTAGAGCATTCGGCTGTTAACCGAAGGGTTGTAGGTTCGAGCCCTACAGAAGGCGCCACAATAAGGGTGTGCCGCCACTCTGTAAGGTGGCGGCACACTTCTTTTTACATATGCCATTGAGATCGATCCGCTTGGGCCTTTAGCTCAGTTGGTTAGAGCAGACGGCTCATAACCGTCCGGTCCCGGGTTCGAGTCCCCGAAGGCCCACCACATAGGGGTATAGCTCAGCTGGTAGAGCAGCGGTCTCCAAAACCGCGTGTCGAGAGTTCGAATCTTTCTGCCCCTGCCATTTTCCTATTGACAACGTATGTTGTTTCTGGTATACTTTAAAAGCTCGAGTTCGACAAGATCTCCTGAAAATTGATGGCCAAGTAGTTCAGTTGGTTAGAACGCCAGCCTGTCACGCTGGAGGTCGTGGGTTCGAGCCCCATCTTGGTCGCCATATGCTGCTGTAGCTCAGTCGGTAGAGCGCATCCTTGGTAAGGATGAGGTCGGCGGTTCGAATCCGCCCAGCAGCTCCAACATTAAGCACTCAAACTTAACGGTTTGGGTGCTTTTTGCTATGCTTTTGCAACTTTTTGAGCAAAAACTACTTTCCTTTGTTTTTCGAGTTCCCAAAAAAGTATTGAGCAAAGTATTGAGGCAGCTGCTTTTTTGAGCACACGAAAGCCGGGGAGAAATCCCCGGCTGTGTCCAAATCTGGACAGTCATTTCATTCTTCGACACTCCCGCCCTGCTCTGTCGCCTGCTCTTTTAAGGTCATTACGATTGCCTCAAATACTGTCCTTGTCGCGGCAGCAAAGCCCATGCAATACGCCTCGCTGACATTCCATGTGATTTTGTCGATTAAATTCCAGCTTGCAAAAGTCCCGGTCGCGCCCTCCTGCGCCTCCATCTTTTCCGTGCGCTCTTTGATCGCCTCCATCAGATCGAAAGTGTCCTCTTTCTGCATCGTTGCTTTTACCTTATCATAGACAGTTGCAAGCTCGTCATCGCCGGGTATTTCCAAATCAATAATTCCGTTAAAGTCGATTTTCATATTTTCTCCTTGTCTTTTCGGTGGGAGACCGGTATAATGGCGTTACCGGCCTCTCTGTGGTGGTTGGTGGTTATGGCTCTCTGCGCCTTGCTTTGGTCGGCGGTGGCGCAGAGGGCTTTTCTATTGCTTCAATCAGTGCCATGAGCCAGCTCGCAAGCTGGATCGCTCCGGCAATCGCTACGATGGTCTCCGTCATGCTACGCAGAAGCGGCGGGCAGTGGTAGTCTTGGTGAACTGCGCGGCCAGATCGGGCAGAGCCTTTTTCAGCGCAGCGGTGTCGAGGCGGGCGGAAGTCACCGCCTTGTAGGTCACGCGCCAGTCAGTGCCGCTGATGGTGTCCACGCCCTCTGCATCCATGTGCCGCTTGATGGTGTCCTGGATGCTGTCGATCTCTGCGGCCAGTTCCTCCGCCATGCGGCGCAGCTCCCGAAGCTCCTTGATCTTGCTGTCCATTTCGTTGCTACTCATTATCTTTACCTCCTTAATTTTGCGGGGGACTCCGGCGGCAGGGGGCTTTGTGGCGTCTGACTGTCTGTCTGCTACTTCCACATCCGATCCTGCTCTTATAGGTGTTCTTGCTTTCCCTTGCGGTACTCCCGTCCACCATGTGCCGGTGTCTGAACTGTTTTCGTTTGTCCCTTGCTGTGAGTATATAATAACACTTAATAAGTACATTGTCTATTGACAGAATATATAATTATTAAGTGTAATATTTGTGCATGATTGTACTTGATAAGTGTTGCGTGTTTGTGCTATAATGCGGATAGTGGAAAAGAGCGTAACTTTTCGTTACCACCCAGATTGCAGAAAGGAGACCGAGATCATGGCTGTATCAGAATCGAGAAAGAAAGCAAACCTGAAATGGGATGCCGCAAACCTTGACCGTGTATCTATCGCAATGCCAAAGGGCATGAAGGATACAGTAAAGGCCGCTGCCGCCGCTGCCGGTGAGAGTATGAATCAGTATATTATCGGCGCAACGGAGCAGCGGATAAACAGGAAAAGCCCACAGAACGCCGCAGAAGCGCGCGGAGATTCAAACACTATCCTTGCCCCCGATGCGCTTAAAATCGCACAGGAGGCGGCACAGAGGGCTGGAGAGGATGTTCCCGCGTTTGTATCCCGCGCAGTCACGAACCAAGACCAGCGGGACAAGGTGGCTATGTCCCTGAGAGTAGATACAAAAAAAGCCCCGGAGGAATCCGGGACTTGAGATAGTGCGGGAGCTGTCAAAAGACAGCCCCCGTGCTTTTTATTTTGTGATTTGGACAAGCTCAACGGGAATCCGGTATTCCCGGCTTCCATCCCTGTATTGCGCAATCGGCTTGCCGCCGTTGCCCTCAATCTGTGCAATCAGCCGGGGATCACAGGTGGACACATCGGCGCATTTTTCATCATTCATCCAATGAATTGTTGTTTCTCTCATTACAGTTTACCTCCCCTCAGAAGCTGGTTAAAAAGCTGATTTGCGGCCTTGCTGTCCTTTTTCTTCTCGCTCAGATCACGGGCGTACTGCTCAATCGTTGCACCCAGCGCAGAAGCGGAAATGCGTCCGGCTGCGAGGTCGCGGCGGGCGAGGTCTGCGGCCTCCGTGTCGATGTTCTTCTGATCTACGCTGTCGAGGGACACATTGGCACGGATCGCCTTGTATGCCTCGCCCTGCGCTTTGCGCTCCTCCTGCTCCGTGCGCTGCCGCAGTTCAGCTTTCAGGCGGCTGCGGATAGATCGGTATTCGGGATTGCTGCGTTCCAGCTCGGCCTTTGTAGCCGCGTCCAGATATGCCTCCTCACTGTCATAGTCGCTACGGCTCACAAGGTCAAGGGCGCTGCTCAGGTCAAGCCCCAACGAGGCGCGGGCTTTCTCGCGTGTGCTTTCACGGGTTTCGATGCTTGCATTCAGTTCCATGTTCAAAATTCCTTTCGTTTTTTTAGATTATAGATCGATAACAATAACGGTGTCGCAGTCAGCCAAATATGCGCTTGCGGCCTGGTCTGTATCGAATACTTTCGTTGCTGCTCCGCTCCCCTTACAGGCCGCCCATGTGCCATCCGGCAGCAGCGACATGATCGCTACGCCGCCGTTTTGCTTCTGGGCTGCAATAGCCTGTAAAGCAGCAAGACGAGCTTTAATGCTGTTGTTCACCTATCAGCGCCTCCAATCTTTCGATTTTTTCCAAAATGTCGTTTTGCTCGGTCAACTTTAGTCCGGCTTCAATGGCAATTCTTGCCGCATTTGTCCGCGCGGCCGGGGGCGCGTTTGCATCGTTCATAACTTCGTCCAGCGTGTCAAGCGCGGGGGAAAGCAACTGTCGCGCCCGGTTGGTCGCGCCTGATGTAAGCTCAAAGCAAGCTGCCCTGTAAGCCTTTTGAAATTCCTCCCGCTGGAGGTAATGCCTCAAAGTGCGGGCGGATAGTCCGCACTTTCGCGCCGCTTCTTCCTGTGATTTGCTGGTTGCCAGTGCTACAATAGCTTTTTCTTCGTTTACTGTCATGCTTGACCTCCTTTCTCCGTGTTTTTCCCCGAATAAAGGTCTATCCAGTCCGTAAGGCGCATGGTCACAAGCCAGCTTTCGCGGTTGCGGCGGTGGAATACGGTGGGTGCTCCATCCTTGAAGCGTTCACTATCCCGCCGTGCCTGCTTCATGGCCTCCGGCACATTCAACCTCTCGCGGCGTTTAACCTCGATATGTATGCCGGGTAAGCCTGTAAGGTCTGGGACTTCACCGAAGGACATAGAGTCGCCACGCTCGATATTGTACCCATATTCACGGAGTACGGCGGCAAGCTCCCGCTCGCCGTTTGCCCCTTTACGGGCTGAACTGCTTCCGCTCAAAAAATCACCTCATTTCCGAAATAACTGTGTCCCTCCGTCCCTGTAGAAGGGACGGCACCTGTCCTTCCTTATAGGAGAGGGACGGAAACAACTACTCCCGATAGCGTCCCTCTTAGAGGGACGCAGGGACACCGGGTTATAGCAAATTTATAACGCGAACGCCCCTCGCGCCGTTTGACTTAACGCCCATCTGAATGCCGATGCCGTAGCCGGAAAATAGCTCCTCTTTACGAGGGACAAGCTGCTTTCTGACTTCCTCACCGGGGTTATCAACAAAGCACCCGTAAGCCGATTTGATAAGGGTGTCATAGCTGAATGTCTTGCCCTCCTGTTGACGCTCCGGCGCGTGTTCGATAATCCATGCACATAGAGGGTTGCCCCGCAGATCGGGCTTGCAGTCTATGACCTGCTGCCACTCTCCAAATATTTCGTCAAATGCAAGGCTAATCTCTCCGCCTTTTGCGTCTCTTGGGGTAAATTCCATCGTTGCCCTGCCGTCAAAGCGTTTTCCGTCTGCTACAAGGTTTATCACGCAATCAGCACTGCCGGAGATACCCATTGTCCCAGAAAGCCGCTCGAAGGAATCAGAGGCAAGCCCTGCGCCTTTCTTATCGTGATGCACGAACAGGATAGCAATATTTTCTTCAAGAGCCACTCGCTGCACCGGCTCCAATAGGGCAACATCCACATCATAAGCGTTTTGACCGCCGCTCTTGACGCTACCCCGCGCCCTGCTGAATGTGTCCACGATGATGAACCGAATAGAGGGTCGCGCCCTGTGAAGCTGCCGGAGCTTGTCCACAAGGCCGTCTGCAAGGCGTTCCGTGATGGTATTTGTAATAAACACATTTCGCGGGATTTTCGTTGACATTCTCTCGGCACGGAAAGAAACACGGCTTTTGCTGCCCTCAAGGTCGAGGTACGCCACATCGCATTGTGTAGTACTATGCCCCAAAAATGGGGAGCCGGTTGCTACGGCTGCGGCCATCTGCAACGCCATGAAGGATTTGCGAATTTTCGGCGCGCCAGACAGGAAGGTCATGCCGCAGGGAACCATGCCATCAATGATGAACTCCGGCGGCTTGCGTTCTTCCTCCGTCAGATCGGGGACTGAATAGAAACCGAAGGAGGCGAACACATCCGGCGCAAATGCTCCGTTCTCGCTCAGTCGTTCAAAATCGGCTCTATCCATTTTGCGATTGCCCCCCTCTCCCGGTAAATTTGCGCTTGATCTTCCGCTGTCCCGTTGGCCAGCGTGTCCGCATAATATTCAATGGTCGCTTGCATCCGCACCGCTGCGGCCTCCTGCGCGGTAAACTCCCCGCCGTGCTTCAAGGCAGTATGTGCTACTCTGCAGGCGGCATTTAGCTGCCGAATAAATCCGCTGCGCCATTTCTCAAAGGCTTTATGTGCCTCCGCTATTTCTTGGCAGCGGCGGGCTGCATCCCGCTCTGCTTGTGTGGGTTGCCGGTCGAGCGGGAGCGTAAGCCCAAAATCGGCATTCAACCGCCGAACTGCGCCCATAGCGTCAAGCCCCAGCAAGCGGCCTGTAAGGTCGATGCTGTCACCCTTGATGTCGCATACCCAGCAGCAGAAGCGGCCATTCTTGAAGCTCATAGAGGCGTGTTTATCGGCATGGAAAGGGCATAATGCCCAGCCCTTACGGTCAAAAGTTAGCCCGTAGTGTCGGGCTGCATCCCGCGCTGATACCCGCTCGCGCGTTTCTCGGAATACATCAGTCAAGGGCGCACCGCCTGACTGCGTTTGCCGTCAGCGCGATTTCACGGGCGCGGCTGAACATCGATTTTGTGAACCTCTCTACCTCCGCCGGATTTGCGGGGAGAAAATAGCCGGTTGTTCCGCCAACACTGGATAGGATGGGGATACCGGCGCGGCGCTCCCGCTCGATCATGCGGCGCACTGTCCGCTCATCGAAACTGGTCATGCTACACAAGTCACGGAGCGGGACGGCGTTCTCTTGTCCCCTGCAAAGCAGATCGGCAATTTTCGGTTGACGGTCACCATCCGCCGTGTTAGAATCCAAATAGGAAATAGCTGCCCCGCTAAAAGCCGCTGTTCCTGCTGCCCGCTCCATCGTTGCCGCGATGGGGTGGGCTTTTTCTGTTGCACTCACGCATTTGCTCCTTTCATACTCGCCGCGCTTTCCGCCTCCAAAGATTGAAGGAATAACGGCATACAGATCCGATACTCGCCGCCGCACATAATATGCGGAATCGTCCCGGCCTTGCAGCCCTCCCGAATAAAACCTTGTGCAAGACCGGTTAGGCGGCTTGCCCCTGTAATACTTTGGTAAGGCGCATCAGGACTTGTCTTTCGTCTCGGCATGGGTGGGTTCCTCCTTTCTTTCGGCGGCTTTTCGTTCCCAATACCGCTTATTTTTTTCTCGGACGCGATCGGGGTTTTTCCGCCGCCACTCTCTCATGTATTCCCTCTGCGCCTCGCGTGCGGCATCTGTAAGGGCTGACATCTGAACTCCTCCTTTCTTTTTTCTGCCTTTATCTTACTCTTGACACGGTAATAACGCTATGCTATTATAGCGATAGATTGATATAGATTTAAGGAGGAATATCAAGTTGAATGATATTTGTGAGCGGAATATAAAATTTGGAAAGAGACTGGTAAAGGAAAGAAAAAAAGCGGGCTTAACTCAAGCCAGACTTGCAGACAAAATTGAAGGAGAGACAGAAAAAAGGCCAGAGCAGAACACTATTTCAAATTGGGAAAACGGGAAATCGTTTCCTGGCAGCATTGACATGATATTTGCATTGTCTCGAATCTTTGCTTGTGATTGCGGCTATCTGCTTGGAGACTATGATGAGCGTACACATGATTCAATGGACATTTGTAAAGCAACAGGGCTTTCAGAGGAGACGGTAAACTTGCTTTGCAATCTGAGAGCATGGGGAGTTGAAACAGAATTAACATCCGTGGTTGACGCACTAATATATGATTTTAGGTCTGCGGAAAAGGGCAAGGACATAGCGCCGCTTGTCTATTTAATCAGTTGGTTTTTACAATATCACGGAGGGAATAGCGGCACAATGCGCGTCCTTCCTGATGGTACAGTCAAAGACAGCGGTGATGCTACTGGCTACACATCAAGCACATTAAAGCTTAATGACCGTATTATCGAAAATGCAGCTCTGACAGAAATTGAGCAAGGTTTGATCTCCCTGAAAAAGCGCATTTTGCGAAAGGAGCGCGGGAAAAATGGCAAGCACTAAGCTGATGGAAACAAAAGACGGGAGACGCTTTTTCAAGATCAGCGTTTCCCGTGGATATGGCAAAAGCCCCTATACAATGCGCTGGTACTGGCCTGACGGTTGGAGCAAGCGGACAGCCGAAAGAGAGCTTGCGAAACAAGCTGCTGCTTTTGAGCTGAAATGTAGTCAAGGGGAAGTTCTAAACCGTGAGGAGGAACGCCAAAAAGAGGCAGAGGAGCATGCAGAGGCGGCAAAACTTAAAACACTACGGCAATATGCTGATGGTGTTTTTATGGCGACAAAAGAAGCCACATTCTCCGAAAACGCACGATCAAGTTACAGAATGTTCTTCGACAAGCATATTTACCCGGTGCTGGGCAATATGCTCTTAACGGAAATCACCCCGGCGATTGTGTCAAAGATGCTGGTTGACTTTCAAAAGGCGGGATATGCTCACGCGACAACGGTCAAACTATATAACATCCTAAACGGTGTTTTTGAAATGGCGTTCCTTGATGACAGCATTCCCATGAATCCGATGCTAAAGGTGAAGCGGCCAGCACCGCGCAAGGATGAAGCGCCGAAGGACGAGAGCGAAAAGGCATTAACAGTAAAAGAACTGAGCTATGTACTGGCTTGCGTTGAGAATGAACCGTTGAAATGGCGGGTATATGTTAACCTTGCCGCTGACACTGGCTTGCGGCGTGGTGAGTGCTGCGGGCTTCAATGGTGCGATATTGACTTTAAGGGTGGAACAATAACCATCCGGCGCAATCTGCAATATACGGCTGCGGTAGGCGTGTATGAGACAAGCCCCAAAAATGGCAGGTCGCGCACGGTTGATGTCGGCGGTGATGTGTTGGGACTGCTTCGGCAGCTATGGGCGGAACAGTCTCAAACCTGTGTTTCTAAATGGGTATTCACGCAGGAGGGAACGCCTGAACCAATGCACCCGCAATCGCCTACCCGATACTTCAAAAAGTTTGGGGAGAAATACGGGGTAAAAAATTTTCATCCGCATTTACTCCGGCACAGTTCGGCCAGTATCGCAATCACCAACGGCGCAGATGTAGTCAGCGTGTCCGAAAGATTAGGCCATTCCGATACAGCGGTTACACTTCGGATGTACGCCCATGCGAATGAGGAATCCATCCGGCGAGCGGGACAGACAGTCAGAGATGCATTAAAGGCACAGAACGGATAAAAGAAAAGAGCGACGCGGTTGCGTCGCTCTTTTCAGAAGTATTGAGCAAAGTATTGAGGTACAGGCTAAAAGTATTGAGGTAGAGTAAAATCAAGCTATAACAAGTTACAACAAAGAAAATCTCAAAAGTGTTGATGTTGCTTAGTTTTCTGACAGCAAGTTATAAACGAAACGGCAAGATACAACAAGGTAAAATATAATTGGTAAGGATGAGGTCGGCGGTTCGAATCCGCCCAGCAGCTCCAGAACAACACCTGAAATCTTCGGATTTCGGGTGTTTTCTTTTGCTTTTTGCAACTTTTTGAACGAATACGATTTTACGGATTTTTGTTGACCACATAAAATACCACAGACAGAACGAGGCGGAGTTCCCGATGCTATGTCGGGAACTCCGCGCTTCTTCATTACGTGATTCATGCCGGGGCTTGGGGTTGCTGCCGCTGGGCGGCAATTTCAGCTTTCATTTGGACGATCAGTTCTGCCAGTTTCTGTTCGCATTCTTTCTCGCTGTGGGCGTAGATATTTCGCGCGAGGCGGTCGTCGTTGGGAAGTTTGGGAGAATACCGTCCTTCCCACAGGTTTTCATTGATCTGGCTGACGCAGCCGGTGCCGGGTTTGCGGCGCTGCCCTTTGTGGGGCAGGAAGGTAGATGGAGCCGGTTTTCTTGGCGCTGTGTCTATATCTTGGAGGGATTCTGATTTGGCGATCCCTCGGTCGATTTTCGCAGCTGCGATTTTCCTCATCTCGTCTGTGACATAGGCATTACCCTGCACAGCGGATTTGGTTAGCCAGTGGATGCCCATCGTTTTGTCGTACTCCACGCCCTGGTCCATGAGGTACAGCTTGCCCAGCATATACTGTGCATACTGATTTCCGTCCTGCGCCGCGCGGTCAAACCATTTTGCTGCTGTGGCGAGATTTTGCGCTACATTTTTCCCTCTGTAGTACTCCTTACCCAGACGGTAGGCAGCATAGCTGTTTCCACTTTGTGCAGCGGTTTTCAACCAGCGCATCCCTTGCTCAGGGTCACGCACCTCTACATCATCGGAGAGCAGCAATTTTCCGAGGGCGTACTGCGCATAGCTGTGTCCCTGCTCCGCCGCCTGCTGAAACCAGCACCGGGCATTAGTTGAGTTCGGTGTCAGCAGAGGACCATCCCGCCACAGCTTGCCCATGAGATACTGCGCGTGCTTGTCGCCGCTCCCGGCCAGTGCTTTCAGCTCAGAGACAGCGTCGCTGCGCTCCTCCAGAGTCAGGGTGTCATCACGGATGACGTCCCGCAGGTCCCAGTAGTCATAGGAGGCGTTGCGAAACTCCTCCGGTTCGCTCTCATGCTCCACGCCCTTGGCCTCAAAGAACAATTTGCACTGCCGGATATTTTCTGCTTCTTTTATCACAGCGTTTTTGATGGACCGGAATTCTTTCTGCTGTGACAGGGGCACACGCTTTAGTTCTTTGTCGTGGTAGTACGCATCCACCTTGCCCTGAAGGATCTGCCACTGCTCATAGCATTTGCGCACACTGGGAAGCCGCTCCATCTCATCTACGATCCGGTCCACCAGTTTCTTCTGCGGCTTCGGAAGATACCCGTAGGACTTCTTGCCCTTCACAGCTTCGAGCTGCAGAGCCAGTTCCAACATGAGCCGCTCCGCATCTGGATGATTGCAGATGCCTTCCTTCATGGAGCGCACCATTTCCAGCATCGCCTTCCGTGCATCGCGCACCAGTTCATCACGGGACACCGACTTCTGCTCATAGAGATGGAGCATCTCGTTCTGGAAGATGTGGTTGGTGAGCGTGGATTTGATTTGGCGGATACCATCTCTGGAGAGATATGCTTGTCCTGGTTTTGCAGACCACGCCATCATATGCACGTGGGGATGTTCGCCCTCGTCATGGAAGGCGGCATACCAACGGAAGTCGTTGGAGGGTATCTTCATCGCTGCGGCGATGTCGTTGCGGTGAGCGCGGAGCAGATCCCGCCATGCGGCGGCGATGTCGTTGCGGTGAGCGCGGAGCAGATCCCGCCATGCGGCGGCGTTGTCGAAGCCCAACCTTGCGGCATCTTTACGTTTGAGGGAGATGATGTGGGTCCAGACGTTTCCGGCGTAGTTCTCCAACTCGTTCATCGCTGCATCCAAATCGATCCCATCGCTGTCTCCGAACAGACCGTGTTCACCCAGACGTTCCGCGCGGGGGCGGGTGGCGATGTACTTCATGTACCGTTCCGACTGCATCACCGAATCCCGATTGGATTCGAGAGCCAGCGTGATGAACGCAGAGGCGTTGGCCTTGGTGGGCTTGTCCATGTAGTCGCCGTACTCATACAATTCTTTGACCTCTGGGAAATCCTTCACCAGTTTTGTGATGAGCTGCTCTTGCTTTCGTGTGGGGGGACGGTCATCCGGGATGATTTCCACCCGCTCACGGGTAGCGATGTACTTGAGGTAACCGGACGCACCGCCAGTACTCTTGATGTAGGGACTCTTGATGTAGGGACTCTTGAGGATCAGCTTTGCCATTCGTCATCATCCCAATCCGTAGTTTCATCCCACAGCTGCGCACGCTTTTCCAGAGAGATGCGGCCATTGGTGGACTTCACATTTTTCACGCTCTGCGCACGGCGGCGTTTTAGATCGTCACGGTCGATCTGCATGGTATCCGCAATGATACCCATCAGCATGTCCAGTTCCACCGCATGGTTGAAGGACAGCGAGGAGAGATTTTTCTCCAGGATTTTAAGCCGTCCGTCCATAGCGGATGAGATCGCTCTGGGGAGCATGTCATTGCGGTTGGCGGAGAGCCAGTCCGCGTAGAAGCTGACGGCCTTGTCGATGAACTCATTCATACTGCGGCAGTTATCCGCTTCGTACCACTGCTCAATCTTCTGCCTGGTTTCCGGCTCCGGCCGGTAGGTCAGGCGGTCTTTGCTTTCGCTCACAAATATCACTCCAATCTTCGTTAATGTCATATCAGATGCCGCTGGAAAGCCTGTGACCATCGGCGGTTTGGGGAAAGCAGACGCCAATCGTGAACAAATGCTCTGAAACAGACGCCAGAACACATGCACCTAAGAGGTGTCGCAAAACCCCCGTAAACTGCCCGCACTGCGGGCAGTTGTGGTTGCCCATAACGCCGGAAGTGGCGCCAGGGCTTTATCCCGCTTTTCCTTTCGTCCTCGCAACCTCGTCCAAAAGGGGGCAAAACCGTCCCACCCCCTCGTTGGGGTTGGGACTCCACCCAGCCCCGAAGGGGCGCACACAGCGGCACACAGGGGCAAACACGGGGTACTCATGCGCTTTGCCCATCGCCCGCCGGGATGAACTCGATGCCCAGTTTCTCAGCTTTCGCCTTCGCTTTCTGCTGCATAGTAGCGAGCTCTGCTTTTTCAAATTGCCGGTCGTAGTATGCCTGCGTGATCTCATGCATTGAGACGAGGGTGTAGAGCAGGTTGCCGTTTTTCTTGATGCCGTTCTTTGTGATGATTTTAGTATGCTCCGTGATGATGAGACCACGTTCCTCCAGCAGACGCACATACTTGGCAACGGTGTTACGGGAAAGGTGTAGTCTCTTGGCGATGGTCGCCTCGCTCGGATGACACTGATCTGTCTTCCTGTCCGCGCTGCGCAGCAGATAGAGGTACACTGCTACCGCACTGGCAGGCAGATCCATGTCCAGCAGGATGTTCGGAACCGGGAAGCAGTTTTTCACGTGTTCCCAACCAACGGGAGGTTTTGTTTTTCTCATGCGCGCCCACCGCCCTTCGTGTGCTCCTCCACCCACTGGATGAACTTTTCTTTCGGAACCACCATGCGGCTGCCGATGCGCAGTGTTGGAAAATTCTTTTCGTGCATCAGTTCGTATGCGCTGGACGGTGCGATGCCGAGTGTTTTTGCAACAAGATCTGAGTTGAGGAACAGCGGCAGTTCATCGTAGCTTTTGTAGACAGATGATTTCATTTTTGATTTTCCTTTCTTTTCTGTTTTGATTTTGATTGGCCGCACACCGTACACCTTCCTGCCCCAGACTTTCTGCGGCGTTGTCCCGTGTCGGCACGCTCCCCTTTGCGGATCTTGGCGCTGCTTCCCTCACGGTGTATGCACTCCGGCTGCGGGTATTCAGTTGTCGAGGTGTCATGAAACTTTTCGCTTTCGCTGTTTTCGCTTTTATGTTAGAATAATTTCAGAGAGGTTTACATCAGGAAGTGATCTTTGAGGAGGTGTCGGCATGGGTTCGGAACTGTATTTGATGGAGGTGGGCGATGGACGCTTCTCCATCCTGCTTTGTGATGACAGGTCAATAACGCAGATGCCCGCACTCACTCCCGCGGAGACCTTGATCGCCTTTTCTGAACTGGACTATATGGACTACCGCAAGGCGGTGCGGTGGCTGCGGAACGAACATCCTCTGTTTGAGGAGCGGATCGACATTCCTGTGAGCGACTTAGAGGACTTTGCTGCGGAGGCCATTTTGCTGACACCGGATCTATGTGAGATCGATCCTGTGAGCGGGTTTGTTGTGACGGACATTCTGCATCAAACTTTGCAGGCAGAGGATGACGGCACGGCGATGTTTCTGCTGGCTGCTGGACAGGAGATCCTGCGGGTGATGGAGGAACCGTTGCGTGTACAGAATTATCTTCGGAACATCATGGAGGTCACCTTCGACAGCACGGCTGGATCGACACCGGCGGAGCAGTATGAAAACCTGCGGGCGACTTATGCCGACATTGCGCGGATCTGCGATCCGGCAAAGCTGCCGCGGTTGGAAGAACCACGGTCGTTCTGGCTTCGCAGTCTGATGGAACTGCGGATGCTGGTGTTGGCGCTCTACTTCGAACAGGGCAACCAGCGGATCTGCCGATGTGACTACTGCTGGGGCTATTTCATCCCAAAAACGAAAAAGGCCACCCGATACTGTGACCGGGTGACCGACGGGCAGAGCTGCAAACAGCGTGGCGCGAATCTGGCAAGGCTGGATAGGACTTCGGAGGATGAGGCGCTCCTGATTTGTAAAAAGCTGCGGGACAGAATGTATTCCCGCCTGCTCCGCTGGCAGGACGCGGCACCCTCTGAGCGTTCCAACCTGATACCCATGGACTACGAGCAGTACGACCAGTGGAGCGAGAACGCTCGGCTGGCACGGGAGGAATATGTTCAGGGGAAATTGACCGCAGAGGGGTTCCTGCGAAAAATCGACACCACCCATGAGCTGACGAGCTACGAGGTGGACAAGATCGACTTGCCCGATGGGCCAAGTATGTGGCAGCGGCTTGTTGCGAGGAACTTCAGATTTGACCCGGAGAGATACTTTCCGGAAGAAATGGCATACCTGAACTTGAATCTGAACGACCCTGACCCGCAGTGGCTGATGCTGACCGCTGATGATCTGCGGAGGGAAGCGCAGAAGGGTCACCAGAGCCTGAAAGAGAAATACGGGAAATGAAAAATACTCGGGACCGGTTCGAGAGAACTGATTCCGAGTATTTCTGCTGTTTACAGCAGCGCAAGATATAAAACGGGAACGCTACAAAATGGTTGCCCTACGAGCCCCATGAATGTCTGAGGCCACACATGGGTGTAAATCTCACCGGAAAGCTGTGAGATTGAACCTTCGCTTGGCGTTAGGCAACGGAATTGTTAATGCGCAGAACAGCAACATGGAGATACCGGCGGTTGGAAGTACCTGTAATTAGCGGGCTTGTCGCTTAAAATCCGTTCTTGCAAAGGCTATTTCTCTGTGCTACACTATTACACAGATACACAAGAGGATGGGAGCGAGCTGCAATGAGCGACAGAAATATGGTTAATATAACCATTACAATGACGCGGGAGGAGCGAAAAGCATTAAAACAACTTGCTCTGGATGAGGATACCACGGCATCTGCGTTGATCCGTGAATGGCTGAAAGAGCATATAGAGCAGCAACAGGAGGTGAGCGACCATGGCGAGCATTGAGGAAAAAGTTGAGGAGCATTACAAGAAGATACTGGATGAGTTAGGAATCAGGCACTATGGAAAAACGGAGAGCATTAATCGAACCATTACAGATGCTCTGCGGTCTGCGGATTCCAAATCTGGTGGCTCTGGAAATAATTACCCCGATATTCAGCTTCTTTTGGAAAATAAGACCGCCCGTCGAATTCCTGTTATGATTGAAGCCAAGGGGTTAAAGAATCGATTGGAAAAGATCTCGAAGTCCGGGCAGATCGAGCTTATCACCTATTATGAGAAAGACAGTAAGCGCAAGGACGGTACGATACAGCATCACGCTGGCGACGCCAATTATTCCAGCATTATGAATTACGCCGTGAACGGAGCTGTCCACTACGCCAACGCCATCTTGGACAGCAGAGGTTACACTGAAGTGATCGCCATCGGTATTAACGGAACACAGATGAACGCCGATGGCTCTGTTCAGGATGCGGAATGCAGGGCGTATTATATCTCCGAAAAGAATAATCGTGTCCCTAAGCATATTCCAGAACTGGATAAGGACTGGTCGCTGTTGAAGGCGGACAATCTGGATAGATTTTTTGCAATGCTGGACAAAATGACGCTGACCGAGAAGGAATTGGAAGATTTGAGACAGCGGACAGAGACTGCGTTGGAAACGAAAATTAAGTCGATTCACCAAAGTCTATACGATGACCCCAAGCTGCGGACAGCACTGACCACGAATGAGAAACTGTACCTATTCTGCGGTCTGATCATGGTCGGATTGACTACCAAGGGTGTGGCACCGCTGGATGTAAATCAGTTTACTGGTAATGACGATCAGGAGGACAACGACAGTACGATCATTATTACCCGAATCCGCTCTTTCCTGAAAAAGAAGAAATGTGGCGACGATAAGATACGCATGATTTTAGACCTTTTGCAGCCAGTGTTTAAAAAGGAAACCCTGTGGAGACCGGTAAATGGCGAGAGCATCCTCAAAAGCCTGTTTAAGCAGGTAAAGCAGGATATCATCCCCTGTTTGGAGAGCAATCTGCACCTTGATTTTACTGGGAAAATTCTCAACTCTTTGGGAGACTGGGTACATATCGAAAATGACAGAGAGAATGATGTTGTGCTCACGCCACGCTATGTAACAACGCTGATGGCGAAGCTGGCCCGCACTAATATGGACTCTTTCGTGTGGGATCGAGCTATGGGTTCTGCTGGATTTCTTGTGTCGGCTATGGACATCATGATAAAAGATGCGCAGGCAAAAATCCACGATCAAAAAGAGTTAGAGAAGAAAATCACCAACATCAAGGAGCATCAGCTTTTGGGCGTGGAAATCCTCGGTAATATTTATATCCTGGCTGTGCTGAACATGATCTTGATGGGGGACGGCTCATCCAACATTTATAATGGCGATGGTCATGATTACAACAATGAGACCGGAAAGTTTCCTGCCACAGTATTTCTTCTGAATCCTCCCTACTCTGCGGATGGCAAGGGCTTCAACTTTGTGCAAGAGGCGCTGGAAAAGATGACCTCCGGCTACGCCTGCATTCTGATCCAGGAAAATGCGGGCAGTGGAAACGGCTTGCCCTATACGAAAAAGATATTGGAGAAAAACACCCTTTGTGCCAGTGTCCACATGAGTGATATCTTCTGCGGAAAGTCCAGCGTTCAGACGGCTATCTATGTGTTCCAGGTCGCCCGTCCCCACGAGGTGGACGACATGGTAATCTTTATTGATTTTAGCAACGACGGTTATGCCCGGCAAAATCGCAAAAAATCCAGCCAGGAGGTCAATTTGCGGGATGCCAATCACGCTGCTGAGCGGTATGCCGAGGTGGAGGCCATTGTGCTGGGTAAAAAGCCCAGGACTCAATACTATACGGAAGAAAACGGCCTTGTGATTCGGGATACCGTATCGCTAAATGGCAACGACTGGACCTTCGCCCAGCACAAGGTGATCGATACCATGCCTACGGAGGAGGACTTCCGGAAAACTGTGGCGGACTATCTGGCGTGGAAGGTTTCCCAAGCAATTAAAGGGGACGGTGGATATGGAGTATAAGGCATTCCGAATAGGGGCTTTGTTCGAAAAATTAAATGCTCCATATATTGGGGCTGGCCGCAAACAGGACAATGTCTCTAAGGAAAGAACAGAAGAGTTTTCATTGCCGTTAATCAATTGTAAGTGGGGCGACAATGGGATCATGTACTATGGTCGGCCTTCTGACTTTGTTCACTATGAAAATGTCCTCTCTGTTGTTTATAACGGTCCGCCTACGGTTGGCACGGTTTATGCACAGCCGCTGATTGGAGTTTTCACCGACGCTTATTTGATAGCACTCAAAAAATCTGTAATGCCGCATATGTCGATGGAGCTGTGTCTTTATCTTAAAACTGCGGTCGAAAAGGCAATCCATGATACAAAATATTCGAGAGCGGATAAGGCAACATGGACAGGCAAGGTTGAGAACGATGAGATTTTTCTCCCGGTCACAGATGAAGGAACGCCGGACTGGGAGTATAT
>UMHC01019864.1_pt1 | contig 17029 bp, 21 predicted proteins | sample 1965381 | NCBI WGS metagenome assembly UMHC01 (sample SAMEA4836083, study PRJEB28245) | human gut metagenome | biome: gut microbiome; material: fecal sample | place: Denmark | collected 2008 | reverse complement strand
GTGCAGGCTACTCCTTCCGGGTCGTAGACCCGGGACCCCTGGGGGCCGCCGAGGACTTGTACAAGAGCCTTGCCACCTGTTCCGAAGACAGATAGTATTTTTCCGGCGCATCGGGGGTCAAGATAGCAGATAAGGAACACCCGCTTCCGGGATTGAGGAACTCCAAAATGTTTGCTGTTAAGCACAGTCCATTCGACATGATACCCCAGGTCTGAAAGCGTGGCGAGGATGGCCGCAAACGTCCGGCCTCTGTCATGGTTAAGCAGTCCTGGTACGTTCTCAAGAAGAAGATACGAAGGCCGTTTCGCTTCAGCCAGCCGGGCAATTTCAAAGAAGAGAGTGCCTCTGGCATCTTCAAATCCTTTCCTTTGGCCAGCGAGAGAAAACGCCTGGCAGGGGAACCCTCCGCATAGAAGGTCGAAGTCTGGCAGGTCGTTGGGGTCGATTCTTCTGGTGTCCGGGTCATATCGTTCCTCCTCTCGGACATCGTGGATGGCGCGGTAACTGGCCTCGGCATGCTTGTCGATCTCGCAGTGGCCGACGCACTGGAACCCACCCGCACGGGTCAGGCCGGCCCGAAAGCCGCCGATCCCGGCGAACATGTCGTAGTAGCGGATCAGGTAATCTCATCTCCCTCCTGAAGCGCACGGAGAAAGCCGAGGACAGTATCGTCCACGTCCCCGGCTTTTTCCCGCTGTGTATTGGTTTTGGTGGAAGAAACTCCGTCCAGTTCCTCCCGGATGGCCGCCCGGACGGCCTCCAGCAGTTCCCGCTGGTCCAGATAGCCGGCCACCATTCGGCACACCGCCTGGGTCCGCTGGCCCAGCGGGATGGCGGACAGAATGTCCCAGGCCCGCCGCTGGTCTGGCCGGACCAAGTCAATGGACAGGTTCAGCCGCCGCCTATCCCCCATGGGCCTTCATCTGGGCGGCCAGCCGCTCATACCCCTTGGCGTTCAGGCAGATATCGTCCAGGATGACAGGCTGGAACAGCGCGCCGGCAGGCGGAACATACCGCTTCAGCAGCGCCGCCCCGCCGCCCAAGAACACCGTGGGCATGGCCCCCACGTCCAGGCCGCTCTCCATAATGGCGGCCAGCAGGTCCCGGACATACTGCTCCGCCTGGGCATGGATGATAGCCTTGGCCTGGTCCCCGATGCGGCTGGCGTCTCCCCGCAGGACGCTCTCGATCTGGGCGGTGGTGAGGGTGATACCCAGGGCCCGGCGGACTTGCTCGGCAATCTCGTCCAGGCAGCGGATCATCCCCAGCTCCAGGCTCCGGCAGGTGGCGGCGCTGGGGATGCGTCCGTCCAGCCGCATCAGATCCACCGTCCAGCCCCCGATGTCCGCCAGGATAACCGAGGGCTCGTCCAACAGGCCGCTCTGGGTGAGAATGGCGGAATAGCCCTGGGGGAACAGCTCCACGTCCCGGATGGCGACGGCATAGTCCCGCCCCTCGTAGCGGAACGCCGCCGTCTGGCTGTCCCGCAGCAGGTACTTCCGAAATTTCTTCTTGTTCCGGCCAAAGCTGGTCAGGGGCAGGCCGGCGGCCAGGATGACGGAGCAGGTCCGTTCCGCGTGCCGGTACTCCAGCTCTTTGGCGATGGCCGCCAGGGTCAGCAGATAGTAGTCCTCCGTCCGGGTCTTGTCCTTTTGCAGGGGTTGGCGGCCGCTGCCCACCACATAGAACTTTCCACCATATTCCAGGACGTCCCGCCGGGTATAGGGCTCATGCTCATAGGCCGCCAGCCCGGCGGGAAAGGCGAGATGGACTGTCTTGATGGCGGCGTACCCGTGGTCCACCCCGATGCACAATTCCCCGCTCACCGCACACCACTCCCTTCCTTTCTTTGGACAGCCTGGTCACGGGCCTTGCCCTCGTTCAGCAGCCATCGAATCTCATGGAGGTCGAAATTCCAGGTGGAGGGCGCAACCTGAAAACGCTCCGGCCCGCCGTATTTCTCACACAACCGTGGAAGGAACTGCGGCAGGTCCTTCGGATCCCTGGGGTATTGGATGTCATCCTTGTAAACGATATCCTTTCTCAGCTCGTCCCGCAGTTTCTCCATCCTGTCCGGCTCCATCTCATCATAGGCGCTGCGGCCGGTAAGCTGCTTATAGGCGTAATCGCCCACATAAGACAAGCACTCGAAACAGCAACCGCCGTATGGTTCTACATCCGCCAGCGTGTCCGGGTCCTTCAGCGCATTCATATATATGTCTTTTCCCTGGACAATGAGCCAGGCGCGAAAGTCGATAAAACCATCGTCCGAACAGCCATATTCCTTGATCACGCTGGCGGCATCCCACAATCCGTATTGATCCGCCAGATCCTCATAGGCGTGCAGAAAATCATGGAAATCTTTCGATGCGGCAGGCCCCATAGACACAAGGCGGTCCCGCAGGCAGTCCTCCATAGCGCCCATATCTTGTCCGCAGGCGGCTTTTGCCTCCTGAATCAGCGCCCAGAAGGTATCTTTGCTCATTCCCCTGTCAGGTTTCTGTTCTATCGCTCAGCACCTTCCTTCCATTTTTCCTTTTCTTTGCCCTTCTGCCGCTCGTGTTCCTGAGGCAGAAGGTCCTGAAAGCCCATGTCACACAGCACCCGCGTATAGAGCTGCTTTTCAAAGGCCCGGTATTCCGGGGCGGCGGTATCCACATCCAGCAGAACAGCCTTTTCATAGGTTGTCCCTGGTACGACCTCCCATTGGATGGCGTGGAAACGCAGAGCGGTCAGGTACTTCAGAAGTTGATGCCCGCCGGCATAGTCCAAAATGCCGCAGTTGTCCTCATAGGGAAACTCGCCAGAGAGATTGGGATAGCCGAAGATCGCCAGGGCAGCACTGTAGAGGCGAAAACCGCCCTCATCAAAGTTCGGGGCGATGGTGTCATAGAACCGCCGGAGTTGCTCTGTGCTGTCCAGGGCCGGGCAGAAGGTCGCAAAGGCTTTCTTCAGCGTTTCCACTTTCTGACGCTCCTGATTGGCAGCATATTCCTTGCCGCAGCTCTCTTGGTAATATTCATCGACGAGCGGTTCCAGTTCGTTGATCTTGCTCTGCAGCTGCGCGCATTCCATCCGGCTGAGGTCCAATTCGGTATTGGATTCCTCCAGCGCCTGCCGCAATTCGGAATAATCCTGAATCGCAGCGATCAGGTCCCTGATCTTCATTTCACGCCGCCTTTCTGAGACGGGCGATCAGGCGGTCCAGCACAGCGATGCGGGATCTCACCTTGCCGGCGGAGGCGTTCAGGCCATGCGCCTGATTTTGGATGCGGCGGCGGATGGCCGCGAGCTGCTGTCGGTCCCGGCAGCACTCCAGCACAACATACCGCCCCTTCCCGTTGGACAGGACCTCGCGCTCGCCGGAGGCGTCTCGGAGGCTGGCCATAAGGCGCTGGCCCAACTGCCGGCGGTAGCGGTCCTGCAGAACGTCGATATCGCAGTTGACATGGTGCTTTTTCAGAATGGCGGCAATTTCGTCACCGCTAATCTCCATGTTGGCGAACAGCACCTCCAGGATCTCAGTTTTGACTTTGGGTGACAGCGCGGGGCGGCTGTGGGATCTCCTGGTTATCGCACCTGCTCCTTCCTGTGCTGTGTGCGCTGCCCACATAGTTGGCCCTGTCCAGGGCAACAAAAAATATTTCCCGTCACAATCTCCGGCGAGAGGCTCAAACCGGACGTCGTCATAGAGCGACCCATCCAGCGAGTCGTTGTCCAGAAGGAAGGGATCCGTAACTGCCAGCACAACGCTGGGGGCCTTTATCAGACAGCCGGCCAGGGCGTCATCCCGGCAAAACCAGTCGTACCAGCCAGCCTCGAACTGCACAGCCCGGTCCCGGCTGCTGGAATCCCCGGTGGGGAACCGTTCCTGCCACGCCCACACACTCATCTCATTCATTGCGTCCCCCTCTCCGGCAGAATACGTTCCATGAGATCAGCTATGGTGGTAAACACCTCGGCCAGTTCACGGGACTCCTTGACGGTATCCTCCATTTCCTCTCGGGTCATGCGGGTACATTTGACCCAGATCCGCACATGTTCCTCCGTGGGTGTCAGTAGAACCGCTTTTTCATACGCCTTGCAGAACACGCCGGCAATCTTGCTCTGGCGGTCGATCTCGGCGTCTTTCTCCCGGATCTCCTTTTTTGCTTTTTCCAGTTCTACCAGTTCCAATGCCGCCTGCTCTTGCTCAGCCTCCGGCAGCTTCTGTACCTGCCGGGTGATCTGATACCCCTGGTTGACGGACAACTCCTTTTTATCCAGGGCCTCCTTTACGGCGGCGGGCGCATGCTCGTCAATCTGCATGATTTTCCCCATCGTGACTTCTCCAATGCCGACGCAGTCAGCCAGATCCCTGCGTGTATTAACAGGAGGAAGGTTTGACAAGATTGTCAAACCTTCCTCGCTGGGTTTATATGCCTGTCCGCCCAGAGACATGTTTTCTTTTGCCCTGCTCTCAATCTCCGGCCGCAGTTTTAGGGCGATCTTGCCCAGCTCCCACTTGTCCAGGTTGCGGCGGCCCTTCTGGGTATCCAGCGCCCACCGCTTGGCCTCCAGCAGGTCGTCAAAGGCGAACACCGCCATCTGATAGGGCAGGCCGTGCTGTTCACACAGCCGCTGGCGGTTGTGGCCGTCGATGATGACCAGGTCCTCGTTGACGATGATAGGGGAGTAGCAGCCGTTTCGCAGCAGGTCCGCCTCCAAGGCGGCCAGCTGCTCCCCGCTCAGCGGGGGGAGCAGCCCGGCCATCTCAGGCAGCGCCACGGGGGTGCGCTCCCCGCTGCTGTATGTGACGCCTGTATTCCGCATGGTCATGCGGCTTCCGTGTCAGGCATGGCTTCCGCCGCTTCCTCTGTACGCCGGGGAGATAAAAACTCCACCTCGGTGCCCTTCACCAGAAAGCCGGGCTGGCGCTCCGGTTCCTCCGCGAAGCTAATGGTCTCAAAGTCCCCCACGGCGGCCAGCTTGCAGCCCTTCCAGGCGTAGGCGGCGCACCGCTCCGCCAGGGGGCCGCGGACCTTCACCGAGATGAAGTCGGTGAGCTTGTTGCCCTCCCGGTCCCGGTACCGTCGGTCCGAGGCCAGGCGCAGGATGGCGTAGGGCTTGCCTGTGGCCTCGCTGCGTCTGAGTTCCACGTCGTTGGTCAGGTTGCCAATCACTGTGATCTTCAACATTGGGTCGTTTTCCTCCTTTTCTTTTCATAAGTAAATTTTGATTCTTTGATGCCCGCCCGTCAGCGGGCCATCCCGTTCTTCCTGGGCCCGCGCTGCCTGGGTGCGGACCTCTCCGGCTCATGCCCAAACCGCTCCTGTCCGGTCTGAATGCTCCAATTGTCCGGGGTCCAGAGATGGACGTACAACTCACCGCCGTCCACCCGGATCTCCCGCTGCTCGAAGCCCTCGCCCCAGCCGTCCGACGCCTGGCCGGCGATGTAATCCTTCAATGTGGTCAGTTCTTCCCGGGACAGATCGCCCACCACTTGGCACTCCGCCACGCCCCAGAGCTGCCCGTCCCGGACCTCCGCGGTGAACACGGCGGAGCGGACTTTAGTGTCCAGGCTGTCCTGCTTGCCGTACCAGTGCATGAGGCCCCGCGCTGCCTCTTCCGGCATCCGCTCCCGAACTAGGGCGGCCAAAACGTTGTCTTGATAGTCCGCCAACGTCTTACCGTCCCACGGTTCGCCGTCCTCGGAGATATCTCCCCATTCGTTTCTGGGGTAGAAGTCGGCGGTCAGAGGCATGTAGAGTTTCAGCAGGGCGGGCTCGGGGGGAGTGAGCGAGAACATATTCTCACCGATCACCAGCACATGGATACTTCCATCTTTCGCACGTGTGTGGAACCGCCCTGAATCGTCGATATGGTCTAAAATGCCGAGCAGGCCAAATGAATGTTCGGGATCGTCCAAATCCCAGGTGTATACTTGCGAACCCTCTGGAAAATGTTTTCGGAGATAGTCCAACCACTCTCCCGATGGTGTGTTCCTGCTGTGGCCCCCTGTCATGCCCACTCCAAGACAAACAGGACGGACACCACTTGCTCGTCCACCGGCTCAGACAGGGCGGACACCACCGCGTCGTAGGCCAGAGGCAGGGTGCCGTTCAAGGGCACGGTCCAGTCTCCAGTCAGGGCCAGGGCCTCCGAATTGCCCTCCGTCACTGTCTCAGAACCGTTGAGTGCAAAGCCGATGAGCTGGCTGTCCACCTTCTGGCTGGCCATGTCGGTGCCGTAGGGGACCAGCGTCCAGCCGTTGACGGCGGACACCGTCACACCTGTCACCTGGACCGCCGCCGTAGAGTGGTTGACAATGGCGGCATTGCTGGCGGCGTACACTTCCCCCTGTTCGCTCACCGTCAGGGCCAGGGTCACGGGGACGGTCACAGAAAATACCGGGATGAGTTCCCAGTGGGCATAGTAGGTAGCGGGACTGGCGGCGGTGTAGACGGTATCTGCCGTCACCTGGACGCCGCCCTCCGTTTCCGTGAACCACCCAAGGAAGGTGTAGCCGTCCTTCTGGGACTGGGTGGGCAGGACCAGTTTCTCCCCGTAGGTCTGCTGGGTGGTCTGGGTCTGGCCGTCTCCCAAATCCCAGGTGATGGGGTACTCGCTGGCCTCCCACCGGGCATAGTACGTCGTGGGCCCGGCGGTGGTGTAGGTGGTGCTGGCCGTCACCCGGCTCCCTCCGGTCTCACTGGTGTACCAGCCAACGAAGGTGTGCCCGGTCTTGCTGGAGGTGGCGGGCAGGGCCAGCTTTTCCCCGTAGGTCTGCTGGGTGGTCTGGGTCTGGCCATCCCCCAAATCCCAGGTGACGGTGTAGCGGTTGGCGGTGAACTGGGCGTAGAAGGTCCGGGCGGAGGTCACGGTCACCGTGTTGTATAGGCTGCCGCCGTTGACACTGGTGTACCAGCCTTTGAAGCTGTGGCCCGCTTTGACGGGAGTGTATCCCGGCGCGGCGGCGGTGCTCCCCGCTGTGACAGAGGTGGCCACCGAGCCGCTGCCATTGACGGCGCCCCCGTTAGTCCCGGCATCCCAGGTCACCGTGACGCTCATGCTGTACGAACAGGCGTCACATCTGCCATCCCCGTTGCCGTCGCTGTGGCTCTCCTGGTTGGTGCCCAGGGTGGCCCCGCAGGTGGGACAGTAGGTGGTAACGGTGTGCTGGCTGGCGCTGTCCTGGGAGTACCTTGTTGCTTGGGTGTGGGAGCCATAGTCATAGCTGCCCTCGCCGCAATCCCCGCAGTATCCGTAGCGGCGGTGCTGGGAGGAATTGTAATACTCCCAGTTCTCATACACCGTCCGCCCATGGCTGGTGCCGTAGTCCACCAGGCTGCCGCAGTCCCGGCAATACTCATACCAGGTACAGCCGGACCAGCTGGTATAGGTGGAGGTATGATAGCAAGGCGTGGTGGTCCCGCCGCCGGAGCTGTACCCGCACAGGGAGCAGGGGTTTCCGGAGTGGGATTCGGTGCCGTTGAAGGTGTAGGCGGAGCACCCCGTACAGGCGGCATAGCGGGTGTGGCCGGAGGCGCCGTTGGATTCATAGCGGTAGTACCAGGAGCAGCTGGAGCAGGTACAGTTGCCGATGGCGCAATCCGGGATGGGCTGGACGCCGTATACATCGGCGGGGTGGATGTGCCGCCCGTCCCCGGCCCAGTCGTAGGTGGTGACCCGGATGGCTCCGTACTGCTGGCTGGCCGGAACATAAACATCCGTCTCCACTTCGCCATCCACCGCGAACGCTCCCGGCTGAATGGTAAATTCGTGCTCATCCTGATAGTAGAATAGGATTCTAGTCAAGCTGGGGCAGTTGGCAAAGGCGTCCGTCCCCACCAGGGGGGTGGTGTAGGGCACCTCGGCGGAAGTCAAATTGACGCAGTCTGTAAACCAGTAGGCCAAGTCGGAGATGGCCAGGTCCGCCATGTCATAGAACCAGACCTCTTTGACGTCCGCCCGGAAGTCCGCCCAGGGCTGGTCCGCCGGAGAGCTGAACCGCTCCGCGTCCCCGGACCCGGCGATGGTCAGGCAGCCGGAGGAACTGAGGGACCAGGTCACGTTGGAATCTCCCACAGTGCCGGACCGATCCGGCCCGGCGGCAAAGGAGAAGGAGGCCAGGGACAGGGCCAGGCAGAGCGCCAGGAGCAGGGTCAAAAGCCGTTTCAAATTTTTCATCCGTCGATCCCTCCTTACTCTGCCGCCGCGATGGTGAACACCACGGTGGCGGCCTTGACGGCGCTGACTTCACTGCTCCCCCCCACCTTGACCTGGTACTGGATGGCCAGGGCCTTGCCTGCATCAATGGCCGGGAACGCCTCGTTGGTGATGGCCAGATCTCCCGCCCCGCAGGTGGGACAACCGTTGAGGGACAGGGCGATGGAGTTCCTGCCGCCGGAGAAGTCCTCGAAATTTTCGATGCCGTAGGTCCCCGGCTGGACCTCTACTGCTGTTACCTGGATAGAGCCGGAGTCCGCCGTGTTGCGGATGGCGGCGTTGGTGGCGGTGACCACATAGCCGTCCACCACCGAGACGGGCAGGGCCGCGGGCACCGTGACGGACAGCCGCTGCTCGGTGTTCACGATGGTCAAGGTCACGGGCACTTCATGCTTTTGTGAAGTGGCAGAGGCCGACAGGGCCAGGGAGGCCGCCGCCGTCAGGCCCAAGAACAGAGCCAGAGCTTTGTGCTTCAAGATTTGTTCCCTCCTTTACAGGTTCCACAGATAGGCGGAATGGATCGTGATGGACAGCTCCACCGTGCCCACCGCCTGGTCGTCTCGAAGGGCGGTGATTATGGCGGTGCAGGGGTAATTGCCCAGGGGCAGGGACTCGGTGAGAGTGAGGGCCAGCTGGGTGGAGCCGGGGGCGATCTCCACCGGCTCGGCCGCCAGCTCCCCGGTGTCATCCCGGCGCAGCTCCACCCGGTAGAGGTCCGTTTGGCTCTGGTTGACGATCTCTGTCACTAAGGCGGTTTCGTCCACGGTGGCGTAGAGATGGGCAGGCATGGAGATAGACAGTTCGCTGTCCTCCAGGGCGCCGTTCACCTTGTCCTGTTCCTCCAAAATATCGGAAATGTCGTAGAAGATGACCTCGGTCTCCTCAAATTCCTCCGCTCGGTCCGTGATGGTGACCTGGATATCCTCGTAGACGGCCAAGGTGGAATCCCGGTCAAAGATGACTTTTACCGGCCCATCCACCCGGCACACCACCAGTTTGGCCACATCCGTACCGTTGCTCATCCAGACGGCGTCCGTGCCGCCGCCCCAGACTACCACCCGTCCCGTGACGATGACGTTATCTAAGGTAACCTCTCCGTCCGCCGCCCCGCAGCCGAGGATGAGGTCGCCGTCCACAGTCAGGTCCTTCAGGACAACGTCATCCGTGCGTACCAGCAGGCTGCCCTCATAGTCCTGGGTATAGGTCCCGGCCTGGGTGATGTACGTCCCGATGATGTTGTGGAACAGCTGGGCGAACTCCGCCCGGGTGATGGAGGCGGTGGGGGCCAGCCCCTCGGGACGGCCCTGGACATAGCCCGCCCCCACCATGGCCCGGACGGAGGGCAGGGCCCAGTCCGCCACCTGAACGGCGTCGGCAAAGCGGGTCAGGTCGGTGTCTTTATATTTCTCCGTATCCAGCTGGAGGGCACGGGACAGGATGGTGAGTACCTCCTGCCGGGTGATGGTGTTCTCCGGGGACATGGTGTTGGCCCCGGTGCCCTCGTAGGTGCCCATGTGCCAGGCCATGGCGATCTCGTCATGGTACCAGGCACTCTCGGGCACATCGGTGAATTGGGAGATATCCCCCTCCATGTATGTTCCGAAGGCCCGGTCCACCATGGCGGCCATCTCCGCCCGGGAGAGGTTGCCCTCGGGCAGGAGCAGGCCCTGGTCTGTGCCTTCCAGCAGGCCGTTGTCCACCGCCGCGGACACGGCCTGGGCGTACCAGGCGGTGGCTTCAAAGTCCGGGAAGTCCGCCGCCGTCTTGCCGCCCGCGGCGCTGGCGGAGCCTACCAAGCCCAGGCTCAGGGCCAGGGTCAGGGCCAAAGCCAAAAGTTTGCTGCAATGTTTCATAGTGTTCCTCCAATGAGAAAGGGAGCGGCCTGCGGGCCGCTCCCTTCAGAGTGTCGTTATTCTGTTCCAAAAATATGATAGATATAGTTTTTTCGTGCATCTGCCAAGTGATAGATGTAAACGGTGTCGTCGATGCTCTTATAGACACAGACATATTGATCTATGAACAGGGCTCGAAATCCGTGCTTCCCCATCAAGGTATCTGATTTTAGAACGCCGAGTTCCGGGGTATCTTCCAGTTTAGACACGGCACCCAAGATTCTCTCGCTGAACCGCTTGGCATATTTTTCCCCTACCATTGTGAGATAGTAGGTCAGAAAGTCATGATACTCCCGCTGGGCCTCATAGAGCCATTCGATCTTCATCCAGCATTTCCTCCGTTAGGCTGTGCATTTCCTCCATGCTGAATGTCTTGGCTCCAGCTTGACGATTTTGCTCCCGCCGCAACATTTCGGACAGCAAGTTCAGTTCAGCTTCCCGGCGTTCCCAGACTTCGATGGGGAGAAAGACCATCTCTCCATCACCATTTCTGGTAATAAAAATCGGCTCCTGCCGCTCTTTTGCCAACTTGACCATTCCATCATAATCATTTCGAAGGGTCGTCGATGACTTGATGACCATACAGCTTCGCCTCCGTATATTATTCTATGCGAATTATACTATGATTATGATAGATACGCAAGTCCTTTCACAAAAGTGCAAATCTTATTTCTGGTCAGAGATGAAAAATGGCGTTTTGTTTTGCACGAAGTTCCGTCTTAGATATCCCACTCCATGGTGAAGATGACGCTGGCCACGCCAGTGTTGGTGACGGCATTGGACACGGGAGACACTACGGCATCATAGGCGATGGCCACGCTGTTTCCGGAGGCGTTGCCCACGCCCGTCATGTAGCAGCCCTCGGCGGCAGCGGCCAGCAGGGCCTGGGTCTCTGTGGAGCTATCGTCGGTGGCCATCTGCTGGCCGCCCCCGATGGTCAGGGACAGGCCGATGAGGTTGCTGTCCACCTTCTCGTCGGCCATGTTAGTGGTAAAGTCCGCCAAGTGCCAGCCCCCGGCGGCCTGAATGGACACGGCGGACACCTTCACCGCGCCATAGCTGTTGTTGGTAATTTTGGCGTCGGTGGCGGTGGTCACAGTCCCATCCGTGCCCACGGCGATGGGCAGGACGGTGGGGACGGTGACCGACATGGCGGTGGCGGCGGGATCGTCCTCCATGGTGCCGTCCGCGGTGGAGGAGAGGGTGACGCTGGATGTGGCAGAGCCGCCGGAACTGGTGGCCTCATTGCCGGCGGCGGAGGCGGCGGTCATCATGGCAAGGGACAGGCACAGGGCCATGGACAGGGACAGGAAACGCTTCAGGTTCTTGGTTTTCATAAGTGATATTCTCCTTTGTTCAATAAATCGTTAGTTTTGAATGGTGATGGTGATGTTGGCCCCGGCTGAACCCAGGATGGCCCCGGTGTCCGGGTCCAGGGAGTGGAACATGGCGGTGCAGTCATAGCTGCCCGCCTCCAGGTCCACGTCCAAGGTGTCGGCGGCGATCTTGCTGCCCACGGGGATGGCGGCGGAGATGTAGATGGTCTCTCCTGTGTCGTTCAGGGTGATGACCACCTGCTGGGGATAGCGGTTGACCGTCTCGTTGACGATCATCAGGTTGCCCTCCGCCTGGCCATTCTCAAAGACCGGGGAGGCGTTCATACTGATGTTGATGTACCCCTCCTCCACCTGCTGGTTGAGGTTGGCTTCAATTTCTTCCTGGCTGAGAGAGTCCCAGCCGCCCTCTATGGCGGCGTCATCGTAGACGATGCCGCTTGGGGTGGGCCCGCTTGCCGTGTCCTGGCAGCCGGACAGCAGCAGGCAGGCCAGGATGCCGACCACGCATAGGACTGCGGCGGAGAGAACTACCCGCTGACGGAATGCTGTGTCGATGCTTTTTTGATCCATGTTGATCTTCTCCTATCTGATGATATACCGGTCCCCGTTTTCCTGGGAGGACCCCGGGAGCGGGTGGCGCTTCTTCCGCCAACAGCCATCTTCGTCACCTCCAAGTTCCAATGAAGCCGGCCAGGACGTCTGTGGTCTGAGTACCCGTGCCGGTGTGTTTCTGATGTGAAATGAAAAAAGCCGAACAGACTCTCTCCGTGTCGGGAGATGTCTGTCCGGCTTTTCATCCGTTCGTTTGTGTTAAGTTAGTAGGTGTCGATGTATCCGCTTCTCCCTTCTCCACGCCGTCCTCCTACTGCGTGTCCTCCGGTATCCCGGTTCCCTCCGTATGCCCTTCCGGTCCTGCGGCCTCCTGGTCCTGCTGTTCTGCATCCTCAAGGGCCTGCTCAATCAGGCCCAGGACGAACTCCCGCTGGGTCACCTTCCGCCCAGTCCGGGCGCTCTCCCGTTCCAGGTGCCGTTTGAGGCGCTGGAAAAGTTCCTCTGAGATTTGAAATGCCATGGTTCTGGTGTTGCTCATGTTCGTGTTCCCTCCGTTTTCTTTCATCTGGTAGTATTCCGTGAGCAGTTGGGTGATGTACTGGCCCAGGGACTGGTCAGCCGCAAGGCGTTCCTCTGTCACCCGTGCGTGGAGCGGCGCCGGGATGGGCGCGGTCAGGCTCTTCGTCTGTTCCATAGTCATGCCTCCTTGCTTGATTTGCAGGGAAAGTATATCTAAACAGCATAGGCAAAGCTATCACCAACACCACCAAGGAATGGCGAACAGACGAAGCAGAAGCGACAAAAGGGACAACTGGTCCGGCAAACAAAAAGGCCGCCTACTGCCCGCCAGACGATCTGGCGGGCAGTAGGCGGTTTTTCACTATGCGGGATTTGTATGAGATAGATCAATAAATATATGCCGTGCCATCCTCCATGATACCAATTGCATTCAGTTTACTTCCTATGATCGTATACTTCGCATGAACGTATTCCCCGTTATGGTTAAAGCTTCTTCCGCTTCCCTGATGCACATAGATGATAGGCTCCTGATCTGTGAACCGCTCGGGATACAGTTTTTTAGCTGCTTGCTTCAGTTCCTCTGCATGAACGCTTCGTGTGGCTTCGTAGATCTCCAGCAGCCGGTGGGAATCCAGCGGCACCTGCTCATTCCGCAGCCAGTTATCCATTTCGTTCCAAGGCATATTGTCTCTCCCTTTCTATATGTTACGATTCAATGATACCACGGAAAAAGAAAATTGCAGCATCTATTCTGCGACAGAATGTCTTTTGAAGCATGCACTTTCGAGCCCTGTTACCTGATCCAGATGGATCCCTGTGCCGTCAGCCAGTACCAGGGTGCGTTCCACCTCGTCGATCTTTTTCAGCCGGCCGGTGGTGGTGACATAGGCCCCGCCCTCTTTCCGCTCGTCTGGCCGGAACCAGGTGACGGACACTTCAGGCCGCTCTTCAAGGTGCTCCCAAAGAATCTGCTGCCGCCGGTCCAACTCCGCCCTGGCATCCTCGTCCAATTCAAGGCGCTGGTCGGTCAGCCGAGCGGTCTCCGCGATGGCGGCGCTGTGGCCGCTGAGAGCGGCAAAGGGGCTGAAGATGGCCGCCCGGTCCCGGATGGACATTCTCGGGTGTTTCGTGGAGGTGGGGTGGGGCAGGTGGATGATGTCATCGTATGGCATGGTCAGACTCCTCGCTCACGCACGCCTTATGCTGGCGCGCAAAGTAGTGCCGCTGGGCATAGGTGAAATGGCGCTCAAACTGCTCGGCGGCCTGCCGGCTCACCTTCAAAAAGGGGAGCAGCATGTCAAAGGCGTGGAACAGCCCCGGGTAGACATCCACCTCCGCCTCCACACCCGCCGCCCGCAGATGTTCCACATAGGCGAGGGTCTCGGCATAGAAGGGCTCGGCGGTGCACACAAAGGTATAGGCGGGCGGTAGTCCGGCATAGTCCCCCCTCCGGGCGGGGGAGGCATAGCAAGGGACCTCCCCCGCAGGCAGTCCCCGCAGATACTTGGCCCAGCCGTAGTGGTTGCGTTTGGTGTTCCACACGGGCGCGTGGTTGTCCCGGGAGGTCTCGGTGTCCTCGCTGTCCAGCATGGGGTAGAGGGGCATCTGAAAGGCGATCTCCACCCCGCCGCGGTCCTTTTCATACAGGCACAGGGCCGCCGCCAGGCCGCCCCCCGCGCTCTCGCCCCCCACCATGATCTGGTCGGGGCGGACGCCCAGCTCCTCCGCATGTTCCCTCAGATACAAAAGGGCGTGATGGCAGTCCATCAGCGCGGCGGGATAGGGGGCCTGCCCGGCCAGGCGGTATTCTGGAGAGACCACCACGGCGCTGTAGTTCTTCACCAGGGCCTTTGCCCGGGACATATAGACCATTCCGGCCATCCCCGTGACATATCCGCCTCCGTGAATCCACAGGACCCCAGTCCGGTCCTTTTTACCATGGTCCTCTGCCGGGATGAGGATGATCAGCTTCATCCTCGTTCCATCCCCGGCCGGGATCGTGACTTTTTTCGTTCGGTATCTCATCTCTGCCCTCCGTTGAGTCCTGTCCTCATGCCCTGTGCCCTCCAATGGTCTGATTCCGCTCCCGGGCGGTGGCGCCGTCCTCCAGGTCCATGCCCTTGAGAATGGCATTCTTGCCGAACTTCTTCTTGATGCCCAGCATGGCCTCCTGGAGCTTCCGCTCCCGGGCCTGGGCGGCCTCATCCGCCCGGTCCTGTTCCGCCTTGGCCTCATAGTCGGTGAACAGGTCCTGTTGGGCGGGCTCCTCCCGCTTGGGGGCTTCCGCCTCATCCAGCAGCCGGTTGGCGCTGAGGCTCAGGCAGCGCACCAGCAGATTTGGGTCCACGATCCGGTCAAAGAGGGCGGTAGCCGTCCGCAGCAGGGCGCTGGAGGATGAGGTGTAGTCGAAGTTCTCCGTCCCTACGGTGTGCTTGGGGATCTTCCGGCCATAGCGGTCGGTGGTCACCGGGCCGGTGTACTGTTCCCGGCGGGCTGGGTCGCTGAGGTTTTCAATATCATAGCCCACGGTGAGGACCAACTGGTTGGTCACCAGCCCCTTGTCCACCAGGTCCAGAGCCAGGTTGTCCGCCATCTCCCGGACCACCAGCTTTGCTTGCTCAAATTCATAGGGGCACTGGAGCACCTGACCGGAGACGATGCTCTTATGTTCCGGCTTGTAGGCTTTTACGTCCGCGATGGTGCAGGGCTCCCAGCCCCAGGCGTGGTCGATGAGGATCTCTGCGTTCACCCCGAACAGCTGGTACAGCAGCTCCTCGTTGTGGTACTCGCTGGGCTTGCCGATGGAGCACCGGGCGACGTCCCCCATGGTGTACAGCCCGTGGGCTTCTAATTCCTTGGCGTAGCCCTTGCCCACCCGCCAGAAGTCGGTGAGGGGGCGGTGGCTCCACAGGGTACGGCGGTAGCCAATCTCGTCCAGCTGGGCAATGCGCACCCCGTATTCATCCGCCGGAACGTGTTTGGCCCCGATGTCCATGGCCACCTTGGCCAGGTAGAGGTTGGTGCCGATGCCCGCCGCGGCGGTGATGCCGGTGGTTTTCAAAATGTCCAGGATGATGGTCCGGGTCAGCTCCCGGGCCGACATCTTGTAGGTGTCCAGATAGTGGGTGACATCCATGAACACCTCGTCGATGGAGTAGGGGTAGATGTCCTCCGGGGCGAGATATTTCAAGTAGACCTGATAGATCTTTGTGCTCCAGTCGATGTAGTGGGCCATCCGGGGCGGGGCTACCAGGTAGTCCAGGGCCAGGGCCGGGTCATCCCGCACCTCGGGGTCGCGCCAGGAGGAACCGGAAAACTGCCGCCCTGGGGCTTTTTGCTGCCGCTTGGCGTTGACCTCCGCCACCCGCTGGACTACCTCAAACAGCCGGGCCCGGCCCGGGATGTCATAGGCCTTCAGGGAGGGGGACACGGCCAGGCAGATGGTCTTATCTGTGCGGCTTTTATCCGCCACCACCAGGTTGGTGGTCATGGGGTCCAGCCCCCGCTCCACGCACTCCACCGAGGCATAGAACGACTTCAAATCGCAGCAGATATAGATCCGCTCCTTCATGTCCCGCTCCCTCCTTCCTGCTTAGTATCTCATCTTCGCTGTCCCAAGATGCGGACTATCCCAGCACAGCGGCCAGGGCCGCCTCCGTCGCCTGGGGGAAGTGCTTTTGCACCTGCTGGCAGATCAGTTTCTTAGACTGGGCCGGGTCGGTGGAATAGGCGGAGGCGATGTGGTCATAGCCCCACAGGGCCTCCGGCGTGGTGTAGACGGAGATGTGCCAGCCGCAGGGCTGGCCCTTTTTGTTGGTCCGCTGGCGGAAGTCCCGGATCAGGAGATAGCAGCGCATCTGGAGGTCGGTCACCGTTCCCTCGAAGTTCTTCTCCCCGCCCTTGCCGAACCCGGCTAGTCGTTTCAGTTCAAAGGAGAACAACTCTTTGTGCCCCTCGAACTGATCCATGATCCGCTTCTGCCGGAGGCTGGCCAGTTCCTCGTCCCAGAGGCTGTCGAAGTCATAGCCGTCCCGCCGCCAGTTGGCAAAGTGGGGGAACCAGGCTTTGGAGATGAACCCGGCCTTTTTCTCAAAGAACTTGCCGTAGGCCGCCTGGCCGCTGCGGGCGATGAGCCGCCGCCACTCCCAGGGGTCGTGCTGTTCGTCCCCAGTCCACCAGGACAGGCTGGCGGGGTGCTCCTCCACGGAGAAACCAGCCACTTCATTTTTGAACAGAGGCAAGAACCCCACCTCGTCCACCCAGGAAACTAAGTCCTGCCAAGTTTTGAGGCGGCTGGGGTCAGCCCAGCTTAATCCCCGCATGACCCATTCGCCATTTTCAATGGCCATCCTGTTCCCTCCAACCTGTTAAGATGGAAATATTATAGCACAGATGTTCCATCCGGTCCATCCCTAATATCAGGAAAATAAAGCGGTACGAGGGGAAAAAGAAAACAGGCGCGGCAAAGAGGACAGCTGGTCCGGCAAACACAAAGGCCGCCCGCTGTCCGCCAGATGATTT
>UMHC01041516.1_pt1 | contig 17295 bp, 28 predicted proteins | sample 1965381 | NCBI WGS metagenome assembly UMHC01 (sample SAMEA4836083, study PRJEB28245) | human gut metagenome | biome: gut microbiome; material: fecal sample | place: Denmark | collected 2008 | reverse complement strand
CCCCTGGGGAGATGGCGAAGGCGCCTCTTTCTTAGATTATTCCATCTGGGTTAATGGCGAGCAAATCTGGCTGGCTACCGACATGGTTTATCCCAAGCCGGCGCAAAGTCAGGACTACTGCGGCCTGTCCAAGATTATCTATGAGCTGCTCCTCGACAAGATGCTCACCAACGATGTCGTTGAGTTCAATGACATCCTGCGGCGCGCCCAAACCGAACACGACCTTCGTAAGAAAGGAGTGATTAAATGAGTATTTTTCTGACTTCAGATACCCATTTCAATAACGACAATATCATCAAGTATTGCGACCGACCTTTCCTTGATCACAAGGATATGAACGAGGCGCTCATCGCCAACTGGAACAGCGTCGTTAAGCCCGAGGACACTGTATATCATCTGGGCGACTTTATCATGGGCATGGCCGACAATACTGCTTCCATTCTTCATCGGCTCAACGGCTACATTCATCTGGTACGAGGCAATCACGATACGCTGCGCAAGCTCGCCATCTATGAGCAGTATCCTGAGAAGATTACTGTTCACGATGTCGCCTACCTGCCATACAAAGGACTGTACTTTGTGATGTGCCATTTCCCGCTGGAGAACGAGGCGTTCTACGACATGGTTGTGCGCGACAACTCTGAGGTGGTATTGTGCCACGGCCATGTGCATAACCATGAGCCATTCTACAATACGCTCACTCATACTTTCAACCTTTCCGTGGATGTAACCAACTTCACTCCCGTGGCGCTGGACAACATCTACGAGATTGTCAAAGCGGATTTCATTAAGAAAGGAGTGTGGCGCAATGATAATGGCAGTATGTGACTTTATTCTCGCCGGCCTTTGGTTGGTAAACTTCATTATTGGCTGTGTCAATGTGATGAATGGCCAGCCCTTTGCTAACAATATTAGCATCGGCTGTGCGTGTCTGCTGGTGATTCTGGCCTTCGTCAACCTTGGATTGGACCATCTAAAGGAGCGATAATATGAAAGCGGCAGAACTGGAACAATTCGTAACCCAATTCTTCAACATTTGCCGCGAAGCCAAGAGCGACCTTGAGAGAGCAACAGAGGCAGAGCAATACCCAAACTCTGCCATTCAAGATCTGCTTCATGCTATTGAGTTAGCGCCCAGTCAACTTGATCCAACAACTATGTTTTGGAAGCTCCACGAACTACGCGTGGACAGACGAGGCGCCAAGCAAGAACTTGAAGTCACTTCTCTCTGGGCCGACTGGTGCGACAAAAACAAAAAGTCACTCGACACTTTGCAGCAGGTGCTCGGCCAGATGCGTAAGATACTGCGCCGCCAGCCCAATGATTTCTATGTATTCAAGACTGATATACTGGGAATCAAGGGCGAATACCTGCAAGCCGACCAAGAACCCAAATACATTCAAATGAAAATGGAGGGATTTTAATGAAGTTTACGGATTTCGATTTCGATTTCAGCCTTATCAGGGCTGATAATAATACTACCCTGCACTTCAAGACCGACCATACCGATGACCTCTATCTCTATATGAACAGCGTCTTCAGTAAGTATATCGACCAGGCTCCCGCCAGCTGGGATGATATTATGGACCGTATGCGCTACGCTTTGGGCAAGGAGCCTGACGGCGTTGATGCGCAGCTGTCCATCGTCTATATGTTTGACGATACCATAAAGATTGTCCTGACTCTGCGGCTCGCCGACAACGTGTTCAACATCGAGTTCTGGGCCAAGAACATTGAGGACTGTCTGGGCTGAGGAGGAAGTATGAGCGCAAACGGAATCGAAATCGAGCGTAAGTGGCTGGTCTCTGGCCTGCCCGAAGGCTATGCGCCGCGCAAGCATCGCATCGTAGAGTCCTTCTATCTGTTCGCCAACGATGATGCCGAGCTTCGTATCAGCCGCCGTGTCAAAGTGGTGAACGGCATGAACGGTCCCATCTATGGCACGCCCAAGTATAAGTGGACATTCAAGACAGGCAACGGCCTGAACCGTGTCGAGCATGAAGGCTTCCTTACTCCTGAAGAGTATTGGGATCTCGTCGCACGCGCGCCTGCCGCCATCTATCATAAGGACTGGTATGAGTTCCCTATGAACGACGGCCTTACTCTCGAAGTCAACTGCGTTGATGACAAGTGGTGGTACGCCGAAGTTGAGTTCCCCTCTGAGGAAGCAGCAGCTGCATGGGTGCCCATCGACTATCTGGCCAACTGCACCGAAGTCACCGGCGAGCCGGGCTACGCCATGAAGAACTATTACCGCAAACAATATATGAAGGAGGATATTTGATATGATTCTTCGCAACTTTTCCCTGGCGACTGTGCGCGTCGTGGGTGAATTGGATACTTTCAATCTGGTGCTGGGGGTTCGCGCTTCTGGCAAAGATTTCCGCTATAACTTCGAGGACTGTACCCTCTGTGATACCGACCTTGAGATGGGCGAGGTCAATACCGATCTGCCGTTGACCGACGAAGGTCTCGACACTCTGCAGGACTATCTCATGGATGTGCTCGCCCATGAGGACCTCACCATTGGGCTGAACGGCGACATCGCTGTATTCTCTGACAACAGTGAGGACGGAGACTCCTGGACCGCTATCCGTTTCGGATACATGACGGTTATGGAGGTCTAATATGCTCATCGGCATCGCGGTTATCGGCATCGCGGTCTATGTCGGCGCGCCCACATGGACTATCGTATTTGCCTCGCTGGGCATTGCCGCCAAAGTCCTCGGCAGCTTTATCAATCTAATCACCGATTAACCTACCGCCCCTCTTTGAGGGGCGGTCTTTATTTGACACAAAAAAATTTTTATGATATAATATATATAGAAAGTGAGGGATGAATATGCAGGATGTAATGTTCCTTAGAAATAGAGTAAAAGAGCACGTCCAGCTCGTCGCCAACCATTTTACCAACCACGCCGTTTTCTACTGCGGCCTGTACGGTTCTCAGAACTATGGCCTCAATACCGATGACAGCGATGTGGATACCAAGTGCATGGTGCTGCCGCCCTTCAGAGATGTTGTGCTGGGCCGCAAGATGGTATCCACTGACCTCGCCGATCTCTACGGCGCCCTTTGCAATGTGAAGGATGTGCGCGCCATGTTCGACAACTTCTTCAAGGGCAATGTCAACTTTGTTGAGGTTCTCTATACCGAGTACTTCTCTGTTGGCGTTGACTATCTGGCAGAGGCCAAGGAGCTGCGCGACCATCGTGATATGGTGGCCAACCGTGATCCTCTGCGCCTCATGGAGATGGCCGCTGGTATGGCGCGGCAGAAGTATGTGGCCTTCAACAAACCCTTTGAGAGCAAGAAAGAAGTCCTTGCCAAGTACGGTTATGACCCCAAGCAGCTTCATCATCTTGGCCGGCTTGCATACTTTATGACTGACTACATGGCCGCTGGTGATTTCGGTTATGCTCTTTGTCCCGACAAAGAAACTAATGAGCTTCTTATGTCTCTCAAGACCAATCCTCTGCCGTTGGAACACGCCGAGGAAAAGCGTGAGTTCTATATGTCTTATGTAGACAAAAAACTGGAGGATGCCAGATACTTTTGGGGCGACGAGTCTGAGCGCGAGCTTGCCGCCAAGCGCAGCGTTGAAGTGAGAGCCTTTCTGGATGACCTCGCATACCGCTTACTTTGCAAGGCCTACGACGTAGGTTGACACAAAAAAATTTTTGTGTTATAATATTTATACAATCAAAGGAGGAGATTCCAATGACTCAATCCTTGGATCAGGTTCTTCGCCAGATGCGCGCAAAGTACCCCCGGGCAACCTATGTGGTGGACGATGTTCCCGATGACAACCGCACTCTTTATGAGGGCGACATCAATGGCATCCTCTCCATCGACTATCTTCTGGACAACAAGGTTCTGGAAGTTGATGAATCCCAGGCGCCCGACCGCGTCTTTATCCGCATCGACTAAAGCCCGGGCGGGTGGCTTAATACCCGCCTCTATATGGGTCAGTATACCGTATCAGGAAGCGGCGCGGACTGTAAATCCGTTGGTTCACACCTCAGTAGGTTCGACTCCTACCTGGCCCACCACTCGCAAGGGAGGTGCTTTCATGTCAAGAAAACGCTTTCTCAAGAGCCAGTCCCACCGTAAAGTGCGTCGGTCAAAACATACTTTTGGAAAGGGCAACCTTTCCAATCGTCTGTTTGATTATTGGTGGGCACTGTATTGACGCACTGATGCCCCGAACCGGATAGGGATTAAGTTCCTCCCGTAAGTAGGGGCATTATATAGCCTCGTCGCCAAGTTGGTAAGGCACAGGACTTTGACTCCTGCACTCGCTGGTTCGAGTCCAGCCGGGGCTGCCATTCCCCCGCGTCCAAAACAGGCTCCGGGACCGTATGCGAGAAAAGGCAAGTAGCGCGGCCGAGTGAACGCATGAGTAACGGTACAGTTTGACGGTTCAAATCCGCTACGTGGGGACCATAGGTAAAGATACCAAAGGCTGCATCGCTTAGATGTACGATGCGCAAGTCGGCGCCTTAAAGCCGAGTAGGGACTCTCGGTGTCTCCCCTACTATATACGGTTCCTTAGCTCAGTTGGTTAGAGCCGCCGGCTCATAACCGGAAGGTCCTGGGTTCGATTCCCCGAGGAACCACCATCAAGTTTTTGTATAAAAGGAGTGTATGACAAATGACTAAGGCAGAGACTCGCTTCATCCACACTACTGGCCGCGACGGTATTCACAAGGTGATTGCCCTCGGACAGTATCATGGTGAGACAGTACGCGCAACCGCCAAGTGCGCGCCCAACGATACTCCTTCTGTCGACGACGGCGAGACTCTCGCTGGTCTGCGGCTGGAGAAGAAGATCCTGAAGCGGCGCAAGGCTTTCGCTGAGGCCCAGCTCACCAAGAAGTACGATTACCTGGAGTTCCTGGCAGCCGAGATGGACAAGGCCCGTGCGGCAATTCAGCGCACCGAGGCCAACATCGACGAGATCGCGGCAGCTCAGGCGGCCAACGATACTGACCTGGCCGGCCTGCTCGCTCGGCTGTAATCAATAACTCCTCCCCTCACTTGACACAAAAAAATTTTTGTAGTATAATATATATATAGAAAGTGAGGGATGAGTTATGAGAAATCCAAATCGTATTCCCAATCTGACCGCGTTATTCCAGACTTACTGGATGACCGTCGGCACTGACCTCCGGTTCGGGCAAGTGCTTGAGCTAATGGCTCAGGATTACGCCGAGTGTCACGATTGTGAAAAGCCCAGCGATTTCTTCTATATCGAGGACGAGCGTTGGGGAACCGCATTGGTTTATGGACTGAATAAGAGAGGAGTGGTGGTAGATGATTAAGTGTTCCGCTGTAAAGTTCGTGCCATTCGGCACTGACTATCCCATCATTGTGGCTGGCCCGCGGCATCCTGATTGTTATGAAACAATTCAGGAACACTTCGGCCACTCCTTCTTCCAGTCCCCCGATGTGGTTGAGGGTTTCCTCGACGAAATGGACAGGTTCCTTGACCGCTACGACGCCAAGTATGAGGCTTTGAGATGCGGTCAACTCACCCATGACACTTCCGACCGTGCCCTCTACTCTGAGGATATTTGGCCGGAGGAGTAACCGTAGACGACAGTGCGGGTAAAACCCTGTCGGTCGCGCGTGTACGTGAGCGCAGCGCGCCACATAAATACTGAGCGTTCCTTTCCGTGGCCGTCGGAAACAAATTACGGCCATTCTATGACTCATTAGCTCAGCTGGTAGAGCACCGCCCTTTTAAGGCGGGTTGCCGGGGTTCGAACCCCCGATGAGTCACCATTGGTTGGATGCGATTGAATGAGTAGGAGTGCCTGTGCACGAGGCCCCCAAAGTCAAGCTCGCATGACCGCGGCTCTTGTCGGTATCAGCATCGTTGTAACCGTCTGACTTGTGCCCTCGTTATTGCTTTGTAAGGCCGGTGGAAAGGAACCAAATAGTTCGTAAAGCGACCCTTGGATTTGAGCTTAGTTCCATTTGGGTTAAGAATGCTGGAACTTGCACGACGCGTTGGGGCTTGGTAGTGCCTCCAAGATTACAAAGACGGGAAACTACCATATATCCGGTTGTAGCGTAATTGGCTAACGCACCTGCCTTCCAAGCAGGGGACTGCGGGTTCAAGTCCCGTCAGCCGGTCCATAATCTTTTGATAAAAAGGAGAATGTAAATGAAATTTGGTAAGCGTATTGCGGCACTGGCTTGCGCCGGAGTTCTGTGTCTGTCCCTTACGGCGTGCGGCGAAATGAATGGCCAAGATCAGGAAATCCATAATACCTATGAGGCTGGCAATACGCTGATGAAGAACCAGCCGACCCCGACGGATTTGGAGTATTCTCTTGAGAGATACAACCTTATCCGGCGAGCCTATTGGGTAAACGGCCAGCGTGAGAAGGCAATGAACCTGCCCTGCGAGGTCAACAAACCCCTGGCTTACATCGTTCTCTTTACCGATAACGGTTCTGTTGTTGGGCGCTTCACAGTTGACGGTAAGATTTCTTCCCTCAACTCTTTCCTGTCGCCGGACAGCGAGAACTATGAGTCTCCCAACTACACCAATGAGTGGCTTCCCGATGTGGACGGTTCTTTCGGCGAGAACGACGGCGGCATCTTCTTCTTTACCACGGACGGCAAATACATGGAGTGGAATGCAACCTACCTGTATTCTGACATTCCCTTCGAGGTCACTACGCCGACCCTTGTGATTGGTGGTGAAGGAAATGAGTAAAATCGGAACCGTTATCATTGCTGTCATCTGTACCCTGGCAATCGCAGCCGGCATCTTTTTTGGCGTGACGCCTGCCGGCCGTGGCGTTTGGAACTCTTGGTTCCACGAAGTTCAAGAAGTAGATGACCGCACGAACTATGACATCATCAAGAAGGTCGAGGATACCTGCCGCGCAATGATCGCTACCTACGAGGCCGACCGGCTGATGTATGAGCAGTACAAAGACTCTGACGACGAAGAGGAGCAGGACTGGGCGGCTCAGGCTAAGATGCGCGCCAACCGCACGGCGTCCACTTATAACAACTACATCCTCGAGAACGAGTATGTGTGGGCGGACAATGTGCCAAACGACATCTATATGGAACTTCCCTATTTGACCTAAAAAAATTTTTGTGTTATAATATATATACAAGGTGAGAGGAGAGCACCTCTCCTCTCCCTAATATCCGGTAGTAGCTCAACTGGTAGAGCACCTGCTTGCCATGCAGGAGGTTGCGGGTTCGGGTCCCGTCTATCGGTCCAGCAGGTTAGGGAAAGTCCGCGCCCGACACCTGGCAATTAAAGACGGGCTGGGAGAGAGTAACAGCTCCGGGTGGCTTCGTGAGCAGCCAAGGTAGATTCCAGATACCTCATAGCCTGAAAAATCTGGCGGGTCGGTAGTACGAAAAGCCCCGATATGTTCTCCGTTGAGTCGTTACATATGGAGGCGGCACAGTCCTTGCTGAAAGGGTGGCTCCGTGGACATTATATGCAGGAGTAGCTCAGTTGGTTAGAGCACTCGCCTGATAAGCGAGAGGTCAGCAGTTCAAGTCTGCTCTTCTGCACCAACCGGTTTACTGCCGCGCGTTGAACTCTGGCCAGTTTCACGGCATTTTAAGGAGGCTCATCGTGTTGAAGCGCAAGTGACGCGGTCTCAAAAATTCTGTGTGGGACAAATAAACAAAGACCACGCAGGCCCGGCCCTCTTAGGGTGCTTGCCATTCAGCTATAAGTAGGGAACAAAAGGCTTGCCAGGTTCGCCCGACAGTGGAGAATGGCTCCCAAGTAATCTGGCTAAGGGGCGGGACGCCGCCCCAGATACAGGGGATTGATGTAACGGCAGCATGACTGTCTCCAAAACAGTTCGTAAGTGTTCGAATCGCTTATCCCCTGCCATAAAAGGAGGACACAAGATGGACTTCTATACTTCATACTTTTACCAAATCCGCAATTTCACACCAAATATGATACCACTGTCAACTGCGTGCGGCGATCCCGCATGGTATCACGCAGGTCGTGACAAGAACTTTGTATACTTTGATAATAACAAAGTATGCAATGGATTACGCGCTGAGATGCTGCATCCCGATAAGTCTTGCGCCAATCTTTGTTGCGGCGGCTTCGCTTGTCCTTACACACCCGATACCTGCAACTTCCTTGACGCATATCGTCGTCAGCTTGAGAAGGTTGACTTCATGGATTTCATTGGTCGATGCGCTCGTATTAAAGACCAAGTCCGTGAGTGTAACCACTTTGAAGGCCCACCTATCATCGTATTGATGGTACATGAGGCGCCGCAAAATCCATGCTCTGAGCGCATTGCCCTTCAAGAGTGGATGTGGCGGCATGGAATGTCCTGTCCTGAATTACCCTATCAAGGAAAACAGTTTAGGGGGTTCTTTCGATGAAGATTTATTTAACACCTGCTGAGAGAGATATTCTCGAGCACGCCAGAATTTTGAAGGACCTCTACTACCCAAAGGGTAACCCCTGTATGGTGAAGTGCAATGAGTACGACAGGCAAGTCTGTTGTGGTTATTGCGCTGAAGCGAAACGCTACCAAGAAGAAATTATCCAGCCTATTTCCAAAGCAGGACTCTATGATGTATGGCGCGAGATCCAGGAAATGCTGAACTTGCAAGACGAAATCCGTAATAAGCAGAAACTTCTCGACAAAAAAGAGAAAGAGTTCGGCGAAAAATATGCGGATGCACAGAGGTTTCTAAGTTTTCGCATGGGCTTGTAAGTTCAGGTTGACTTAAAAAAATTTTTGTGGTATAATATTTATAGAAAATGAGGGTGGCGTTAGAGGTCGATAAGACAAACCACGCCTTAATGCGCTCGGAGTTGCGTGTCGAGCCGCCCCATTCAATATCGCAGAGTAGAGAAGTGGCCTATCTCGCGACCCTCATAAGGTCGAAACCGTGGGTTCGAATCCCACCTCTGCACCCAAATGGAGAGGACTTCGGCTTGCACTCCGTCCAAAAAAAGCAAGCACGGTTGCATCGCCTGCGGAGATGAAACGGCACGGGCACTCCGGTCGACTTAGTCGTAATCAAAAGCCCAGCCCTGTATATCTCGATGGTGTAATTGGTTAGTCACGGCGCTCTCATAAGGCGCAAGTCGGGGTTCGAGTCCCTGTCGAGATACCATCATCCCAAATAAGAAAGGAGGCATGAAAATGCTGTTGTACTTCGAGCTTCCTTGGAACCACCAAGACATTGATGATTTCATCTTTGGCGATGAAGAGCCTATCGTCAGTCAGAAGTAATCTGACAATACCCAAGCGGCGGATAATCCGCCCCAAGTGTATAATGCGGCTCCGAAAGGAACGGTTCCAAGCCCGTGAAAACGCAGAGGATACACACCTACCCACCCATTAGTGAAAGGAGTTCACATGAGTAAGCGTAAGACTCTCCAGATTGGAGATGTTGTCCGTCATCAGAAGTATGGCATGGGGCGCATCCATCAGATTGACCCCAATGACCGCGAGTTCTTCTTCGACATCCACTTTGACATTGATGGCGGCGACGGAACCCTTATCTGGATGGATAAGATTCGCGCCCTGCGCCAGTGCAAGCTGGTTCATAGGCCGGAGACGCCGCCTGCCGTTGTGCGGCTGGATAATGGCATTATCCGAGAGTTCGTAGGATAAACCTTTGCGGAGAGGTTTAAGCCGGGGGTTTCTCTTAAATATAAACTCCGGCAATATCCGGGTGTAGCTCAGCTGATAGAGCGCGTGGTTTGGGACCACGATGCCGTGGGTTTGAGTCCCGCCACTCGGACCAACCCGTAGCTTTGAAACCTGCGGTATATTGCGAGTCGTGGCAGCGGCGGACAGTAGTATTGTAAGGAACTGCCATTCCTTACGGTATCGAGGTGTAGTTCAGTTGGTAGAACGCTTGACTGGGGGTCAAGAGGCCGCAGGTTCAAGTCCTGTCACTTCGACCATTATATTGGCGTGTAGCTCAATCGGTAGTTAGCACTCGGCTGTTAACCGAGGGGTTGTGGGTTCGAGTCCCACCATGCCAGCCATACTCGTCGACTGCGAGTATAAATAAAAGCCTGGGGACATTGTCGTCCCCCTCATGGGATTGTAGCTCAGTTGGGAGAGCACCTGCCTTGCAAGCAGGGGGTCGTCGGTTCAAGTCCGATCAGTTCCACCATAAATAATTTTAAGGAGGTAATCGCATGGCAGACTTTAATACATCGTCCCCTATGACGCTGGATGAAGCAATCAAGCACGCTGAAGAGCGAGCTTCCTTGTCATGCGATGAATGCGCCGAACAGCACCGACAGTTGGCCGAGTGGCTTAAAGAGTTGAAGCAATACCGACAATACTTCGAACCGCTGAGAACTCCAGGCGGAAACCTTTTCGGTATTGACCTAAACAAAGTCCCTGAGTCGTGTCGTGGTTGTCCTCAGCATCCATCCAATGGCGGCTCAGGGATTTGCTTTTGCACCCTTGGCCAGCCAATCATTACATAAGGAGGGTTAGTATGGCTGCTGATTATGCCGCTGTGAAAAGCATGGTTGAACGCGGAGTAGGCCGCGGGTACACTCACTGTCTGATCGTCGTAGACGAGTTCGATTATGAGGATTACCCTGTTTACATTCCTGAGTGTCAGGATGTGCAGGACATGATCGCAACCACCAATGCCCTCAGTATGCAGCGTGTCGTTGAGGTTTACAACTATTCCAAGGACTTGGAAGAACAGCTTCGCCGAGATCGCTGCTGGGAAATCTGATACGGCTGCTACCTTAGTAGCTTGCTGTAACTAAAACATTAGGAGGTATTTTCATGGGAGTTTATTAGTCGTTGTAGGGGAATCTGGGTTTATCCAGAGCCATCCATTTCTTTGTATCCAATGGATACTGTGTTTCAATTCCATTAAATGACACACAGGGATATGACCTTGTAGTTGAGAAAGACGGAATACTTCAAAGAGTTCAAGTGAAAACTTCAAGAGGTTTAACTGATCATGGCTCTTACGCCGTTCAGTTAAGAAATACAGGTGGTGAAGATAAAACTCGGAAAGTTCCTTTCGATAACAAAAAGCAAGATTTGCTATTTGTATATACTGCTGATGAAAATATTTACCTAATTCCTTCATTGGAGATTTCGGCAACTAACTCTATCAAAGTAAGGCCGGATGGCGGCCCGTATGCAAAATATCTTGTTCATGACAAGACCATGAACGACTTCTAATACGGCGAGGTTGACCTCAGTAGGTGCGAGGCCTGGTCTTGAAAACCAGTGGTCGTGATGAGCGGCTTGTGGGTTCGAGTCCCTCCCTCGCCGCCATGCTCCTTTGGCGCAACTGGCAGACGCGACAGCTTTAGGTACTGTAAGTTATGGGTTCGAGTCCCATAGGGAGCACCACAATAGGTGGCGCAACGTTACTGCGCCTTAATGAGTGTCTGATGGGATGACGCCGCCTATCTGATAGCATAGGAAGTTCCTTGCAACTCGCCATAGGGTTCTACTTCCCGCTATTTGACAAGAAAAAATTTTTGTGGTATAATTATTATAGAAAATGAGAGAGGGGGATAAGACTTACTTATCAAGGATTGAGCGTCAGGTTGACACAAAAAAATTTTTGTGTTATAATAATTACAGAAAGTAGGAAATGGCGGATTAGCTCAGCTGGTTAGAGCGCGTGCCTTACAAGCATGAGGTCGCTGGTTCGATCCCAGCATTCGTCACCAGTGCCAATCTACATGGGCATCCTTTTTCTGAACGCGCGCAGAAGGGTGAGGCACTTGCCCAAAGGCGAAAGTAGACTAAGCCTTTTATAATGTACCTGGTGGAAGCGGCAGCCAGGCCAAAGAACGAGTCGCTCAGCAAGCCCGACCGACTATAAGGCGATGCCCCCGCTGCGGGGTCGGGAAATACGCAGGTTCACAAAAGAGAACAGCTCCGAAGGTTTGGTGTGCCGATGCGCGTTCTCTCTGGGTAAGGCCAGTTCAAAGAGCACCACGGCAAACACGGGTCGTCAGAATGGAATGCCCCTACGACTGCCGGCGCCCTCAGCACATGGGCGTAAAAAATCTGACATACAGCGCATACAGTTACCGCGGATAAAGCTGAGTGCGCGGCCCCACAATCAGGGGTGATAGAAAGCGGCGGTTTCCTTTGAGAGTCGGTTTCCGTAAAAACCAGACTTTGTGCACCGGCGGCCAAAGATGCTGGGTTCGAATCCCGCCTGGCCCCAGTTGGGGCCGGTAGTTTAAGTGGTTAGAACAGTGGTTGCCATTTATATGCTGGTGTAGCTCCAATTGGTAGAGCAGGTGCCTTGTAATCATCTGGTTGCAGGTTCGAGTCCTGTCACCAGCTCCATCCCGAAAGGGAACCACCTCCATTCATTTTTTTGAAAACTGCACTTTCAAGTCCCCGCCGAAAGGCGGGCGCCCTCCAATAAGCCGTGGGTTCGCGTCCCGAGGGTGAACACAATTTCCCATAACCAATACGGAGAGATTGTGACTGAAGCGGCCAGACAATTAAGGGTAAGGTTATTGGTGTTACCTGCCTAACTTCCTCGTGCAGGGCGACGTGATTGATAAGCCTGCAATGTCCCGCTATTATTTGCAAAGGAAAAGTTCGGAATAGAAAATCGTTGGACGCGGTAAACGATAGGTGCGGGAGCCGATCCCGAATGGAAGTGTTGTCGATTTATATGGTGCCATAGTGGAACTGGTCTAACACGCCAGCCTCTCAAGCTGGAGATTCGGGGTTCAAGTCCCCGTGGCATCACCATTGTCGCATAAGTAGTTCCTTTTTTGAAATTGTATTTTGGAACAAGTTTTTACTACTCGCGACTTTTAATTGCAAATGAAGTTCCTTTTAACTTCTAGGGTAGCTCAATAGGTTAGAGCGTCGGTGTCTAAAGCCGAAGGTTGTGGGTTCGAATCCCTCCCCCAGAGCCATTACTTCTCGCAATCATTGGCATAAGCAGTTCCTTTTTAATAGATTGGCTATCTTGATTACTGCTCGCCAACATCGCATAGTCGCCAAGTCTGGTTAAGGCACAGGTCTGCAAAACCTGGATCCCCAGTTCGAATCTGGGCTATGCGTCCATTAACTCTAATATGAAGGGAGGCTGATAGAAATGGTACTGGACATCAATATCAAGTCCGCTGAGGATGCCGAGAAGTTAAGTGCTGTGGCCTGTAAGATCCCAGATGTTCTGTGGGCGCACTCCACTGATGGCATGATTATGGTGGATTGCCGTTCCTTACTTGGTCTTTTCACTCTTATTGGAAAGCCCTGTCATTTGGTGGCCGAGGACACTACTTCTCCTAAGACATTGACTAAGGTGGCAAGGAGAGCTGGCGTAGCGATTAACTAACTACGCCGCAGTAGCTCAATGGAGGAGCCACGGTCTTCTAAACCGTTGGATGTGGGTTCGAGTCCCATCTGCGGTTCCAACAAAGCCAGGGGATGCTTTAAATCCCCATATATGCCTCGATAGCTCAGGAGGTAGAGCGAGGGACTGAAAATCCCTGCGTCGGTGGTTCGACTCCACCTTGAGGCACCAGCGAGGCCGACCCCGCGGCCGAGGACGAGAAAGTTCAAAGTGGCTCGAGACACACTGGGTTTGCATGGCCTGCGGGTTGGAGCCATGACTATTTTCTGAAAGCACGGCCGGCAAGTAGGAAAATATCCCGCACTTTATGTTTCCGTAGCTCAATTGGGTAGAGCAAGTGACTCTTAATCACGAGGTTCAGGGTTCAAGTCCCTGCGGAAGCACCAGCCCGACGGGGCATTATAGACGCGGCAAAAGGAGCGACATCCTAACCTGCTAAGTATTGTGGCCACTTTACTGCGCAGTCCGTATGCACTTTGGAAGTAAGTGGAGTCGGATAGGGTTGGATAGGGAAGCCGGAGATTGTACCGCCAGTCAATAGCCAAAGCGAAGAGCGATACCCGATATAAAAATCTATTGCTTATATGTTGTGAGTAGCTTAATGGTAGAACACCTCGTTGTGGCCGAGGCAGGTGTGGGTTCGAATCCCATCTTACAACCCATAAAGGCGCCAAGAGCCTTAAGGCCAAGTTGAAGCGGCTTTGTATAGCGCTGTGCAAAGAGATCGGCTGGCTTGGAGATGCAATCTGGAGTGGCGAAAAGGGCCCGGGGATGGAGGCTAACGACCTCGTTAAAAATTAGGTTAGCACCGTATGGAGTGGTGTGATAATTGGTAGTCGGCATGATTGGAAATCATGTGCTCTGAAATACGGGTTGCAGGTTCAAGTCCTGTCCACTCCGCCATCGCCGGTGAAGTCTGGAGACCGATGAGTTTCAAGTTAAGGACAGAGGCAGATGCGTTGTGCTGAGAACGCAATATAAGTACTCGGGTAATGCTGCTGATCCAGAATGCAGCGGGGGCGACGCTGCTGACAGTCGCTGCTATGTCCCGGTAGCTTAGTCGGAGAAAGCGTATGGCTACGAACCATAAGATCGGGGGTTCGAGTCCCTCTCGGGATACCATTCTGGAAGGAGAATTAGTATGAACTTCTACAAAGTTACTGTTAAGTGCTATGATGCACAGCACGCATACTTCTATCATCACTGCATTCTCGCCGCACATACTCGATACGAGGCCATGTGTCACTTTATGACAGCAATGGCCCTTCGTCTTGGGCGAAGGTGAGTACATCGACGATATGTCTGCACGCGAGTGCGAGGAGCTTGACTCTCAGGTCATTTTCTGCAGTGATGGCTCTATTAGCATCGAGGTATTGCCATGAATTTGTTTGAAGTAACCGCTGTTCTCCGTTCAGAAATCATGTTCCAAGGTGGCCTGGGTAATCACCTAATACAGCCAAGCGGCTCTTACGCCTCTTGTCCAATCACCTACATTACCCAAGCCGATTCCGCAGACGCCGCTCTCTCAAAAGTGTGGCGGCACATCACGCAAGACCCCAATCAAGTAGTCATGTCAATCAGTGTCATTCCTCTTTCAAATGCTTACTTTCTTCCGTAATTTGACATAAAAAAATTTTTATGATATAATTATTATAGAAAGTGAGGGATGAAAGATGATTAGAGATGGTCTTTGTTACCGTCTGGCAACTGAAATGTACATCAATGATTGTTCTTTGGCCCAAGCGTGTTTCGTCTACAGTATCGAAACCGATTATCTTTCCGACGCTGAAATCTATCACATCTATGACCTTGTGGAGGATTTCGAGTGGGATTGGCCGTAAATACCGGATTAGTCTAATGGCAAAACACTCGGCTCTGACCCGAGATTTGTTGGTTCGAGTCCAGCATCCGGTGCCATGAGAGATTGGCGTTCAAGGCGTGGTAGCCGAGGCAAACAGTTTGGGCATCCTGGTTTCGACTGGGTATGTACCGGAACCTGAAAAGGTTCTACCGTGCTGACTACGGGGAATGGAGTTCCGGCCGAGTCAATCTCTCTTTCATATGCAGTCGTGGCGCAATTTGGCAGACGCGCTGTCTTCAGGTGGCAGATGTTGTGGGTTCGAGTCCCACCGACTGTACCAGGTCGTATTAAATGACCTCCTTAGTTTGGTGTTAGGTTCTCGCAGGAAACCTAAATCCTGCGAGTTATATGCGGGTGTGTATGCAGTTGGTAGACATAGCGGTCTCAAAAGCCGCCGCCTTAAATGGCTCGTAGGGTTCGAATCCCTCTGCCCGCACCAAAGGGTACCGTTATCCTTGCGGAGAACCCGCTAAACGGCGGCAGGGATGTCGTTAGTAAGGGGACTGGATTTTTAAGACCTACTGGCTCCACAGTGGAAATGGCAAGTTAGTCAGTCTTAAATGAGGAAACTGGAGAAACTCTACCTTACAATCCATTATATGTGCGTGTGCTGGAATTGGTAGACAGGCCAGCTTGAGGTGCTGGTGTTTCGGCGTGCGGGTTCGAGTCCCGCCATGCACACCAACTGGCCATTGTGCCCGCGCCCATGCGTTAGTTGGGTGTTTGTTAAGGCAACTACACTAAATAAGTAGCCTACGGTGGTTTCCGGCCGCTTCCATCGTACATAAATAAAGCGGTTTTATATGGTGCCGTAGTTCAGAAGAGTAGAACGCCAGCCTGTCACGCTGGAGGTCGTGGGTTCAAGTCCCATCGGCATCGCCAGAGTGGTTTCCGGTTCCACACTTATTGCTGGGGAATAACACTTCCAACCACAACCCTCGGGGAGTGCCCAAAGCGTAAGAAAAAGACGGTAGGGTTCATTCCCAATTCCAGTATCCCTGTAAGTGAAAGGACTCGCGACCGAGTAGCAAATGGAATTGGCGTCAAATCGGTCTGGCCAGAGCAATCCGGCGCGTAAGTCCGGAGGGGAGTGTTTCCGTGGCTCCCCACATATATGGTCCCGCGGTCGAATTGGCTTAGACGCCGGCCTTTCACGCCGGAAGTTGGTGGGTTCGAATCCCCCCGGGATCACCAGTAACTATAAGCCAACGGAGAAAAGGAGAAGTATGAATACAGGAGTAGAAATTGTCAATGCCCTCTTTGAGCATTTGGGCATGGCAGTCTCTGTAACAGCAGAGACAATCTCGGAATGGTGGCCAATTCTGGTTTCCAAATGGGCGGCACTTCATGTGTCTGGTTAGCACCCGGTCTGGTACTTGTTATCGGTGCTATTATCGCCTTGGCGAAGATGGCTCACGCCTATACTCATTATCAAGACTCCAAGTTGGATTATGATGAGATTGGCTGTATCTGCTTCGTTGCTCTTTGCGCAATGGCTATCGGCCTTGTTCTTGTCATCTGCCAGGCGTTGGACATTATTACCGCGATTACTTTCCCCGAAAAGCTCATCTTCGATTATGTAACCAATATGTTGGATTAAAAGGAGGACATTCAATATGAACAAGAAGAACACCAATTTCGCTCAGAAGCTGGCTGCTACCCACGGCACCTTCAATTCCTTTTCTGCGCTGGCCGACGCGCTTGGCGTAAAGGCGCCCGAGAAGCGTGAGCCTCGCCCCGTCAAGTGTAAGGTCTGCGGCGGCGAGATGACCCGTGCCGGCAACTCCAATGTGTGGGTTTGCAACAACGAGGTCGAGAAGAAGGTCACCCGCAACGGCGAGGAAGTCACCGAGAAGCGCACTTGCGGTAACTACACCATCCGCAAAAACATCGCCTAAAGCGGCGTTTGCCCACCCGAAAGGGTGGGCTTTTCTTTTTGACATAAAAAAATTTTTATGGTATAATATATATAGAAAATGAGAAAAGGAGATTGAGCATGAAACTCTCGGAGTTGAAGGAGATTATGGATATGCTTAACCCCAACTGCGAGGTTGTGGTGCTTAAGCCCAATACCCCAA
>UMHC01001494.1_pt1 | contig 17295 bp, 16 predicted proteins | sample 1965381 | NCBI WGS metagenome assembly UMHC01 (sample SAMEA4836083, study PRJEB28245) | human gut metagenome | biome: gut microbiome; material: fecal sample | place: Denmark | collected 2008 | reverse complement strand
TTAATGGGAAATTAAACTCCTTTCCTCGTCCGCCTCTTTTTATGACTTATATCGTTGTTTTAATTTTTCTATCGTAGAATTTAGCGAAGCGAATCAAATAAGGGCTGATTTCAAATGAAAGTGAAAGATTGTAATGCGGATCTGTTTGCAGATTTACAAAAATATGTTGAAAAAATAGCTCAGGAGCCCGGAGCAAAACTAGAAAGTGAAAATGTATTGGCAGAAAAATTCGGAGTAACACGTTACCGCATTAGAAAAGCTTTAGATCGTTTACGTCAAGTTGGGGTATTGGATAGCGTAAAGCGTCGAGGCAGTATAGTCAAAAGTGTTGATCAATCTGCCTTATCTGAAAATCTAACTTTGCAAATGAATGTGGCTAGATTTAATGAAGATGAATATAACGAGGCTAGGGCAGTCCTTGAGTGTGCAGTCATACCTCTTGTTTGTAAAAGACAGACCCCGGCATTAATAGGTTCTCTTACAGACGAGGTTGCTGCTGTTCGAGCTTTTGCAAATTCACCTCTAAAGGCGGATAAGCATTTAATGAACTTTCATTTACTTTTGATTCAAGGATGTGGCAACAGGGTCTTACAGACGTTATCTTCTATTGTTATTCGTTATTTTTCTTCAACACACGAGCTAATAGAAAATGCACCAACCTCTTATTTTTTAGAGGCTGCGAGTCGTTTGGAGGACATTATTTTCAGCATTAAGGCAAGTAATCCTGATAAAACAGTCAAACTTTTAAATCAATATCTTGTCAGGTATAGGTCTTATAAAGACAACAAGACGAAATAAAAAACCACCCTTAGTAATATCTGCTAAGGGTGGCAGTGTAATTGGGGAAACTAACTTAAAGCATTAACGACAGTCATCATATAGACTTTGATGAAGTTGAAATAAGCATTCAGGGAGATGCGTTCATTGGGTTTAGCCATTGCCCAGTCAGAAAATTCCTCAGCTCCTCCATAATGAGGCATAGGTGTTTTTGTTACTTTATAGATCCACGCAGCGTCAGAACCTCCGGGACACACAGCAACTCGAACATCTTTACCCATAATTTCTTTATATGAGCGTTTTGCTAGCTCGATGAATGGATCATTGTAAGGAATATCCAGAATAGGTCTTCTGGAGGTAACGACCAAATCGTACTCATAAGATGGGTCTTGAGCTTTTAAAGCATCCAGACGATCTGTTATTTCTTTTAATGCTTGATCATGTGTTTCGCCTGGTATCAGACGTCTGTCGAACCAGAACGTAACCTTTGATGGGTAGACATTTGCAGCGGTTCCGCCGTTAATTAGCGCGATTGTCAAGTGTGGAGGGGGAACATTATCGGCAACGGGTCTAGAAGTAAGCTCATCATTTAACTTATAGAGTTCTTGGATAGCCTTAGTAGCTTTTTGAATGCAGGTCTCACCATCATATAAGAGTGCTGTATGACCGGGATTGCCAATATAAGTTATTGTCCCTCTGAGAATACCGCATTGTTTAGGGTAAAGAATCCCATCTGAGGGCTCAGGACAAATACCGAAATCCCCAGTTAAAAGTTCGGGGTAGTTTTTCAGAATGTATTGGACCCCTAAAGCTCCGCCATTTTCCTCATCGCACATCCAGGTAAGAGCAACGCTTCCTTTAGGATCAAAACCCATTTTGCGAAGGAACAGAACGCACATCATTGCACAGGCATCTCCGCCTTTCATGTCGCAGGCGCCTCGACCGTAAAGATAGCCATCAACAATTTTTCCAGACCATGGTCCGTAAAATCCCGGATCACGGTTATCCGGAGGAAAAACATCCATATGACCGTTAAAAACAAAGCGTTTTCCTTTTTGACTTCCGAACCATTCTGCAAAAAGATTCGGTCTGTGAGGTTTGGCTTCAATGCGTCTAACCTCAAGACCGCTTTGTTTCATCCAACGTTCAAACACAAAACTTACGGTTTCTTCATCCCCCGTAACGCTAGGCGTTTGAATGATTTCTTGAAGAAATTGGATTGCTTCATCTTTATGAGCATCCACGAAATCAGAAATTTCTTTTGCTGTGATCGTCATTGTGTTTCTCCTAAAGAGTCATCGGACACCTTCAGGGTAGTTCAATGATCTTTTAAGCACAAAGACTTTTAGTATTTGCTTTAAATACAAAGAAGTAATTACTTAAAGTAAAAAATTTATCTCTTTGGTTGCGGGGATCATTTTTTTGATTTTACTAACGACATCATTTCTGAGAATCAAGCTAGTTTGCTCTAAAAAATAATCGAAAATGAATTTGGAAGTAGTCCTTGTGCAAGCAAGTGTTATTTTTCTTGAGGAATTCGGAATATATTCAAAATGAATTTTTGACCATAACTCATGACTTTTAATAAAAGAAGTTGGGTAAGAAATAGTCCATGCCAAGCCCTGCGCAATCATTTCCAAATGAACTAAATTGCAGTCTATTTCTAATCTATTGGGGATATCAAGACAATGTTTTACTAAAAACTCAGAGATATCCCTACCGCTGCCTGTTTTTTGGGGTGAGCGGATAAATGGAAGTTGAGAGCGTAACAATACACTTATGGAGTCCATGTTTGAAGGCGGTGTCTTCATTGAACTTGGTGCGGCAATAATAAGCGGTTCATTGAAAATGACCTTAGTTATAAGGTCGGGCTCGTTAGATAAATTCCCACTTGTAACAATGATGTCTGTTTCATTATTTCGTAAGTGCTTCAGTAAAATATCAGACGTTCCCATTAAGTGTTTGACTTTGTATGTTTTTTCAGAAAGATTTTTAATGAGTTTTGTCCCGATACAGTCTGTTATTGAGTGAATCATCCCAAAACGAATTTCTGGGAGTTTATTTTTCTTGAACTGTATAGCCTGGATAGTTTCTTCAATTTCTGAGTTATAACGCTCTATTGTTTCTTTTAGCATCCGGGCTTCTGGTGTATTGATTAAAGGCCGAGTTGACCGATCAAATAAAGTTACATGCAGTTTGTTTTCTAATTGAGAAATTTTTTGGCTAACCGCGCTGGGAGACATGGAAAGTTGCTGAGCTGCTTTTGAGAAAGATCGGGTTTCAGCAACAACAAGAAAAGTTTCTGTAAAAGAAGCAATTTCGGAAACAATACTCATGGCATTCATCAGAATAGATAATTCTTAAGTTTAAACTTAAGTAATGTTCATTGTATTGTTTCTACACGGAATTTAGTTTCTTTGACTCATTGAGGTCCTATGAAAGTCTGAGATAAATAAAGATATCTCTAAATTTCGATCGCTTTTTTGGGTAATTTTTATGATGATATTAACCGAACATATTCACGTTATTGACTTGGAACTTTAATAAGTATTCCCTAGAAAGAGCCACGAAATTGGCTAACGAATGATTAAGGACATAGGAAAATAATGATCGTAAGATTTACAAAAGTTTGATCCGGTCGACTAACTAGAAACTCTCAAACGGATTGATGAATATTTAGCTGTAGCAGAAAAGGGAAACGATCCAGTTTTTATATAACAGCTAAAGAAACAGATAAAAGGGTAGAAAAAATCTTCATCATGATGTTTAATCCACCTCATCCTGGAGGGATATGGAAAGTAGAGTTGGATTATGTGAGGGCCTGTGTTTCCAATTTTGCTAAGCAAATAGAAGTTGATCCGGCTTATTTGAAATTGGTTTGGATGGGCAGGTTCCGATTACGTCAGAACTCGCAGGAAAGATTCTTTTAGTGATGACTGGTCTACGTTCTGATACACGGTTGGCTCTACAGAAAGATTACGGTCAATAGCATCTATTTAATTGTATTTGGGTTTCAATAACTGAATTTACGTAGGAATTAGGTACTAGGTTAATATATTTTGCTTGCAAGAAATTGCTTACTAAAAAGCAAAAAATCAGGTACTTAAGCTTTAACACTGCAATTTTTATTATTAAAATCACTCCTGTTAAATTGAAAGGAGCCCCAAATGGCTGACATTGAAAAAGTCTTGCAAATGATCCAAGACAACGACGTAAAGTTCGTCGACCTCCGCTTCACTGATATGAAGGGTAAGGAGCAGCACGTGAGTATTCCTGCCCGCGCTGTGGATGAAGACTGGTTCGAAGAAGGCCAGCCTTTTGACGGTTCGTCGATGGCAGGCTGGAAAGGCATTGAAGCTAGCGATATGATCTTGATTGCTGATCCTGATAGCGCTCGCTTAGATCCCTTCCGTGAAGAAAGCACGCTTATTTTGACGTGCGATGCAACGGACCCCGCCACGGGTAAAGGCTACAACCGTGATCCGCGCTCTATTGCTAAGCGAGCCGAAGCCTATTTGAAGTCCACGGGTATTGGTGACACGGCTTTCTTTGGACCGGAGCCCGAATTTCATATTTTTGACTCCATCGTTTGGGGAACAGACCCTGAACATTCTTTCTACAAAATCGGCAGTGATGAAGCCGGCTGGGCTTCCAAGATCGAATACGAACAAGGTAACCTTGGCCATCGTCCGGGTCATCAAGGCGGCTACTTCCCTGTGCCTCCGATTGATTCCTTCCAGGACATGCGCTCTGAGATGTGCCTTTTGATCGAACAACAAGGCGTTCCCACTGAAGTGCAACACCACGAGGTGGGTGCCGGCCAGTGCGAAATCGGTACGCGTTTTAGCACGCTGGTCAAGCGAGCCGACTGGACGCAAATTCTGAAGTACACGGTTTGGAATGTAGCTGCTGCTTACGGCAAGACCGCAACCTTTATGCCGAAACCTGTTGTAGGCAGTGCCGGTAGCGGTATGCACGTGCACCAATCTATTTGGAAGGACGGTCAAAACCTCTTTGCCGGTAACGGCTACGCCGGTTTAAGCGATATTGCGCTCTACTATATCGGCGGTGTGATTAAGCATGCTAAGGCCTTAAACGCTATTACCAATCCGTCAACAAACTCTTATAAGCGCTTGGTGCCAGGATTTGAAGCTCCGGTGAAGCTTGCCTACTCCGCTCGCAACCGCTCGGCTTCTATTCGTATTCCGCATACGCCAAGTGAAAAGGCTCGCCGTATTGAAGTGCGATTCCCGGATCCGATGGCCAATCCCTACCTCTGCTTCTCGGCACTACTCATGGCAGGGCTTGATGGCATCATGAATAAGATTCACCCGGGTGAAGCTGCAGACAAGAACCTCTACGATTTGCCGCCTGAAGAAAACGCCAAGATTCCGACTGTGTGCGCTTCTTTAGATGAGGCCTTGGCAGCTTTAGCTGCCGATCACGAGTTCTTGACGCGTGGCGGAGTGTTCTCTGAGGACATGATCGAAGCCTACATTGCTTTAAAAGCAAAGGAAGTGGAGCGCTTCCGCTTAGCAACAGCCCCGATTGAATTTGAAATGTACTATAAGCTCTAAGAAGACCTTTTCAATCTTTATTAAAATGGGCGATGAAAACAAAAATTCATCGCCCTTTTTATTACACTCATCAATGACACTTGAGATTCTTCACCAAAGATTATTAGCTTTGGGTGCCAAGCCCCTTCATTACGGATATCTTTATCGAGCGCTTTTTGGCATTGTGCCTTGGCCAGATGCAGATAATCCTAAGTTTCCCAAGTCGCTTCGCCAAGCGTTGCCTGACATTAAAGCTGAAATTAATGCTGTACTTCAGGTTGTGGATCACCAGCGGGGTGAAGAGAAAGATTCCTTAAAGCTTTTATTTCAATTAAAAGACGGTCACACAATTGAAAGTGTGCTTTTGCCAAGAGAAGGGGTCTGTGTTTCTTCACAAGTGGGTTGCGCTGTAGGGTGCGTTTTTTGCATGACGGGACAGTCAGGCCTAATCCGGCAGCTCACAGACTTAGAGATCGTTGCCCAGGTAATTGAAGCGAAGAGGCTGCGCCCTGAGACTCGCAAAGTCGTCTTTATGGGGATGGGGGAGCCCTCACACAATTTAAAAAATGTGATGTCTGCAATTGATTTTTTGGGTACCTATAGTCAAATTCCGCATAAAAATCTGGTACTCTCGACCGTTGGCGATCAGCGCGTCTTTGATGCGTTAAACGTTTCAACGGTAAAGCCAGCACTTGCGATTTCACTTCACAGCACGATTAAAGAAAGAAGAGAAAAACTTTTGCCTCGTGCGGGCAAAATTTCGATTGACTCGCTTGTTGATCAGGCAGAAAGCTATGCTCGTCAGACAGGCTATCCGATTCAGTATCAGTGGACGTTGATGCATGGCGTCAACGATAGCGATGAAGAGTTAGCTAATATCCGAAAACTTTTAACCGGTAAATACGCTTTAATGAACTTTATTCCTGTCAATGCCGTGGACAACAGCCCTTATCGCCGACCTGAATGGTCACGGTGTCAGGAAATGGCGCGAATTTTAAAAGAAGCTCACATTTTGGCGAAGTTTCGTCACTCTGCTGCTCAAGATGTTGAAGGTGGGTGCGGACAGTTGAGATACCGCCATTTGCAAAAAGAGGGCAAGAGCTTATGAGTGGATTTGATGAGTTAGGAATTGGTTTAGCTCTTTTCAATAAAACTAAAGAGTTGGGATGGGAGAAGCCCAGTACCATTCAGCAAAAAGCGATTCCCGTGATTTTAGCCGGGCGCGACTTGATGGCGATTGCCCAAACGGGGAGTGGGAAAACGGGGGCATTTTTATTGCCTATTTTGCAGCGCTTGTCTCAAAATAAATCCAAACAGAATCAAAATCCCTCTGTTTTAATTTTGGCGCCCACCCGAGAACTCGCTATTCAGCTTCATAAAAATGCTGAAATTTTTAGTGAAGCTGTTGCTAAAAGTGCTTGTCTTTTAGTCGGGGGTTTGAGTGTTCTCACGCAAAAAAATGCTTTAACCCTCAAACCCGAGATCGTGGTTGCGACACCCGGCAGGCTTCTCGATCACCTTCGAAGAAACCATCTGAATTTATCCGGCATCCGATACCTCGTACTGGATGAAGCCGATCGGATGCTTGATATGGGTTTTTTGCCCGATATTAAGAACATTTTGACTCGCTGCTACGAGCCCAGACAGTCTCTTTTATTTTCTGCGACGTTATCCGACGAGATTCATCTTTTAGCGCAAAAGCTTTTAAAGCGCCCGATTCTCATTGAAGTCAATGCCAACCGCGATGCGGGAAGTATTGAGCAAAAAGTTTTCCGAGTACCAGAACGTGAAAAGCCGACTTTTCTTCGAGATCTAATTGTTGATAACAGTTTGAATCAAGTGCTCGTTTTTACACGTCAAAAAGAAAGTGCAGCAAAGCTTGCGAGTCACTTAAAAGAAGACGGCTTTAAAGTGGAGGCCCTTCACGGAGATAAAACCCAAGCCAGACGTACGAAGATTCTGGAGGCGTTTAAAAACCATGAATTAAGAATTCTTGTTGCTACTGACTTGGCCTCTCGTGGCATTGACATCAAGGAACTCCCTGTTGTGATTAACTATGAATTGCCTCAGGACCCGCATGACTATATCCATCGAATCGGCCGCACGGGGCGGGCTGGGGAAAAAGGTGTGGCCTATTCTCTAGTAAGTGAAAAAGACACTTATAAGCTAAAAGCCATTGAAACTTTGATTAAAAGAAAATTGTCACTTGAAACGCCTGTGGTCTATAGAACCTATTTTGAAAAAGAAGACAGAGTTGAAGATGCTCCAATGGCTAAGTCTTTGACACGGGACTCAAAGCCAAAGCACTCAGTTTCAAAAGAAAGAACACATAAAAAAGACCGCAAAGCATTTTCAGGTGAAAAAAGATCGCTTAAAGAAAAGCGCAATACGGGACTGGATTCTTTTGATTACATCTTGCCAGACTTTTAAGTCGCAAGAAAACGATAGAATATCCACCATGAAAGAAAAGATTCTTATCAAAAAAATTGGGCTTTTGTGTTTCTCGGGTCTTGTTGCAGCTTCCTTTTTGACTGGTTGCACTAATGGCCCTTCGGATCCCTTATTTGATGCGCCTTTGGGAGAGCGCACGATTTGCAGTGCCGTTAATCCTGTGCAGGGTAACGACGTTTTAAGTGTTGTGCCCTTTAATTGTCCGAATCTGGAAATTTCTACAACGCTTAACGAACTGCGTGATGCTGGTTGGCGCTTAGAGACTGTGCATATGGGAGAAGACGTAGAAGTAAACGGTACCTTAGCTTCTGAGGTCTCTATTACGGTCAGAAAGGCTTACTGATATGACGACTGATATTAAAAACCGAATTCAAGATTTGCGCCAAGCGATACTTCGCCTTGGCGCAAATGCTTTTTATTGCACTTTGTCTGATGCGCACCTATCGGAATATATCCAAGAGGCTGATCAATTTTTAACCTATTTAACGGGTTTTACCGGATCAAACGCTCAAGTGTTGATCACAGAAAATGAGGCCTATCTTTGGACCGATTCGCGCTATTGGGAGCAGGCTAGCAAAGAATTAGAGGGCTCAGACATTGTTTTGATGAGGCAAGGAGAAGAAGGTGTCCCGGAAGTTTATCAATGGCTTGCAGAACACAATGCGACAACGCCTTTTATTCTTGCCTCACCATTAGAAACTTTGTCTTTAGTGACATTTAATAGCTTGGCTCAAAGCGCTTCTAGGATCATGGATTTTGATGATGCTTTAATTAATCAGCTTTGGCCCCTAAGACCCTCTCGCGCTGTGCGCCCCCTTTATGTCCACAAGGCAAGCTCGGTAAGTGCCAAGGATAAGCTTTTGCGTCTGAAAGCTTATCTGTCAACAAAGGGTGAGGGCCAGGGATCGCTTCTTTTAACCCGGCTTGATGATATTGCGTGGCTGACCAATTTACGGGGATCGGATATTGCCTTTAACCCCGTCTTTTTAAGTTGGGCCCTTATCAGTCAAGAAAAAGCTCATCTTTTCGTCCATCAAAAAGTATTAAATTCTGACATCGTTTCAGAGCTTACGTCTTCCGGTTGGACGATTTGTGATTACTCGGAGTTGCATGAGAAGCTCAAAGAGCTGATTAGTCAAAACACTCCCATTTTGGCTCGGGAAAATGATCTTAATGCCAAGCTTTTCACTGAGATTAAAGACACTTTCAAAGATTTTAAGCACCCGGTTGCCCTTTGGAAATCGATTAAAACAAAGGAAGAAATTGAGGGTTTAAAAGAAGTGATGAAAGCCGACGGTCAGGCCTTGCAGGACTTTATTGATGAAGTAAAGGTTAGGCTAGCCCGAGGAGAGAAATTAACTGAAAACGATGCTGTAGACATTTTGCATCAAAAGCGCTCTGCTATAGAGGGTTTTATCGGTGAGAGTTTCGGAACAATCGCTGCTGTTAACGCCAACGCTGCACTGCCTCACTATGAACCTAAAGAGGGTGAAGGTGCGCTTATTCAAACGCCTTGCGTTTTGCTCGTGGACTCCGGTGCTCACTATGATAAAGGCACCACAGATACAACGCGGGTTTGGTTTTTAGGTAATCCTGAAGATTTCCCTAAAGAGGATTTGAAAGCTTTAAGGCGCGATTACACTGCTGTTTTTAAAGCGATGAAGGCTCTTTCAGAGGCCACGTTTGCAGTCGGAACCACCGGTTTTGATTTGGACAAAATCGCTCGCGCCCCCATTCATGCGATCGGTGCTGATTTCGGCCATGGCACGGGGCATGGCATTGGACTGACGTTAAATGTTCATGAAACTCCACCCAATATCTCTCCCAGAAAACGAGAGGGGACATTAACAGCTTTTGAACCCGGCATGATTGTAAGCGACGAACCCGGCATCTATCGGCCGGGCAAATGGGGCATTCGGATTGAAAATATGGTCGTTTGCGTAGAAAAGCCTAATGGTCTTTTAGGATTTGAGACACTGACGCAATGTGACATTGATCAGACGCTCTTAGAAGATTCTTTAGTCGGTTAAGGTGATAGGATTTCAGATAGATCGAATAATGTATTAAATTCAGAGATTATGGTCAAGCAAGCGCCGTCAACCACAGTTGCTAATCGCACCTACCGAAAAATGACCGAAGAGCCGGTAAGCCGATTGGTTATTGAATTGGGCATCCCCACAATGCTCTCGATGCTGGTGACGGCGCTTTATAACACGGCTTCTACTTATTATGTTTCATACCTTGGCACTTCTGCCGTGGGTGCTATGGGTGTGGTCTTTGCCCTTCAAACCATTATTCAGGCAATCGGCATCATGATCGGACAGGGGTGCGCTTCTCAAACATCAAGGCTACTGGGCGCACAAGACTATGTGAGGGCGAACGCTTTGGCCTCTTCCGGGCTTTTTCTGTGTTTAGTTTTTGCGTTAGTCTTTTCTCTCATTGGGTTTCTTTTTATAGAGAGCTTTATGTTTGCCATGGGGGCAACTGATACGATTTTACCTTATGCCGTCACCTATGGCGAAGTGATTTTGTTTGCTGCGCCTTTTATGGCAGCCTCTTACACCTTAAATAATCTTCTGCGCTCCGAGGGGCTGGCGCTTGTCGGTATGGTGGGTTTAGGCCTGGGCGGTCTGCTCAACATCGCGGTTTGTCCCGTTTTTATTTTTGTTTTTGATTGGGGCATTGCCGGCGCAGCTTGGGCAACCGCGCTTTGCCAAGCTATTTCCTTTGCAATTTTGCTTACGCACTATTTACGAGGCAAAGGAACACTTCAGATGCACTGGAGTTTTATTTCCAAAAATCCTCTTCTTTACGCTTCAATCTTTAAAAACGGGATGCCTTCTTTAACCCGAAATGGTTTGGGAGCGGTCGCCGCTTCTGCTTTAAATCTTATGGCCGGGCAATACGGCGATGCGGGAGTCGCAGCCATGAGTATTGTGGGGCGAGTGATGATGATCACAAACGCTTTTTTGATTGGTCTCGGTCAAGGCTTTCAACCAGTTTTGGGCTACAACTGGGGTGCAAAACTTTTTACTCGGGCTAAAGCCGCACTGGATACTACCATCGGTATTGGTACCTTGATGATGATTTGCCTGGGCGCTGTGGGTTTTATTTTTGCCGATGAAATCGTTGCTTTTTTTGAAACCGATGACCCCGAAGTGTTGGCTATCGGTGTTTTAGCCCTAAAACTTCATTGCCTTGCCGCGATTATCATTCCGGTTAACGTTATTGGCAACATGTCTTATCAGGTCTTGGGACGCGCTGCAATCGGAACGCTCTTAGCTTCCTCCCGTCAAGGTCTTTTTTTCCTGCCCTTGATTTTCTTTTTGCCTTCTCAAATCGGTCTTTTAGGGGTTCAGTGTGCACAGCCCTTAGCAGAAGTCGGCGCATTTTTTGTCTGCGGTTTCTTCTTGTGGCACTTCAGAAAAGAGTTGGACAATCGGATCGCTATTGCGAAGGAAAGCAAAAAAGATTGAATTTTAAACAGATATTCGTCTGGATATCTCAGAGCGCTTTAAACAAGTACGCTTAGATAAAAATTTTACTTTGTAGATTCTGAGTCAGCGTCCCGCAGTTTTATTGAAATCACTTCGATGCTTTGAATCATAGGGGAAAGTTTCTCCTAAATACCTCGTTAACTTAGCCATGGCTCTTAATCGGGAGCAGGATTTTGAAGAGCTCTTCGGAATTGAGGAAAAATCGATTTGTTTAAGCCTGAGCCTAAACAAAGACAGCGTCAACGGCGTCGTCAAAATAAAATGACCTTAAGTATTAGGATGATGATTAAAAATCTCTATAGGAGATATTTGTAATTTATCTTTATCTGAGATATTATCGAAATATCTTTAATGGAGATATTTATGGTGAACCAGACAACAATTTATTTGAGTAAGCAGTTAGGCACTTTATTAAAGAGCTATAGAAAATCAAAAAATATTTCGCAGGTGGATTTTGCTCAAAAAGTTGGTATTTGCCAATCCAGAGTGTCGTACTTGGAAAATCATCCAGAAGATATGAGTTTTGATCAGCTGATGCGATGGGTCTCTGTTTTGGGGCTAGAGATTCGCTTAGCTGTTAAACAAAAAGATATAGTGGATACGGAGTGGTAGCGGTGAAACAAAAAGTTAATTCCATCTGGGTGAAGAAAGCCGGCTGTACTCTCCTTATGTCAGAGCTCTGTCTCTGTCTCTTCCATTGCGTTTTGATGGCTCTGTGATCAAAGGAGAGGCTGTTAGTCACTATTTCGAAAATTTGTTGCCAGAAAACGAAAAAATTCGTAATTATTTGGCAAGACACTTTAAAGTTCTGCCTAATAATACGTTTGCTTTGTGAGCGCAATTGGAAGAATTGTATCGGTGCCATTCAAATTTTGGGAGAAAACGAATCACCTTCGGATTCGGCAACGATTGATGCTCTTCAACTCACTGAACACGAAATTGCTCAGAGACTCAGAAACTGTCCTCTTCCCGGGATCGCAGAATATAAGTACGAAGATGATGACTTTCGAATTTCTCTTGCAGGGGTACAGTCAAGTGAGGCAAAAGAAGTTATCGGTTTGTTGCTTCAGAGTGTACACATCGGCTTGTGAGTCCGTTTCTAAAATTCTGCCTGATGATTTTTCTCAAAAGGTCGCTGATAAAGTACTGGAAGGTGCTTTGAAATCATCTCAGGAATTGTCCGAACAAATCGATCAATTGCAAAGAAGCCCGTTATACTTAAGACTGAATTTTTCTTCACAACTTCCGGAGGTCAATCCATGCAATCCGCCCTTAAAGCCATGTTTGTTGCAGGGGCCTGTCTTGTTGCCGCCAGTTTTTCGGCTCAAGCCGCTCAAACCATTCGCCTTGCGCATACGGCGGCGACGAGCCACGCTCACCATGCCGCAGCCCTTCAATTTGCTAAAAATGTTGAGGCTCGCACTAAGGGTGAACTCAAAGTGGAGGTTTATCCTTCGGGAGAATTGGGCGATCAGCCGGCATTGGCCGAACAGGTGACGATGAGTGCACTAGATATGGCGGTCGTGTCTTTAGGCAACATGGCGATGTACTCTAAAAAACTCAATGCTATGACGGCACCGTTTCTCTTTAAGAGCTACGATGAGGCCCACCAAGTAATCGACTCCTTTGTGATGCCTTGGATGAATGAGGGACTGGCCAATTACGATGCTGTAGGCTTATCCATGTTTGATTACGGTTTTCGTCAAACCACTACTCAAGACGTTGTGGTGAACTCAGCTGATGATCTCAAAGGCGTCAAGATCCGTGTGCCGCCCGCCACGGGCCTTTTAGCTGCTTTTGATGCGATTGGCGCCAACACGCAAAGCATTGCTTACTCTGAGCTTTATACGTCCTTAAAGCAGGGAGTGGTGGTCGGTGAAGAAAACCCCGTCTTTACGATTTTGGCCGATAGCCTCTATGAGACGCAAAATCAATTAGCGATGACCAATCACTACTTTGACTGCCAGGTGCTTTTGATGAATAAGACCCTTTTTGAAGGGTTGCCTCAAGAGCAGCAAAAGATTCTGAAGGAAGAGGCTGTCAATGCCCAAAACCTCACTCGCAAGATGATTAGTGAAGGGGAAAGCGCCGTAGTTGAAGAATTAAAGAAAAAGGGCATGAATGTTACTTATCCGGATCGTGAGTCTTTTGTGAAAAAGATGGCTCCGGCCTATGCTAAAGTGGCTGAATTGGCCGGTAAAGACGCGATGGATGAAGTGCTCAATGCCGTAAAAGCCGTCCAATAAGTAGGAAAGATCTCTTATGGTGATGTTTGCGATTTTTGCGGGTGTGTTGCTGCTTTTGCTTTTGGGCGTGACAACAGCTGTCACAATGGGTTTTGCCTCCATTGCGACCTTTTTGATGGCCGGAGGCGACATGTCTCGGCTTTTTCTTGTGCCCCAGCGCATGTTCTCGCAAGTCTCGGGCATCACCCTGATGTCCATTCCTTTCTTTTTATTGATGGGCAATCTCATGAGCGTGGGGGGCATCTCCCAGAGCTTATTTGGTTTTGGTAGAGTTTGTTTAGGTCATAGGGCCGGAGGTTTATCTAACGCTGCGATTGTCGCCTGTATTGTGATGGCTGCAATGTCAGGGTCGGCTGCAGCGTGCGCTGCCGGAATCGGCATGATAGCGATCGCTGAAATGACTAAATCGGGCTATGACCGTGCTTTTAGTTGCGCCACGATTGCCGCAGGCGGTGCTCTGGGCCCCATCATTCCGCCATCAATTACATTGATTCTTTTTGCTGGCCTTACTCAAACGAGTGTTAATGCTCTCTTTGCTGCGGGCACTGTGCCGGGGCTTCTTTTGGGGCTAGCCTTCATGCTTTGGTCTTCCTACGTTTGTAAAAAAGAAGGCTATACGGTGACGCCCAAAGCCACGTGGACTGAGCGCTGGGAGGGTTTTAAAGATGCGTTTTGGTCCCTTTTGACTCCTGTGATTGTGATCGGAGGGATGTTTGCCGGGCTTTTTACGGCAACTGAAGCCGCTGCCGTTGCCTCCTTTTATGTTTTTATCCTGGGGCTTTTTGTTTTTAAGACCCTTAAACTGAAGGATCTTCCGTCCATTTTTTGGAATACCGTTGAGCAAACCGCAAAAGTGATGTTCGTAATTGCTACGGCCGGCTTTTTCCAATATGTGCTTTTGTACACGCGTATTCCGCAACAAACAATTGCGTTTGTTTCAAGCACTTTCTCCTCGGTAGCAGTGGTCCTTTTAATCATCATTGCGATTTTGGTGATTATGGGGTGCTTTATGGAGGGAACGGCAATTTTGCTCATTACGGTGCCGATTTTCGTGCCCATTGCAAAGAGCTTTAACTACGATTTGATTCAGTTGGGTATCGTGATGTGTATTGCACTGGCCGTTGGAGTACTAACGCCTCCGGTTGGGCTTAATCTTTATGTAATGGCGTCTATCACCGGAGAAAAGGTGATGATGATTGCTAAGCACGCTCTGGGCTATGTGGTGATCATGATTTTAGTGGCGATAGCTGTAGCGTTTATTCCGGGGCTTTCTTTGGGCTTGGCAGCTCTTGTGGGGTAGCAGATGATTGAGTTACTGAAAACTATTGATCATTGGGTTAGCCGCATCACGCGTTTCATTTGTGTGGTGGCGCTCGCTGCTATCGTCATCATGTTTTTGGCGAATGTTTTTGTGCGCTTTGTTCCCATCTATAACTTCACGCAGACCGATGACTGGATTCAGATTTGCCTCATATGGATGATCTTTTTGGGTGCACAGGAATTGGTGCGCACAAGAAATCACTTCGTAGTGGAGGTCATGACAGAGCGTTTGGAAGGAAAGACCGCGAAAATTTGCCGTGGGATTGTCTGCGCAATTGAGCTCATCACTTATGTGCTCATCTGCTACTACGGCTTTGTCTGGGTGATGAGAGCACACGCCTATATGCAGTCCATTCCCTGGATGCAGGTCAAAGTCGCCTATGCCGCTATTCCGGTGAGTGCCTTTTTTATGTCATGCTATGCTCTAAGAGACTTTATTTTGGCCATCCGAGGCAAGTATGATGACTTTGAGGCTTGATTTAAAATTTGGCTTTAGTAAGCAGAAACACTGTTGAGAAAATCAATAGAGCTCCCACGACTTCAACTGTCTGAAAGCTCGTGCCTAGAATTATGACTGAAAGCAGCACCGCTGAGAGCGGTTCAAAACAATTGAGAATTGAAGTAATTGACGGTGGGACAAATTCGAGGCTTTTCAAATAACACCAAAAGGCAATGATGGTGCCAAAAAGAACGATGTACCCATACAAAGCGATACATTGCACATTCCATTGAACATTCATTAATGACTACGCATCCTACAGCACCTCCGATGAGCATCCCCCAGCCAACAACGGTGGTGACAGAGACGCGTTTGATGAGTTGTCTCGGTTGAATGGTGCAGAAGGCTCCACAAATGGCAGAGACTAATCCCCAGAAAACGCCGATACTTGAAAAATTAAGTTGAGAAAAATCCCCTTTTGTAATAAGGCAGATGACACCCACGGCCGATAAGCCGATTGCCCCCAACTCAACGCTCTGTACTTTCCGGTGATCAATGAAGGCTAAAAAGCTAATCACAAAAAGCGGACCGGTTAAAACCAAAATACCGGCAGTGGCCGCGTTGGCGTGTTCAATGGAAAGAAAAAATGCCCATTGAATACCTAATACGCCCAAGCCATAGATAGCAATATCTCTGAGGTTTTCCCATTTAAAAACGGTCTTGAGATGATTTTTGGGCGATAGGATGCAGTCAATCATGGCTAAAGCAAGCCCGGCTCCAAAAACTCTGAGCGCAGTGAGATTTTCAGCCGAAAAGCCGTAATGCGTCATCAGGTACTGGGCTGCCACAGCCATTGAGCCCCAAGAGGTTCCAGCCGTCAGCGCCAGAAGAAAACCTTTGAAAATTGCAGAATGCATCGCCATTTATTTGAATTGAAATATTTTTATTATTGACCGCGGTTAGTAAAACCTCAAACAGTATTGATGTTAATTATTTTGGGTTCAAGATGACTTTTGGGGAATAAATAATTTTTTAATTGAGTTGACTGAGTTCGATACAATGCAATCATGTTTGTCTTTTTGTAGTGAGCCGTTTATGTGGGAGTCTGAGTCGTTGATTTCTGCCCGAGAGCACTATCTGAGCCAACCTGAAGTGCAAGGGTTTACTGACTTTTTAGCTCGATTTATTGTCGGTCGTGTTTTTGATCCTCCTTACCTGACACAAACTAAGCGACCTAAAGCACAGTACTGCTTTACCAGTCTTCAGGATGCTTGGGAGCAATACATTCAGGAAGAGCCCAATAGAGCCTTTCAAGAGCGTCTCATAGAGTATGAAAAGCCCCTAAAGGAGGCGCTAGATAAGCGCGACGATGCCGCTTTTATCAATATTGTAAATACCATTTTCGGTGCCACAAGCCTTTTGTATCACTCAAACGAAAAGACACTTTTAGAGATGAAAGATTTATGTGAGTCAGTGGCTTTCGCAGTGAATCAGCTTTCAAGCGACTCGCCCAATGAAGACGCCTTCGGGCGCTTTTATGGTCCAAGAATGACGAGTTTTTTCTCTCGCATTTATGCCACGCTGATTCCTGATTTTTTAGCCTATGAGAGCCGCGTAGCGGGCGGTCTTTGTTATTTGATTCGTCTCTATTGCATCGAAAGAGAAATTTCTTTGCCCTTGACGCTGAAATTAGGCTGTGTTCATGGATGGGGAAAGGATAAGAAAAATGTCTCCCGTAATGCCTCTTGGGGTGATAATGACTTTACGTCTTTAGATACCATTAAAAAGCGGCCTTTGCGTGAAAGAACTTTTGCGCACAGCAATTACTTAGCCACGTGGCTTGTTGTAGAAGCCCTTTGCAAAGCTAAAGCCATGGATGAAAAGGGCAGTAGTTGGATAACTGGCTCTCACCCCATCCGCAAAGTGGAGGCTTCGCTTTATATGTTGGGAGCGGAGCTGCCGCCGGTTGATTAAAAAACTTTTCGACTTGAACCTATAAAAACGGCGGG
>UMHC01032156.1_pt1 | contig 17330 bp, 16 predicted proteins | sample 1965381 | NCBI WGS metagenome assembly UMHC01 (sample SAMEA4836083, study PRJEB28245) | human gut metagenome | biome: gut microbiome; material: fecal sample | place: Denmark | collected 2008 | reverse complement strand
ACCTTGCCATAATAGACTCGGAGGAACTTATTCAGGCCTGCCACCATAGCGAGTTTACCGCTCTTCCCCTCGCCGCGTTTTTTCTCAATGAAAGTAAAGATCGGGTCGTTTGCCGGTTTGTGCATACAGGTATCCGATCAAGAGCATTTTGAACATACTGACAGGGTCGACAGATGGACGGCCTGTTGCCGGATAATATGGCGCCAGAAGATCATAGATGCAATCAAAGGATACCATCCGCTCGATCTTCCGCAGCAGGTGGGTTTCTGGAATCAGTGACTCTATATCTACGAAAAGCATTGCCATTTGTCTGCTTTGGTGTCCCATCATGCTGCATCCCTCCTATAACTATTATACCACAGAAAGGATCTGCGCGCCACTTTGTCAACAGGTCCCTTATTGTGCATTATCCCACAGGAAATGCTCGATCGTTTTTCCCTCGTCATCACACAATAAAGGAAATGGCTATCAGAACACACCGTGTTTCCGATAGCCATTTTTATGCTCACTTAAGTATTTGCCGCTATAGTCAAAATTCCGCTGACTGCAATCATACTATAGACCAATTTCATCATGTTTTCTTTGCTGATCTTTTTCAGCATCTTTAATCCGACACGCTTCCCGAGCAAAATACCTATCGTGCCCAAAACTGTGGATGGCAAAAGCTCGACCGTATAGATGCCGCGCATGATCCGCAGTAACATTCCCACCGAAGAGGAAAGAGCAAACATTGTCTGCATCATACCGATATATTCTTCATTGCTACGCGCAACACTCAGCAGATACGGGGCAAGCGGCGGACCGCCAATGCCAAAAAGGCCTGCCGTTATGCCGGAAACGGACGCCGTTGCTGCGGCAGTCAGCCCTGTTGCAGAAAATTTCAGTTTTCTGCCGCCGCAGAAGAAAAACAGCGCGAGCAGCATCAGAAATACACCAAACCCAAGCTTCAGCGGTCCGGTCGGGAGATCGGGAGATATCCAGATCGCGCACAGGCAAAAAGCGAGATAGATCGTTCCCGGAAAAATGAGCTTTTTTAGCCGCACCGCTTTGCGAAAGCGGATCGCAAGGGAAAAAGTCAGGGTAATACAAATCGACGCTGAGATAGCAGAATCATGCAGAAGGCCAAACATGGACGGCAGGAACAGCATCATCAGGACTCCCCCGCCAAAGCCCGCCACAGACTGCACCGCGCCCCCCCGCAGCAGCGCCCAAAAATACAAACAAAAAGCGGATATCCACTGTTTTACCCCCTATCTGCCGGAGCATTATGACCGCGTACCGTTCAGCCAAGCATTTTCTCAGCGAACAAGCTCGCAAACGTGAGCGAGGACAGGAACAGCGCCAGCCACGTGCAGCCACCGAGCGCAATGGGCTTCAGTCCCTTAGTGAACAGTTCCTTGAACTTGATCTTGAAGCCAACGCCGGAGAGTGCGATAGTGACAAAGAATTTATAACCGTTGGTAAACAGCGGTTTAAACAGCGACTGATAGAAATAGGTATCTGCAATGTTGCCGCGCAAAATCGTGTTGACTGCGATCATGGCAACAAAGGCCAAAATGAACTTGGGTAATGCCTTCCACATGATCTTCCCGATATTAGCATGCTGGCCGTCAGACCTCGCAGCGCTTCTGGCTTCATTGCGGATGGAGATAACGGAGAAAATCAGCGCAAGCACGATGATCATTGCCGTGCGGACGACCTTGATCGTAGCAGGAAGCGCATACCCTTCCAGTCCCATCAGACCTGCATAGGTCTCCTGCGCCGCAACAACGGACGAGGTATCGTTGACCGCTGTACCGGCAAGGAAGCCGAACTGCGTAGGCGTATAGCCAAGGCGAATGGCAAGATAGGGGTACATAAAGCAGGCCAGCAGATCAAACAGAAAAATAGCCGTCATGGCATAGGCTGTTTCCTCCTCCTTTGCTTTGACAATGGGAGAGATCGTCGCAATGGCGGTGCCGCCGCACACGCAGGTGCCGCTGCCGACCAGCGCGCAGGTATTGCCCGATACATGCAGTACTTTGCGCCCGACCAGATAGGATACGGCAAATGCCAACGCCATGTTGAACAGTACCAACGGCAGTGCGTAGACTGCACTGAACAAATCACTGAAAGCAAGCGTTGCACCGAGAAACACAATGCCGAGGCTAAGATAACGCTTGCCAGCAAAAACGGTGCCGCTCTTAAATTCTTTGCTCATTTTCCCCTCGGGGACTATATTGACGATCAGGATGCCGACAATCAGGCCGATCATCGGCGCGCCTACATATGCCTGCTGCTTGCTCAGCACCGTCGCAAGAACGGCAATGGCAATGCACATCAGGATAGCGAGATACTTCCGCTTCTCTGCGCGCTTTCCTTCCTTTTTATCGACGATCAGCACATATAGCACTGCGATGACAGCGCATACCAGCATAACGATCCATACGGTCAAACTGATTCCGAATAACATATTTTTCTCCATTCTCCGTCCACAACCATTCGCTGAGACGGCTGCTTATTTCAATAATACGACTTTCGGGGCAGGACAGAAAACGATCCATCCTGCCCCGAAAGTCAAGAGATGAGGTTTTTAGAGGCTTCGTGCATAATCGTGGGTCGGAAATAGCCCAATAGCCATTATCCAAGCGGGCTTCGGGGCTTTGAACTTCTGTTAGGAAGTGGAATGGTCAAATCCGAGCAGACGAGATATACCATATCGAGCAGATTATCAATGTTTCGAAAGCCAAATGCCTTGCGGATGATGAGCTTGATTTTGTTGTTTGCCGCCTCAATTCTCGCGTTGCTGAGCCCCAGCCGAATGGTGTTGAGGATATGCTCCTTGTGGCGTTTTACCTTGGCATAGAGGTCGTGCATCGCCGGTATCCTGCTGTGGCTTGCCCACCAGAGCCAGCGCTTCAGTTCGGCAGCGGCTTCCTCAACGGATCGCATCTTCAGAATCAGACGAAGACTCTCCTTGATGAGATACGCCCTGTAAAGCCGAGGATCTTCCTTTTGAATGATCTCCAATCGGAGTCGTTGCTTCTCGGTCAGTTTTTCAGGCGCCTTGCCCAGTGCATACGCGGAGCCCTTGATCTGGTCTGCTTTCGCCTTCGCCCGCCCCACGGCCTGCGTCTCTGCGTCATCGGACCTTGGGCGGCCACGCCTGACGCGAGAGCCCTTCCTGATCTGTTTCGCCTCACTATAGGCTTCGCGCCACACTTCACGGCGCACTTCGTCCAGCGCATCCATCGCCCATTCAACGACATGGAATGGGTCTACACAGCGCTCGCAGTCCGGCGTGAACTCGTTGACACAATCCGTGATCCAACGGGCTCCGTCGCCGGTGACAACCTTGATGCTGGCAAGCTGTGCCGGTGTCAGCAACCGATAGAACTGCTCCAGCACCTTCTTGCCATGTCCAGGAGCCGCCCAGACCACTGTGTTCGTATCGTGGTTCAGAACCACGGTGATGTACTTGTGGCCCTTCTGGAAGCTGGTTTCATCGATGCCGATGTGGACAAGTCCGTTCAGTCTCACGTTTCGTTCCGGCTCGATTTCGTGCAGGGTGCGGGAAACACAGCGCCCCACCGTCTTCCAGTCGATGCGCATATACTCTGAGACAGCGGTTCTCGGCAAGCAGACGGCAAGCCAGCCAACCGTCAGGTCAAAATCCTTGGTGAAGCGGCTTCCGGGATATGCCCAGGGCACATCTGCGACGATTCTGCCGTGCTCAGGGCAGTGGATGCGCTGGGTATCGCCCTCGATTTCTACAAGGATGCTGCCAAAGTCAAGGCCGCGCCACAGCCGATGCTGCTTCACTGACAGGCCGTCCTTGGGGCATTTTCTCCCGCAGTAGGGGCAACGACACTGGTGCCACTTATTGGGGCGAGCCTTGATGCGAAGGTGTTGTACGCCTGCCTTATCGGTGTAGAAATCATGAGATTCCACCACTGCGTTCTTGACATTTAGCAGTTTCTTGCATAAAGTATTAGCGGAAGCCATCTGCGCATCTCCTTTGAGTTTGGTTTGGTCGCTAATACTCTAAAGGAGCGCGGATGGCTTTTCAATTGTTTTTTTCGGGACGACCGCCACCCTTGACTGAACCCGAAAGAAATGCTGCGTGATCATTGCCGACGGCGAGGAACTCAGGAGCAGCAAACACTGCGCGTCCCGTCGAGCCGGACAGTGTAGCATTTCTTTCAGAACCCGTCAAGGGCATGCCCCGCTGGGGTGGCTGGCTTGCCTCCGGCTCAGAATCTAAGAGCAGCATTTGGGCTTCCCGCGTGGGCTTACTCACCCACGATTATGCACGAAGCCTCGATTTTATCCCTACGCTGCAGACGGGGAACAGCTTATTACCCGGACGAAGGAAATCTATGATGGAGCTATGCCGTCGGGAAACTCAGTGGCAGCGTTGGTCCTCTCTCGTCTGGCACGCCTTACCGGAGCGGCCCGCTGGAGAACCGCTGCCAATCTACAGATGGCCTATCTGGCGTCGGCTGTCCGGAAATATCCGGCCGGATATGGCTTTGCCATGCTGGCGTTTCTTGAGGAGCTGTGGCCTACGGCTGAACTGGTCTGCACCGCCCAGGTCGTGCCGGAGGAATTGATTGCGTTTCTGAGGGAGAACCACCGGCCTGAACTGACGGTGCTGGTGAAGACACCGGAAACAGCAGAGGCGCTGGAGAAGCTGGCTCTGTTTACCAAGGCCTATCCAATTCCGGAAACAGGTGTCCGGTACTACCTCTGCCAAAATGGTGCCTGTACCCAGCCGGTAGACAGTATTTCAAAGGTTAGTTGGCAGTGAGAGCGTTGTGGCTATTTTTATGGACGCCAAGGGATCTGACGGGGCCAGGGCAAATGTGACGTCCCGCTTTGTGGCCTCCAAGGTCCTGACCAAATCATTGCAACAACACAGGACAGGTTGTAGCAGATTGTGTGTCGTTCGAGGAGACTTTTGCGTTTGAGAGAATATCAATTTTAGCCGTTCCGCCCCCAATAATAAGCCAGCGCGTAATTTACTATTACACGCTGGCTTATTGAGCGACGAAGAATTCTTAAAAATAGGTATGGGATATACGGGAGGTCATACCCCTAAAATCCATTTTAATATTCATGTAGAGCCTTAGTATAATAGAATCGCCATAATTGTTCCGATGATAGTATAAACAACCGGAATTCCAATTGTTATGATCGCAATATCCTTATAGCATTCTTTGTGCGTACAATGCATGACGGCCAGCGAAGTGACAACGGCCCCGGCGTGGGGGAGCGAGTTAAAGGTTGAAGTCGCCAGTGTACATATACGATGAATAATTCCTATGTTAGCTCCCATTTCTACCAAGGGCTGTCCCATCATGGCCAAGAAAGAAGCGGATCCACCCACAGCATCTGCACAAAGTGCCGCTACAATAGCTGCGCCTACCGCACAAATAATATAGGGATTCACGGTCCAGTTTTTCAGTGCGCCGATGACCAGATTATATGCATTTGTATCGGTTACCACACTTGCAAATCCAACGACTGCGCAGGTACCAATCAAAGGATACAGGCAGATTTTGCTGGCCCCATCAATGATTTTGAATAGGTCACCTTTGATGTATTTTTTACAAGTGAACGCCAGAAATACGGTTGGTATAATCAGAGATGTTACCGCAGTAGGGACAGAACCCCATTTCAGGCCCAGGTTACAGATCATACACAATACAGCGACCAAAATCAATGCAGTAATCGGCAACGACACCGGCGGTAATGATTCATCCCCACTAGCTTCCTCGCCTTCAAAGGGTATATATCCCTCAAGTTTTTCTTTTGCAGTATCGGTCATCTTTTTAATATACAAGGCGATCAACAGCAGGCCAACAATGGTCGTTACAATACCAATCGCAGCACCAGAGTAAAGGCTCGTCCCCAAAACAGAGGAAGCAACTACGTTGACTACTTGAAGATTGCCGGGGGCGGTGGCGTTAATCAGCGGGGTAACGCCGGCAATTGCTACACAAGCGATAGTGCGAGGAAGATTGGCTTGGCGGAACAGGCTAAACGAAATATACGCGCAAATAAACATAGAACTACCAACGCCTACATAGTTCAATATCGCACTCAGCAACATTATAATGTAAGGAGCGCTGCCTACTCCAAATTTCTGAACGCAAAATTTGCTAAGCGAATGGGCCCCGCCTGTTGCATTTAGCACCTCGCCAAATACAGAACCAAAGAAAAAGGAGAAAAATATTTTTTGCGCCTGAGACATAGTACCAGAAACGAAGGTTCCAAAAAATCCTTCTGTAAAGCCAGAAAGACAGGTTAAGGAAACAATCGCAGCGCAGAGTACTGCAGCGGCAATAGAACCAAAATTTTTATAGCAGAGCACACAGAACAACACAAAGGAAATAATAATTGCCAAGCCCGATGCAGCAATGCTGGTCAACATAAGAGACATCCCTCCTCTTCGTATCTCTAAATCTCTTTTCTAATTATACTTCTTGGTTACAGGCAACGACCATGATCGACAACTAAGGATTGTCCTGTGACGGATTTCGATTCATCTGAGGCAAAGAATAGAATTGCATAAGCCTGATCTTCCACAGAGCACCTTGGGCAGTCGGCATCATTGTGCTTTTTACAAATAGCATTGAACTCCATATCGAAGGTCGCCACTTTGTCCGGCGTGTTTAGTTCTGTGGGAGTCGGACCAGGACAGACCGCATTGCAGCGAATGTTTGTCTCTGCAAATTGGATCGCAATGTTTTTGGTCATACCGATTACCGCTGCTTTTGCTGCCGAATAGGCAATACCGGCGTTGCCATACACACCACCGATGGACGAGACGTTGACGATGGATCCACTGTTGGCAGGCTCCATGTACTTAAGAGCCTCTTTGGAGAAATAGAATATGGATGTCTGATCCACATCACATACCTCGTCCCACCATTCTTTGGAACAACGTGTAATGGGAAGGTGTTTATCGGCAATGCCCGCGTTATTCACCAGAATATCAACCCGTCCAAAGGTCCGGATAGTTTCATCAAAAGTTCTGACTGCCGTATTGGGGTCAGTAACGTCACCTGCTACTACCAGAGCCTGCACACCATAACTTTTCGCTTGTTCTGCGACTGCCTCTAGTCTGTCTTGGCGGCGCGCCACCAAAACGACATTCGCTCCTTCCTGGGCAAACAGTAAAGCGGTTCCTGCTCCAATACCTGAACTCGCACCTGTAATCACAGCAACTTTATTTTCCAAACGCTTCATAAGGATTCTCCTTTCCTATCAAATCGGTAATATGTTATTTATATTTAGGAATCAGAACAATAAAAGTCCCAAAGGATAACCGATGATAAGAGTGACCAGCCAACTGAGTAGGATGGCAATAACACCAAGCTTGGCAGCCTGAGGTGAAGTGATCCATTCTGTGTTTCCATGCAGTACAGCAGCAGGTTGGCAACCGGCGGCGGTCATGATTCCGACAGAGACTAGCTGAATCATCATGACACACAGAACGGTAGAGTTAAGCCCCAGGGCTGTGGCCATTGTATAAGAAATAGGAACAAACAGAACACCCATGACCAGGTTATTTAAGAAGTTTGTCAGGACTGCAGGCAAAAGAGTGATGAGAATTAGGAAGACAAGAACTCCTTTGTCAGACAGCAGAGGGGCGAGGAAACTGCTGACCCAATCCATGATACCGCATTCTGCGCTTCCCATAACAGACGAAAGGACTGAAACTGCGGCTACGGTAAATACCAGGCCCCAATTGACAGCGGTTGCCATGTAGTGTTCCAGAGAGGCACATTTTGTAAAGTTCAGGCCAAGAAGAATTACGAGTACTACGGCAGCCATGCCAACCACAGAAAACTTGTTGAGGAAAGACCCGATGGCAGAGTTAGAAAATAGACCGGCAATCATGAGTGAAACGATGAATACGGCCAACATGATAAGAGAAATAGTTTGAAAAGCATCCAGCCTTTCCGGTTTCTCGACCAACTCGTCACGATTCAACTCTGGAACTTTGATTCGCAGGATATATTTACAAATGAGCATGAACAATGCGATGATAATTGCGTGTATTACAAGCATCCACAGCACATAGGGACCAAAGGAAGGGGCGGGAAGACCCGAGACAGCAGTATAGGCATCTGTTAGAGTTAAAACGACCCAATTAAAGGGGAAGAGCTGCCCGCTTAGAATAGCGGCAAAAATAACGCCAAAAATGACGAACTGGGTATAGGCGCCTTTTTCAATCTTTTGCGCATCTACAATATCATAAAAGATTGTCCAGACTAACAGACAGGCCGCAATCGAACCAGTTAGAGCCTGAATCCAATAGGCAGCAATGATAAGGAGCAGCGCCAAAACCCAAGGACGTCCCCGGGCGATCTTTAGTGAAATAATATTTAGTGCCATCCAACGTGTCACGCCGCTGGCCTGAAGTATGCCCAGGATACCAAAGGTGAGTAGGACGATCAATACATTCTGACTTCCGATTCCGGCCGTAAATACGGTGGTAACGTCGCCGTATAAGCTGGTAAAACCAAATGCTATCATGCTCAGAATGCTGGGTACCAGCAGACCCATTGTACTCCAACCCCAGATCAGCCCTAGAAAAATTCCTACGACGGCCATACCGGTGGAGGTAATAGTGCCAATAGGTGGTAAGAAGCGGAAGAGGAACATCAGCGCGAGCATGATTACGAGAGAAATATAGTAGGTGGGGGTACCTTTGAAAATTTTAACGTTCTCTTTTTGTAGTTGCTGTGCCGACATGGAAAGCCCTCCTTAAAGGATAGAAAGTCAGAAAGATGATTCTATTGAATGGATTGCATGTTTCTTATGGGGGACCGGTCGGAGCCGGCTGCACTTGGGAATACAGCCGACTCCGGGACGCAGTCCGAATAGAGAGTAGAATCAGCAAATTTGCAAAGCAGCTTCATAACCGCCGTGAACAGCATCTTCTACATTCGTAGGCGTTACGCAGTCTCCAATCATGGCATACTGAAGCGCGCATTCACGGAATTTCTCCGCCTCGGCCGTATTTGGCCGCATACCAGCAGAAAGAATTACAGTGTCAGCGGGAATTAGGCTCGTCTTACCTTCAGCGTCCTGAATCTGAACTCCATCGGAAGTGATGCCAATACACTTAGTAGACAGCAAATATGTTGTATAAGCATCCATCCGATAGATCAAGGGCTCACGGTGCGTAAAAGAGGCATCCGGGGCCAGCTTATCCAACATCTCAATTACAGTCACTTTGCGGTTGCAATCCATCGCATAGTGAAGAGCGGTCTCACAGCCCACCTGACCGCCGCCAACCAAAACAATGTTTTCACCGATTTTGCTAGTATCTAAGGTATAAGCTTCGGTAGCAGTCACTACGTTGGGGCCGTCCACACCGGGAATATTCGGAATAAGAGAAGTGGCGCCCGTAGCAGCGATTACGGCATCGAAATGTTCAGCTTCAATCCCCTCGGGAGTTGCTTCCGTGTTCAACCGAACCTCAACACCCAGCTTTTGAATCTGTACCTTCTGGTACTCCTTCAGCTCGGCTAGCTGATCCTTGAAGGATACATAATCGGCAAAGAATAAAGCTCCGCCCAAAGATGAGGCCTTCTCAAAAATCGTTACTTTGTGGCCGCGCTTGGCGCATTCAATCGCGGCCTGCATACCGGCCGGGCCACCACCGACGACGGCCACCTTACGGGAAGGGCCAAGGGGTTGCTCCGGATAGTGCTCCTTTCCAATGCGGGGATTGACGGAGCAGACAAAACGGTGAGTGGAGGAAGTATTGAATCGGAGAACCGCGTCGGTATTCGTGCGGCCGACAGACTTGTCCAAGCAGTGCTGACAGCGGATACAGGGTGTAATATCCTCCGGATGGCCGAGACGAGCCTTGTTGGGCAGGTCCGGGTCAGCGATAATGCCGCGAGCGATGGCAACCATATCGATCTCCTGGTTGGCAATCATTTCATTGGCTACCTCGGGATCATCCAGCGATCCAACCGCCAATACAGGCGTGGTGATGCCAACCTCCTTAAAGGCCGCTTTTACTCCCTTGCCCAGGTAAGCATTGCAGCCGTGCTTGTAGAACGCGTCCGGATGGGCAATACCGCGGCCGTGTAGATAGGCACGAGTACCCACCGAAACGTGGAACAGGTCTACCAAGTCGTCTAACAGCTTGCAGGCCTCGATACAATCCTCTAAATGGTAGCCATTGGGGTCCAATTCGTCGCCAGAAATACGGTATTCAATTGGGAAGTCGGGACCGACTGCCATGCGAATGCGTTCCAGAACCATTCTAGGGAAGCGGACTCGATTTTCCATGGAACCGCCATATTCGTCGGTACGGTGGTTGTAGATAGGAGACAGGAAAGCGCCAAGCAGCCAACTGTGAGCGCCGTGAACCATTACCATGTCAAAACCGCAGCGCTGGCAGATCGCACATGCTTCCGCAAAGTTGTTGGAAATCTCGTCCATTTCGGCATAAGTCATTTCCTTAAATTTGACGCCGTCATTACGTTCCCCGTCGGAGGGACCCAGAACAATACCGGAGCTATTCAATTCCGGGGCTCCCCAGACACCGCCGGCACAAAGTTCAATATTAGCTTTGGCACCATATTGATGAATGGCGTCCGTCACATCGTTCAAAGCCACACCAGCTTTTTCCCCCCAAATGTTGATTTGGGCAAAATGGGTTTTGCTGTATTTCCAGTCGATAGCAGTCTCGCCCACTGTGACGATACCAGCTCCGCCTTTGGCGCGATTGCGATAGTGGGCAATAAAATGATCGGTGGGATAACCCTGCTCGTCAATCATGGGAATTATCGTGGGCGCGGTTTCAATACGGTTTTTCACTGTCATCTTGCCGATCTGAATGGGAGAAAACAATGCCGAATAGAACTTTTCCATGAGATTACCTCCTTTTATAACTGTCAATACCGAACCGTGAATCGAACTCACCACAGGAACCTGTGGTGACACATGGGTGCACCCATGTGTCAATCTCTTTAGATAACAAATTTATCGGAGTGCGAAGAGAACGGTCAGAATGCAAAAATTTGCTTACAGCATCTCATAAATAGCGGCGCCACCGTGACCGATAGCTGCGCACATAGCTACCATGCCATAACGGCCTTCTCTCCGTTTCAGCTCGGAGAACAACTTACAGGCCAGAAAGGCACCGGTCGCTCCCAGGGGGTGACCGAGAGCCATAGCTCCGCCATTCGGATTGACTTTTTCCAAGTCTAATCCTAGTTTGCGTGTCAGTTCGATTACAACGGGGGCAAAGGCCTCGTTGATTTCGAAAAGATCCATTTGTTCCAGGGATACGCCTGTGCGCTTGGTAACTTTTTGAATCGCCTCAAAGACACCAGGAGAAAGAAAAGCCGGAGACGCACAGCCAGGGGCATAGCCTACAAAACGGGCTATCGGCGAAATACCTAACGTATCTGCCTTTTCTCGGCTCATGAGCACTAAACAAGCTGTACCGTCGGATACCTGGGAGGAGGTTCCTGCCGTGACGAGACCATTGGGATCAAAGGCGGGCTTTAACTTGGACAAAGCCTCGATATTCGTGTCTGGGCGGATGCATCCATCTTGGTCCAGGACAAAAGAAGTTCCATTCTCGCCCGGAAGAGTGACCGGAATGATCTCATCCCGAAATTTCCCTTCCTGCTGTGCTTTTGCGGCCCGCTGATGACTCAGAACTGCCAACTGGTCGAGATCTTCCCGTGTCATGCCGCATACCTTGGCTGTGTTCTCCGCGCACAGACCTACATGCAAATAGATGTTGGGATCCACATGCGCCTCAAGCCAATGATAATCCTTCCGAGTCTCTGGTGTCGGCTGAGGCACCAGAGACATGCTTTCAACACCGCCGCAGACTACGACATCGGCCATATCGGCTCGGATTTTGGCTGCGCCCATGGCGATAGCATCAGAGCCAGAAGCGCAGAAACGGCTGACCGTGATAGCGCAGGTCTGTTCCGGCAGTCCTGCCCGGGCTGCGATCATCTTGGCCACATCATATGACTGATAATCGGTTAAGTTGGTGCAGCCGTAGATCACGTCATCGATATCCAACGGATTCAGATTGGGTACTTTGCTCATCACGCCCGCCAGAACTTGACCGCCATATTCAATGGGGTGAATTTGTGCTAAAGCACCTTTTCGCCCTTTTGTCACAGCTGAACGGCCATAGGCAACTACTACTGCATCCCGTGGATCTGTCTGCTGCATGTCTTATATCCCCCTTATATCATCATTTTTGTTTTGTTGTATCTAGGAACGTAAGTTTAGCTCTCGGAAGGGAAAAAACGCAGATTTTCCACCGCAGGTACCAGTTTTCCACATTCGCATTGTGTGACCACCGAGACGACGGAATCCGTATAGGGAGTTGGAATGCCGCACTCACGTCCTTTTTGACTCAAATAACCGTCAATGTACTCAATTTCGGTTTTCCTTTGGTTGAGAAGGTCGGGGAGCATACTAGCTACGCCGTCTCTGGTCCCGCCCCACAGACGCTGATAAATCGGGCAGGTCGCTAATCGCTCTCCCGGAGTAGTGAAGTCCATAAGCTGGTCAAAATCCTCCCCAGGCCCCAAACTTCCCATCTGAATGTTCAGGGCGCGGGCTACATGAATACACTCCCGAGCGATATATTGAGCACAACGAAATGCTTCTGGATGATCCAGTATCTCTCCAAATGTACATCCCAAAGCCGCAGACATACCGCTGAAAGAGCTGTTGACCAGCAGTTTGCTCCATCGGATTCCAGTAAGATTTCTGGAAATTTGAACGGGGCACATGAGACTCAAAATCGAGGCGACCCATTCCGTTCGCCGGGTTATTTTTCCATCCAATTGTCCCAGAGCTGAATGCCACTTTTCCTTTTTTGCGGTGGAACGGGTATTCCCATCCGGCAACATGGTCGCCGCCCAGGTGACCGCACAGCCCAGAGTACGTTCTGCGCCGAAATAATCCGCTACCATCGGCTCGGGAACACCATTCTGCAAGGTGCAGATTACACTATTGTTGTGAATATGCGCTTCGATTTGCGGGAAGGCGACCGCGTTGTGGACTTGCTTAGTCAGCAATAGGACCAGATCATACGTTGTATCCACTTGGTCAGGTGTATAAATTTGGACCGGACCATGGAATTCAGCGGTTCCGGTAACAGACAGCCCATTTTTGCTCAGTTGTGCGACTCGACTCCGGTCCGCATCAACCAAGTCTACTGGGCATCCAGCCAGCTGCAGCGATGCTGCCAGCAGCGTCCCCATGGCGCCTGCTCCCCAAATGCAGATCTGTTCCACTGTACCCAACTCCTTTTCTGCTGGTCCCGCCTGCCAAGACATACATTGTGCCTTGACAGACGGGGGACATTTTACCAGCTTCTAGGTTCTCCCAGACCAAGCATCTCGCGGGCCTGGGCCGGTGTTGCAATCGGTCGTCCCAGCAGTTTGGCAATTTGGATGATCTTTTCCACCAGCTCGGCATTACTCTTGGCCAGCTGTCCCTTGGCCAGATAGACATTGTCCTCCATCCCGACCCGGACGTGGAAGCCCTGGCAAATCGCCATAGCCAGAATGGGGAACTGCTGCGCGCCGGCAGCGATTACACCGAATTGGCAGCCCTTGGGCACTGCATTTTTCAGCGCTACCATGTAATCCATGGTGGGCCAGTTGCTCCCGCCCGGCGTGTAGACAAACTGAATCAGATTGGGGCCGCCGCGCTTATCCACATACCCTGCATCCATAACCCGCTTGGTGTATAACAGATCGGACATCTGGAAGCATTCGAACTCAGGCTTGACATTGTGCTCATCCATCAGGTTCAGTGTCCGGACTACCTCTGTCTGGGTGATACTGTATCCCCACTCCCGCATAATCGGCTCATCACGACCAAAGAGGGGCGGCTCGCGCTTGGGCAGCTTGACGATGGAGCAGTAGTTGGAGATGTCCAAACTGGCCACCTCCGGCTCCGCATAGATAGAGGTCCAGCTCTGAGGTGACAGCTCTGTGTCTGAAATTTTGAATCTGCCGCCGATGGCTGTGTTATTGATAATCAAATCCGGGCATTTCTTGCGAATTTCCCGGTTGACTTCCCGGTACAGTTCGGGATCGTTGGTTACTTCACACGGATTCGCAGGGTCCCTGCGGTGGATATGCACCATACTGGCTCCCGCCTGATAGGCCTCCCAGCTTTGTTCTACCTGTTCTTCCAGGGCTTCCGGAAGGTTAGGGTTGATCTCCTTTCCTGCGTTTCCGCCGGTGATGGCACAGGTTACAATCAAAGGAGGGAAATTAGCTAGGCCACCGCGCCAGAGGCGGCTCGCATAGTCGTAGGTCTCCTTAAAATTTTCCGGTAAATATTCCTGCCAGCTCATATTTTTATCACGCCTTTCCAACACGATAAAACGGCTTAATTATTTGAAATTTGTCTCAGCAACAGAGCCGAGGACTTGCTGAGAATTACCGGATTCCGCAGCGTTGACCTTATCCTCAAAGAACTTGTTGTCGTGTTCGGAGAAGCCTTCTACACAGGCGTTCATCGTGGCAAACATCTCAGAACCGAAGGAATCCCAGCCGTGGCTCGCATAGGCTTCCATCCAAGGCCGTCGCAGGACCTTTGTCGTGACGTGGCGGGTAACCCGGTTCGCGCATCCCAAGATAATTTCGGCAAGTTCATGTGCCCGGTCATACAACTTGTCGGCGGGCATAATTTCATTGACCATACCATACTCCAGTGCGGTTTTGGCATCAGGAGTCTGGCCTGTCAGCATCATGTAATTGGCGCGCTTGACACCCATAGTTCCCTGGAGGGCCAGCTGGATTCCGTCACCGGGCACGATATTGATGGGGTAATGCAAATCCATAATAAATGCGTCTTCAGCCATTAGGGTGATGTCGCACAGCAGCGCCATTTCAGAGTGATTCGCCGGGCCGTTGATGATGCCGATGGTCGGAACACCAAGGTTGACCAGTGCTTGGTTGATGCGGTTGCCATCATGATACATATGTTCATAGTGGACCCAGCCCTTGTACTCGACCTCATCAAATTCTAGGTTGATACCATCCATCCAGAATTTACCGGAACCGCCAAGAATCACACATTCAACGCTCTCATCCTGCTCCAGATACTGCAGCAGCTGCCAAATGGCTCTGTGGTGAGTCAGACTCCAGATCATGGAGTCATCTTCACTCTTGGGGTCGGGGGTGTACCATTGGGCAGTGACAATGCCCTTTTCATCCTTCGTTAAATGGAACAGATGCTCAAATTTGGGCGCATATTCCTCAAAGTCGATCTGATGTACCATGGTGGGGCCGCACTTGTAGCCGCCGCGGTCTTCGGGTTTCATATTTTTGCGGACGAACAATTCGGGATCGTGAAGAGATACTGCCATAATATTTTCCTCCTTTTTGTTAATGAATGGATTGGATCACAGACTACCAATAGACGAAGATCCGATTTCGTTCCATACGTGACGAGGGCTGAAATGCGCCCTGGCGGCGCACCTATTCCTTATGGAAAGGAATATCTGTTATCTCAAAGATGACACCATTTGTATCTTTCGGATGGGTAAAAATAACATGTAATTCTCCCTCCGAATCGCCTAGAATACGCACCCCCTTTTCGGCGATAGACAGATATTCTTGGTGTACATTTTCAGAAAGCAAAGAGATGTGGTGGAGTCCCTGACCATGTTGTTTCAGATATTTTGGTACAACACCTTCTGTCCCGATTGGCTCCATAATCTCCAATAAAATATTCCCGAGTTGGACCATGGACGATGTTTGTCCCAGGTCAGGAAAAGCCTTTCGATCCAGTTCCTTTGCGCCAAAAATTGATGTTAAGGTCTGCATAGTTGCATCAATGCTTTCCACTACAATGCCAATGTGGTTTAATTCTTTTATCATGCTGTTGCCACCGCTTTCCTAAAATAAGCTGTTCTACACAATTTCTTTATACCATCATATTTATTTGTTGTAAAATGCGAACAATAAATTATGCCATTCAGAAAATGAATTTATTTATTCATTTTTAATTTTTGTGTTCTGTTTCTGCAAAGGTACATTATTTTCAAGAGTTTTTGAGCTCAAAAATTATTTAACCCAATATTTTCCATTGATTTTACCAAAGAAATATGATATATTACTTATGCTTTTGATGTTTTTTACCTTTGCTATTTTCAGCGGTGATAGTATGACGTTTGAACAGCTCTATTACTTTCAGGTTGTGGCAAATTTATTGAATTTCACAAAGGCGGCTGATGTCCTATATATTAGTCAGCCTACTTTAAGCCGGCATATTGCCGCGCTGGAAAATGAATTGGGGACTAGACTTCTCATTCGGGATAACCGACAGGTTGCGCTCACGACTGCGGGAGAAATTTTGCTGGAAGGTTCTAACACAATGTTAGAGCAATATTCGCTGATACGTCAGCAGATTCACCAGGCAGACGCGGGTATTTCTGGCGAATTGACGGTTGCGAGCATGAGCTTGTATTATTCAGAGTTATATAATTTATTTCAGCAATATCCTCTCCGCTATCCAGATGTTATCTTTCGGTTACAGTTTCACGATATGGGATTGTTTTCAGAAGCTGTTACCAGTGGAAAGGCGGATGTTGCAATCGGTTACTCGATGGAATTGACGGAAGAAACTGATGAGTTTGAAATTATTCCACTCTATCAGGAACATTTTGTTGCGTTTATGTCAGAACTTCACCCATATGCAAAGCGCCGCACGCTTTCTATGGCGGAACTGAGGGACCAGCACCTGCTTTTTCTTTCCCAGACAAGGTATGCTTTTGTTCGGGAAATTTGGGAGCACGCAAACTACGAATTTTTTTTGAGCTCCAGTTTACATACAACGGATTCGCTGGACTCGATTATCCTGCAGATTCGTGCGAACCCTCAAGCTGTGACACTCTTGCCCCAGTCTGCAGCATTAGAAAATATCCGTGCTTGTGCAATCGTAGAAATTAGCGATCTTGACAGTGACTATGAAACCGTTATGGTCTGCAAAAAAGGGAACCGTTCTCCGGCCTTGCACAATTTTTTGGAAATGGTTCGGGATATTTATGGCGATGGTCCGTTGCATCTTTGAGAGACTAAATTCAATGCGGCGGATATTATTTTGGGACCGAAATCCTTGACGTTGCGGAGAGAAGGAATCAAGATTATCGCGAGGCAAGGAATTAAGAAAAGCTAGACAGGGAAAAGAGAGATTATTGACCGATTAGAAGTGAAATGTATTCTCGGACACCTCTTTCGTATTTTTGTAACGCAAGCATACCCGAAAGGTTACGAGAAAGCTATTACCAACACCACCAAGGAATGATAGACAAACGA
>UMHC01015389.1_pt1 | contig 17383 bp, 17 predicted proteins | sample 1965381 | NCBI WGS metagenome assembly UMHC01 (sample SAMEA4836083, study PRJEB28245) | human gut metagenome | biome: gut microbiome; material: fecal sample | place: Denmark | collected 2008 | reverse complement strand
TACGCAAGCCCCGTGTTGCGTTTCAATTTACAATCTGCCTCAAAAAGGTTTCCCTCCCCCTACTCCCCCTCCCTTCCAAAACCTTTTGTTCAGGTCGGTATAGAAAGTCCCCGTCGCTGGCTGGCGGGCGAGGATATCGGGAAACAGGACGCCCGCTATTCTTCCGGCCTACCTACCAGAGAACCTGACATGACCATCGCACAAAAAAAGACGCCACGTGGCGTCTTTTTTTGTGCCTGATAAAGCGCGTTTGGGGGAGGATGGGGGCTTGGGGGAAGGAACCCCTTTTCGCGCCAGAGAAAGGGGGGTCCTTCCCCCAACAAACAATAAAACTCCCAACGCCTCAGCGCCGGGCCAGGAGCTTCAGGCGGCGCATGGTCAAATGGCAGATGGCCACGGCCAGGGCGTCCGTGGTGTCCAGGGCCCAGCCCTCGCCACGCACGTTGAGCAGACGCCGCACCATGAAGGCCACCTGTTCCTTTTCCGCGCGGCCGGTGCCCACCACGGATTTTTTGACCAGCGTGGGTTCGTAATCGCTCACCGGCACCCTGTGGGCGGCGCAGGCGGCCACGGCCACACCGCGGGCCTGGCCCAGCTTGAGGGCACTGGCCGCGTTCTTGGCCGTGAAGACCTGCTCGATGGCGGCCTCCTGCGGCCGGTAACGGCCCACCACGTCCGCCAGCTGCCGGTAGATGACGGCCAGCCGCTGGGAGAATTCCTTTTCACCGCTGGAGGTGGTGCGGATGATGCCGCAATCCACCAGGCGCAGCACGCCGGACTGTTCCGCGATGATGCCCCAGCCCGTACGCTGGGAGCCGGGGTCGACCCCCAGGACCACAAGAGGAGTGTCTGCCATAGTTCTCCATAGAAAAAAAGCCCGGCACTCAGGGAATGCCGGGCAAAAAACGGACATCTGCCGCCCGGAGGGGCGGGAACGTACCGGACTAGTCCATATCCATGTCTTCGGGGAAGTCGGCGTTGGCGTAGACGTTCTGCACGTCGTCGTTGTCGTCCAGGGCTTCCATGAGACGGATGACCTTCTGGGCGGCTTCGGCGTCCACGGCCACCAGGTTCTGGGGCACCATGGCCAGTTCGGCGGACTGCATGGTCACACCGGCGGATTCCAGAGCGTCGCGCACGGCCGCGAAGTCGGCCATGGCGGTCTGGAGGGTCCAGACATCTTCATCGTCGATGACGTCGTCGGCGCCGGCTTCCATGGCCACTTCCATCATCTGGTCTTCGGTGTAGGCGGCCTTGTCCACGGTGATGACGCCCTTGCGGTCGAACATCCAGCTCACGCTGCCGTCGGTGCCCAGGCTGCCGCCGTGCTTGGTGAACAGGTGACGCACTTCGGCCACGGTGCGGTTCTTGTTGTCGGTGGCCACTTCCACCATGATGGCGATACCGGCGGGACCGTAACCTTCGTAGAAGCATTCGGTCAGATCGCCGCCCGCATCTTCACCGGTACCCTTGCGGATGGCGGCTTCGATCTTGTCCTTGGGCAGGTTCACGGCCTTGGCAGCGGCAATGGCGGCACGCAGACGAGGGTTGCCCGCCGGATCGCCACCGTTCTTGGCAGCGATGATGATTTCCTTGGCGGCCTTGGTGAAAACCTTGCCGCGCTTGGCGTCCTGACGGCCCTTGCGGTGCTGGATATTGGCCCATTTGCTGTGCCCAGACATAAAACCTCCCAAAACTCGGAGAATGTAAAAGGTGAAAAAAGACAGACGGCCTTGCGGCGCGTCCGTTCCCTGCCCAGGATACCGGGACATCCCGGCGGCGGGAGCACGCTTCCGGCCCCTCCGGGCGCGCACGCGGGTGCAGCGGCCCGGACAGCGGAGGATGGGACGCCCCTAAAGGACGCCGGGCTCCTGTCCGGTGTCGGCGGCTCCGTCCGTGCCCGCATCCTGTGCGGCAGGACGCGCCTCGGCCTTGAACCCCATGCCCACGAAGAAGGTCTCCTTGCTCTCGGCTCGGGAGCTCTTGGGCTTGAAGGATTTGACGGCCTTGAAGGCGCGACGCATGGGCTGGAGCATCTCCTGGATGTCCGGCCCCATGAAAATCTTGACGATGAAGCTGCCGCCGGGTTTGAGGTGCAGGCGCGCCACTTCCAGGGCCTCGCAGGCCAGCTCGAGCGAACGGGCCTGGTCCGTGAACTTGGTCCCGGTGGTACGGGGCGCCATGTCGCTCATGACCACGTCGAACGGCCCCATCTCGCGCAGGCGGGCTTCAAAGGCATCGGAACGGTTGAACACGTCCTCCTGCATGAAGGTGACCTGCGGCGGAAAGGCGGTCTCCGTGGTCTGGATGTCGCAGCCCAGCACGAGCCCGCGCTGGCCCACCTTTTCGGCAGCACCCAGCGACCACGAGCCCGGAGCCGCGCCCAGATCCAGAACGCGCATCCCCTGGCGGAAGAGCTTGAACTTCGCGTCCAGTTCCTTGAGCTTGTACACGGAACGGGCCGGATAATTCTCGCGCTTGGCCTTGAGAAAATAATGATCTCGATATTCCTTCATAGTGACACCAGCGGGCTTCTATAGCGTTTTTTTTCGCGGTAGCCAAGCCCCCACAGGGGCGGCCCGGCCGATTTTTTTCAGGGATGGCGGAAGGAGAGGCCCCGGGGATGCCACGGGCTTTGTCCGGCGTAGCGTGAAGGTTGCCGGCCGGAAGACACGGCCTGGGGATGCCCCTGTGTGTCCTGGCGGGCAGGGCGTTGCTATGCCGGCCTGATTCGGAGCGGCCTTGCTTTCCTGCAGGCGTTCCGGGAAAGCCGGAGCTCGCCTGCCTGCATACCAAGGAGAAAACGCCTGGAAACAACCGGAGCGAGCGGCGGACATGACGACATCCCCATCCTGACGGTCACTGGTGCAAGCATGTCCTCCTGCTTGCCGGAGCCGGATTCGTAGCTGACCGTCCCTTGCATGCCACGGATATCAGGCCCCTCTCTCCTGACCGACGGGCGGCCTGTGTACAAAAAAGACTTGACCGCGGCAGATGAATGGCATACATACCTCGCTACGCCGCGTTGTGGCGTCCATGTGGGGAAGTAGCTCAGCTGGGAGAGCATCGCCTTCGCAAGGCGGGGGTCGGGAGTTCAAGTCTCCTCTTCTCCACCACAAGGAAAACCAGGGGTTACGGTGATGAACTGTGACCCCTTTTCTGTTATCATTATATATGTTATCTGATGGCAATGGCCCAGCTAGCCACTTCATGCTACGATTTTTTAACGGGCAGATACGAATTCCATGAAGAAAGCACTCATCACCGGCATCACTGGTCAGGACGGCGCCTATCTGGCGGAATTCCTTTTGAACAAGGGCTATGAAGTCCACGGCATCAAGCGCCGCTCTTCCCTGTTCAATACGGATCGTATCGACCACCTTTATCAGGGACCGCACCAGAAAGGCCGCAAGTTCGTTCTGCACTACGGAGATCTTTCTGACGCCGGCAACCTGATCCGCATCATGCAGGAAGTGCAGCCGGACGAAGTCTACAACCTGGCAGCCCAGAGCCATGTGCAGGTCTCCTTCGAGTCTCCCGAGTACACCGCCAATGTGGATGCGCTGGGGACCCTGCGTCTTCTGGAAGCCATCCGCATGCTGGGCCTGGAAAAAAAGACCCGCTTCTATCAGGCCTCCACTTCGGAGCTGTTCGGCAAGGTGCAGGAGATCCCGCAGACGGAGAAGACGCCTTTCTATCCCCGTTCGCCCTATGCCTGCGCCAAGCTCTATTCCTACTGGATCACGGTCAATTACCGCGAAGCCTACGGCATGTATGCCTGCAACGGCATCCTCTTCAACCACGAGTCCCCGGTACGCGGCGAGACCTTCGTGACCCGCAAGATCACGCGGGCTCTGGCGCGCATCCTGCTGGGCCTGTCCTCCTGCCTCTACCTGGGCAACATGAACGCCAAGCGTGACTGGGGCCATGCCCGCGACTATGTGGAGATGCAGTGGCTCATGCTGCAGCAGGAACAGCCCGATGATTTCGTCATCGCCACGGGCCGCCAGTTCTCGGTGCGGGATTTCGTCAATGCCGCGGCTGCCGAACTGGGCCTGAGCCTGGAGTGGAAGGGAGAAGGCGTGAATGAGACCGCTACCGTAAAGGCTATCGATGCAGACAAGGCCGCACTGGCCGCCCAGGGCAAAGCACTGACGATCCGTGTCAAGGAAGGGGACACCATCGTACGTGTGGATCCGCGTTATTTCCGTCCTACCGAAGTGGAGACCCTGCTGGGCGATCCGGCCAAGGCCCAGTCCAAGCTGGGTTGGAAACCGCGTACTACTTTTGAGGAGATGGTACAGGAAATGGCTCGTCACGACCTGGAGCTGGCCCTGCGCGATGCTGTGGTGGAGGACGCCGGCTTTACCAGCTTCAAGCACGAAGAATAGCGCGCCACGCCGCGTCTTAGATTTTCAGGGGTGGCACACGGAGGTATGATCCGCCCCTGTGCCATAATCGGGGACATCATGTTGCAAAAAGACGGTAAATTCTTTGTGGCCGGGCATCGCGGTCTGGTGGGCAGCGCCATCTGTCGCGCCCTGCGCCGCGCGGGCTATGAAAATCTGTGCGTTCGCAGCCATGCGGAACTTGATCTTACTGAGCAGCAGGCCGTACGCGACTTTTTTGCGGCTGAAAAACCGGACTACGTCATTCTGGCTGCTGCCAAGGTGGGCGGTATCCACGCCAATGCCACCTATCCTGCCCAGTTCATCTATGAGAACCTCCAGATCCAGAACAACGTCATCCATAGCGCCTGGCAGAGCGGCGTAAAAAAATTCCTCTTTTTGGGGTCGTCCTGCATCTATCCCAAGCTTTGCCCGCAGCCCATCAAAGAGGAGTACTTGCTCACCGGAGCCCTGGAGCCCACCAATGATGCCTATGCCCTGGCCAAGATCTCGGGCATCAAGATGTGCCAGGCCTACCGCAAGCAATACGGTTTTGACGCCATCAGCGCCATGCCCACGAACCTCTATGGCACAGGTGACAATTACCACCCGGAAAACAGCCATGTGATCCCGGCCATGATCCGCCGTTTCCATGAGGCCAAGACTCAGGGACTTGCCCAGGTGAGCATCTGGGGAACAGGCACCCCCCTGCGGGAATTCCTGCATGCTGATGACATGGCCGATGCCTGTGTCTTCCTTCTGGAAAACTATTCTGATTTTGAGCATGTGAACGTGGGCAGCCAGCAGGAGATGGCCATTATGGATATCGCCCGTCTGGTGGCGCGCGTGGTGGGGTATGAAGGCCAGATCCTCACCGATCCTTCCAAACCGGACGGAACACCGCGCAAGCTCATGGATTCCGGCCGTCTGTTCGGCATGGGCTGGCACCCGCGTATCAGCCTGGAAGACGGGCTGAGGGCGGCCTATGCGGATTTTCTAACATCTGTTGCGGAATAAATCATGTCGCAAGAACTTACCATCGAAGCCGGACACGCTGAACGCCAGTACTGGAAAGATCTTTGGCGGTACCGTGAGCTATTTCTCATCCTGACTTGGAGAGATGTGGCCGTACAATATAAACAGACCGTCGTCGGCATCCTCTGGGCTGTTCTCCGTCCTTTGTTGACCATGGCGGCATTTACCATTGTGTTCAGCAAAATCGCAAAACTGCCAGCCGAAGGTGAAGCCCCCTATGCGCTAATGGTTTTTGCCGCCATGTTGCCCTGGCAACTCTTTGCTACCTCACTGGCGGCGACAGCAAACAGTCTTGTGATAAATAGTAATCTTGTCTCCAAGGTATACTTTCCTCGTGTCATCGTCCCTACAGCGACGCTTGGTGTTGCCATAGTTGATTTTGCCATCTCCTTTGTTCTGCTGTGTGGCATGATGTGCTGGTATCAGTATCTGCCACCTATTCAGGTATTGATAGTATTTCCCCTGACCTTACTGGCTGGCTTGGTGGCCTTGGGGCCTGGTCTTATCCTCTGCGCTCTCAATGTGACCTACCGGGATTTCCGCATCATTGTCCCCTTTATTACACAATTTGGTCTGTATATTTCACCAGTTGGTTTTTCCTCCAGTATTGTTCCAGAGAAGTGGCGTCTGCTTTATGAATGCAACCCTATGGTTGGTGTCATAGACGGTTTCCGCTGGGCTATCTTGGGAACCACAGATTTTCCCGGAAGAGCTTTGCTTATTAGTAGTGTCTGTGCCCTTGTCTTCCTGCTGTTAGGGATCAAAATTTTTCGCCGTACAGAGCGCACATTTGCTGACGTAATCTAGGTAGATACTTATGAAACCCATCATCTCTGTCGAAGGCCTGGGGAAAAAATACACTATCCGCCATGAAGGCCAAGGTCGATACCGTGCGCTGCGCGAGGAGATATTCAAGCTGCCCCAGCGCCTCTTCCAGCGTAACCATCAGGACAAGGAAGAATTCTGGGCTCTCAAGGATGTCAGCTTCGACATCATGCCGGGGGATAGAGTCGGCATCATCGGCCGCAACGGTGCGGGAAAATCCACACTGCTCAAGCTTCTTTCCCGCATCACTGAGCCCAGCACCGGCAAGATTACTTTGCGCGGACGTGTAGCCAGCCTGCTGGAAGTAGGCACGGGGTTTCATCCCGAGCTCACAGGACGGGAAAATATCTTCCTCAATGGCGCCATCCTTGGTATGAGCCGGGCAGAAGTCCGTCGTAAATTCGATGAGATCGTGGATTTTGCCGGTGTGGAAAAATTTTTGGACACTCCGGTCAAACGCTATTCTTCGGGCATGTACGTCCGCCTTGCCTTTGCCGTGGCAGCCCATCTGGAACCAGAGATCCTTATTGTGGATGAAGTCCTAGCTGTTGGCGATGCTGAATTTCAAAAGAAGTGCCTTGGCAAAATGGAGCAGGTGGGACAGGATGGTCGAACTGTACTGTTTGTAAGCCATAATATGGCGATGATACAACAATTATGTCATACAGGCATTTTCTTTGCAAAAGGACATATAGAATGTCTTGGCACAATAGAAGATACTATAGAGAAATATACGCAAGAAACAAATCATTCAAAATTCCAGCGGATTCAAGATTCACATGTTTCTTTGAATGATATACGATTAGTAGATAAAAATTTTCGTGAAATACATGAGATTTCTGTCATTGATGACTTTGGAATATTAATAAATTACTCCATATTAAATATAGGATGGCAACCAGATATTACATTTGCACTCTGCGATGAAAAGAATGAAATAGTATTTCATTGTATTTGCAAAGCAGAAAGCTATGAACTTGGCGACTATATTTATGTAGCATGGATTCCCAAAAATCTTCTAAATAGTATAAAATATATCATAAATGTTGGAATTACGACATCAAATCCAGTAAAAATTCATGTTCAATCTCAGATATCATTCAATGTCACTGATAGTTTTGAATCACCATCAAGGAAAAATGCTTACCGAGGAAAAATTCATGGAGTAGTTCGGCCAAATATACAATGGCAAAGAGTCCTTTAGGAGAAAAGTATGAATACTATCATAAAAAGTTCATTGACCCCTCCCCTAATCAAAATAATCCAAAAATCTTTCTGTGACGAAGAAAAAATCATTTTTGAGTTTGGTTCTCGATATGGAGAAGATTCTACAGCGCTAGCAGCAGCCTTCCCTAACGCTCATATTTATACTTTTGAATGTAATCCTAATACACTTGAAATTTGTCGAAATGAATGCAAGCGATATCAAAATATAACTTTAACAGAAAAAGCAGTATCAAACATCAATAAAAAAGTAGAATTCTATCCCATTAATAAAGAATTAACTAAAACAACATGGGGTGATGGAAATCAAGGCGCTTCCTCATTGTTACAAGCTTCAGGAGAATATCCTATAGAAGAATATATTCAGGATAAAATTCTAGCTGACGCTATTACTCTAAAATCATTCATGAACCAACATGCTATAAAAAATATTAATTTCCTGTGGATGGACATTCAAGGAGCTGAATTGATGGCCTTGGAGGGCCTAGATAACTATATCGAGAAAGTAAATATTATATATACTGAAGTTGAATTCATGCAGATATATAAGGACCAACCACTTTTCTCTGATATCAAAAAGTTTCTTGAAGAGCATTGCTTCAAATTTGCAGGCTTTCTTTCTCGAAGCCAATTTTCCGGAGATGCTATTTTTATTAATGAAAGGCATAAAGATATGTACTATGAAGTAAAGAAAATCATAAAAAAAGAAAAATCGTTAAAAATGTTTATCAAGGAAAAACTTGATTTACTTTTCAAATATTAACACAAGAGAAATAAAATGTTAGAGAATATTATAAAAAATTGTTGTAAGTTACGTGAAAGATATTTTCAAAAAAATGATAGCTGTCTTTCAGCAATAGACATTTTAATTCCAGCAACAATTAAAGATTTTTTGACTCTCCCCTATGTAGTTAATTATGCAATAAAAAATATTCAAAATCCTATTACAAGTATTTTTATTATTTTTCCCCGAGGGACAATGCCCTGTAAAGATTTACTATCTATAAAAAATCTTTACTTTGTAGAGGAAGACTTTTTTAAAATAAATAGATTATTATTCGATAACTATATCATAGGAAACCTTGATAGACGAGGCTGGCTATTACAACAATTTATTAAACTTTCAGGTAATATGCTCTGCACAGAAAATAAATTTTTAGTCCTTGACGCAGATACCGTTATCATCAAAAAACAATCTTTTGAATATAAAGGAAAAGATATTCTACTATTTTCAGATGAATATCATCAACCCTACTATAGTTGTTTCGAAAAAATTTTTGGATATAAGACCGTTGATACAATTTCTTTTGTCTCTCATCACATGCTTTTTGAAAAGAAATTCCTTCAACAAATGAAACAAGAAATAGAAAATAAAAATCACGACCAATGGATTTCAGCAATCATAAAGAACTGTGATTTTTCAAATTCTTCTTGCTTCTCTGAATACGAAACATATGGGCATTGGATGCTTAAGAATAATAAAAGAAATATTATACGACAATATTTTTATAATAAAGCACTTCCCCGAGAGTGCATAAAAGATATCGACAATTCATTGATTCACAGCAAACACCTAAAATCTCTTTCATTTCATTCTTATATCAAAGAAGAGGGTGTTAACTAAACAATTTTGAAATTCTTGAACTCACAGCAAATGGAAATTTCTTTTCTTATCTACTTCAAGAAATTTGCAGGATACGAGATGTCGCCCAGCGATACAGTCTCCAGGATCTGAATATCATTGAAAAAATATCAATGAAAATTATTAAGCGCTACCTTGGCAGGAATATAGAAAAAGCCACAAAAACAAATGACCTCCTCTGTTTTGGATATCAAGTTTTCGCAAAGAAATGCATGCATTTATAGAATATAGTTTATAATATGAAAAACAACATTACAGTCAAAGTTTACGGTGGCCTAGGTAATCAGATGTTCCAGTATGCCGCAGGAAGAGCCCTCTCCTTGCGGTATCAGGTACCACTCTGCCTTGATATAAGTTGGTTTAGCCAAAAACATGATGCCAATACAACCGTACGCACCTATGAGCTAGGTATATTTAAAAATATCACTGCAACGATACAAAACGGGAGCTCCTTTCCCGGTCAGCGCCTTATCACACGCATCAGGAAGTATTTGCCGTTTTCCCACGCCATCCGCGAGCTGCATTTTGCCTACTGGCCCGGATTTGCTGAAATCATTCCTCCGGCCAGACTAGACGGCTATTGGCAATGTGAGAAGTATTTCATGGATTTCCAAAAGGAAATTCGCCACGATTTCACTTTTTCCGCTTTACCTGAAAAAGCTGAGCAGCTATCCAGGCAAATCGCGGAGACGCCTGAATCTGTATCTGTACACATCCGCAGGGGCGACTATGTCAACAATCCTCAGGCTCAGACCTTCCATGGCAATCTCCAGCAGGATTATTATGGCAACGCATTGCAGACCATAAAAAATTTTTGTGGAAAAACCAGGCTGTTCATGTTCAGCGATGATCCCCAATGGGTCAGAAAAAATTTTGACTGCTGTGGGCACGAGGCTGTCATCGTAGACTTGGCCTTTCCCGATGCTCCACATCATGACATGCATCTCATGTCCCTGTGCAAGCACCACATCATTGCCAATTCTACCTTTTCTTGGTGGGGAGCTTGGCTTGCTAAGGACCCCGGCATAACTATTGCCCCCCGTAGATGGTTTGCCCAAAAATCGTTTGATGAATATAAAGATATCTACTGTGACAATTGGATTACTTTATGAAAACCATAAAATCTCCTAAAATTTCTATCCTATTACCTGTCTATAATGCTGAGAAATATCTTTCAGCCTGCCTTGAGTCGCTTCTAACACAAACATTTCAAGATTTTGAAATTATTGCAATTAATGATGCATCTTCCGATTCAAGTCTTTGCATTTTGGAAGCATATGCCGATAAAGATTCTAGAATAAAAAAGGGTAAAAAAAATGCATCATAATCTGACAATCGCTATCTGCACGCACAACCGTGCTCATATTCTTCCTGAGGCCTTGACATCCCTACTACAACAAACAGTACATCCTGAAGACTACTCTATTTTAATTATCGATAACAATTCAACAGATCATACTCAAGATTTAGTAAAATATTTTAAAGATAAATTTACTGACATACGCATTGTACTAGAAAATAATCAGGGATTATCCCATGCTCGTAATAGGGCATTGAAAGAATGTCGTACAGAATGGATAGCCTTCCTTGATGATGATGCCAAAGCACACCCAGATTGGGTATCTACGATTCTCACGACTATCCAAAAAAATGATTTTGATGCTTTTGGTGGTCCGTTTTATGCCTGGCATCACTATGGCCCAGCCCCACGCTGGCTTCCAGAAGATTTTGGCACCTACGAAAGTCCGCAAGGCTATGGACTGCTGGAAGAGAATACATACATTCCTGGGGGAAACAGCGTTCTCCGCTGTGATGCTGCAAGAAGCGTCGGCACCTTTTCAACAGAGCTGGGAATGAACGGCGACCACTGCGGCTACGGCGAAGAGACTCAATTTTTTGAACGCATGCGTACCGCAGGCTATCGTATGGGGTATGTTCCCCAGATGAAGATCGATCACTGTGTCCTGCCATATAAATATACTTTACGTTGGCAGATACGTTCAGCATTTGAGTATGGAAAAGCTGGCGCTCATTTTCCACAAAATATCCGGCCATTCATGCCCTTACGTTGCCTCTGGCATTGTATCAAAGCTATCTTTCATATATTATATTCAATTATAAAAAATACCAATAACGACCCACTCCGTCGAATTCTTTTTAAAAATAGTCGTCAGATTATTTATGATTTCGGATTGTTATATAAATTATACAACAACGAATAACAATTGAGATACAATTATGCCTAAAATAACAGTAGCTGTACCGGTATACAATGATGGTTTATACTTACGTGAAGCCATTGATTCCATTCTCATGCAAACATTTACAGATTTTGAATTACTTATTATAGATGACGGTTCGACAGATAATTGTCCTGAAATCATCAGAAGCTATACAGACCCACGCATCCGTGTCCTGACGCATCCAGTCAATCTGGGGCGCCCCGCATCTCGCAATGATGCCCTTGAACACGCTCGTGGAGAATATCTGCTTTGGATGGATGCGGATGATATCGCTTTGCCGGAACTTCTTGCCGTCCAAGTAGATTTTCTTGATAATCATCCTGAAATTGATATCTCAGGAGTAAATCTTGAATATTTTAATGAACGCGATGAGATTTCAAATCTCCCTACCCAGCCAAACTATATCAAGGCACACACACTTTTCGCTCCATGCATTTCCAATCCTGCCTGTTGTTTTCGACTCAACAGATTAAAAGAGTTAAAGATAAGATATGACAATCAACTCTTAAGAGCAGAAGATTTTGGATTTTGGTTTACATCTCAGTTTATATACAACTTAAAAATTACATCAATTTCAAAAACCCTTGTTCGCTATCGCTATTTCTATAGAGAAACAAATGCCAAGTATCATGAACTTGTACTAAAAAAATATATATTCCCCTTCCTGCATCTTGATGATAATAATTCGAACATTAAGCTACATGCCAAAATCATGCTCGAAGGAATCCCCAAAACATGCCAGACAGTCCCGGTAGACCGCATTATAAAGTGGCTCAATACTTTTTACCTTGCAGGTGTCCGTCACCTCGATAAGGCGACAGCAAAAGAATTAGAAACAATCACTTTTTCAAAAATCTATGAATGTCTTTCCCAGATGCCTCTGTCTACTGTCATTCGCAATAGAAAACAATACGCTTTCCTGGAGAAAAGCATCTTTGTCCTGCTAGGAAAGATTTTTATATCTACTAAAATAAAAAAAATAAAAAAAATAATATCAGCACATCCGAAATTCAAAAAAACTATACTCTCTGTCTATAACAAAACAATGCGGAAGATATAGCATGATGTCTCCCCATATCTCTGTCATCCTTCCTGCATACAATGCGAAACAGTATCTTGAAGCGGCTGTCGACTCCATCCAGAACCAGAGCCTGACAGACTTTGAACTCATCCTCATCGATGACGGCTCATCGGATGGTACGGAACAGCTCGTGCGGCAGCTTGCAGCCAAAGACCCGCGTATCCGTCTGGTACAGCGTCCCAACAAAGGGCTTATCGCAACACTCAATGAAGGATTGGCCCTGGCGCGCAGCCCTTTGATCGCTCGGATGGATGCGGATGACATCGCCTTCCCTGGGCGTCTGGAAATCCAGTATGCTTATATGAACGCACATCCTGATGTTCTCGCTGTAGGCAGCTATGTGATGTTCATGGATGGCCAGGATACTATGTACCGGAAAAAGACCTTTCCGGGGGGTAACGACATCCTTAAAGCCTTCCGCTGGGGCTGCCCTCTCGTCCATCCTGCGGTCATGATGCGTACCGATGCCGTACGTCAGGTAGGAGGTTATCCTTCCGCCTTCCCGTCTGCAGAGGATTATGCTTTATGGGTGCGTTTGCTTTCCTTGGGTAAGGTAGATACCATCCCCCAGGTGCTGCTTGCCTACCGGGTACATGGCAGCAGCATTTCCCATGCCCATGCCCGGCAGCAGCGCGATTCCATCTTGCGCGCTCAATGCTTATGGCTTTTAAAGCAAAAATGGACTGAGGATCTCTGCCAGCTTCCAGCAAATGACTTATTATCTTTTCTTCCTCCCAAGGAACAGAGAGAACTGCTAGCACGCATGCTGGCCCTGAATCCCCACATCATCGGCATCTCTCCAGAGCATGACCCCGAAGCACAAGAATGGCTCCCGCGTATCCTGCAGGGTCCCATGACGCCTGAGATCCGTAAGGCCCTAGCCCTCTATCATCTTCGGGCAGCACGGGCGCCTGGACTGTCTACAAGTGCCCGCCTCTACCATCTTTGCCGATGTACCTGCTATTCTCCTCGTGAATTCATGGGAAAATTGGGAGAATTCCTGCGCGGCCGTTTACAACGCCGCTGAACTTCCCTAAAGGCCATCATTATGCACAGCCCGCTTCCCGATTCCCCCCGTCTCGCCCTCTGTATCGCCACTGTGGGCCGTATCACGGAACTGGACAGGCTGCTGACCTCGCTGGAACAGCAGACCTGCACGGACTTCCACATCTACCTTGCCGACCAGAACGCGCCCGGCACACTGGATGCCATGTTACAGAAACATGAGGACCTGCAGATAACCCGCATCCTGCTGCCATCCAGAGGCGTTTCCGTCGCGCGCAATGCACTTCTCTCTCTTGTTAGAGAGGAAGATATCATCGTCTTCCCCGACGATGACTGCTGGTATACCCCTGATACACTAGCTCAAGTAGTAGAGGCCTTCCGGCGCCATCCTGAGACCGGGGCCGTCATGGGCAGAAGTTTCAGCCAGCCCTCTGCCGCACCAGCCGTCGGGCAGGACAGCCGGGTCAGCCAGATTGGGACGTTCAAAAACGGGGAGACCTATCTGCAATTCTTCCGGGCCGAAGTCGTAAAAGATCTCCGCTTCGATCCCCGGCTTGGCCCCGGCACAGGCCTACCCTACGGCTGCGGAGAAGATACGGACTATCTCCTGGAAGCACACAAGCGCGCTCCTGTCTGGCGCTGTCCGTCCATCAGGGTCTTCCATCCCTCGCCGGATACGCATGTGCCGTCTGATGCCAAGATCGCCAGCTACGCTGCAGGCCGCATGTATCTGCTCAAAAAGCATGCCTTCCCGCTCTGGTTCCGCTGTGCCAATGTGCTCTACCCCTTGTGCATGCTGCCTCTGGATGCATTGCGCAAAGGCCGCAAGGCCGCACGCTATCGCTGGCGCATGTTCGTGGAGCGGCTACGCCATTTTTCATCCTGAGATGAAGGGAAAAGCCACCCGTTACCGGGTGGCTTTTCCCATACCTCTGCCGACAGCAGACTTAACATAAAAAATCTTCCAACTCCCCCTGCGGGCCCTTCTCCTCTGCTTTTCCCCGCCGCCGTCACCAAGTTGTAACAAAACCTGCCTACACAGAATAGGCCTCATTCTCAGACTATTCCGCAGGAGACGGGACGTGGAAAGCATCTTTCTACTCATACTGGTATTTCTGGCCATCCTGGCCGCAGTGGACCTTTTCGTGGGCGTCAGCAACGACGCCGTCAACTTCCTCAACTCGGCCATAGGCTCGCGCATCGCCAGCTTCAAGGTCATCATGGTGGTGGCCAGCATCGGTGTGCTGCTGGGCTCCACCTTTTCCAGCGGCATGATGGAGATCGCCCGCAGCGGGGTCTTCAATCCCGAAATGTTCACCTTCAACGAGATCATCATCATTTTCTTCGCCGTGATGATCACCGACGTTCTGTTGCTGGACGCCTTCAACTCCATGGGCCTGCCCACCTCCACCACCGTGTCCATCGTCTTCGAGCTGCTGGGCGGTGCCGTGGCCGCGGCCCTCATCAAGATCTCCACCTCGGACATCCTGCTCTCCCAGCTGGGGGACTTCATCAACAGCCAGAAGGCCCTGGCCATCGTGTCCGGCATCCTCATCTCCGTGGTGGTGGCCTTCGTGGCCGGTGTGGTGGTGCAGTACATCACCCGCCTGATCTTCACCTTCCACTATGAGCGCATGTACCGCCGCATCGGCGGCATCTTCGGCGGCCTGTCCCTGACGGCCATCTTCTACTTCCTGATCATGAAAGGCGCCAAGGGCGCATCCTTCATGAAGCCGGAATACCTGGCCTGGATCAATGCCCACACCCTGCCCATCCTGCTGGTGCTGTTCGCGGGCCTGAGCGTGGTGCTGCACCTGCTCATGGTGCGTCGCGGCGTCAACATCTTCAAGATCGTCATCCTGGCCGGCACCTTTGCCCTGGCCTTCGCCTTTGCCGGCAACGACCTGGTCAACTTCGTGGGCGTGCCCCTGGCCGCCTGGGAAAGCTGGCAGCAGTTCACCGCCAGCGGCATGGCCGCCGATGCCTTCACCATGGAAGGCCTGCGCAAGGCCGTGCAGACGCCCACCTTCTACCTGCTGCTCTCCGGTCTGATCATGGTGCTGACCCTGTGGTTCTCCAAAAAGGCCCACCGCGTGGTGCAGACCTCCATCAACCTGAGCAGCAGCACCCGCGGCGATCAGGAACAGTTCGGCTCCTCCCTGCCCGGCCGCCTCATCGTGCGCGCGGGCCTGAGCGCCAACAAGACCCTGCACCAGATCCTGCCCAATTCGCTCTTCACCGCCCTTGAGAGCCGCATGCAGCCCGTGGAACAGGTCAAGGGCGCGCCCGTGCTGCCCTTCGACCAGGTGCGTGCCGCCATCAATCTGGTGGTCTCCAGCATCCTCATCGCCTCGGCCACGTCCCTCAAGCTGCCCCTGTCCACCACCTATGTGACCTTCATGGTGGCCATGGGCTCCTCCTTTGCCGACGGCGCCTGGAACCGTGAGAGCGCCGTCTACCGCATCTCCGGCGTGCTGGCCGTCATCAGCGGCTGGTTCCTGACCGCCATGTGCGCCTTCAGCGCCTGTGCCCTGGTCACCTGGGCCCTGTTCGAGGGCGGCAGCGTGGTGGCCGTCCTCTTCATGCTGGTGGCCGTGGTCAGCCTGGTGCGCTCCAACTTCTTCGGCAAGAAGAAGGAAGAGAGCAGCTTCGACATCGTGGCCGACAACACCGACAAGGACAGCATTCGCGCCAATATCGGCGCTTCGGTGGACGAAAGCATCGATACCGCCGTGCGTCTGATGCGCGAAGGCCTCACCGCCTTCCAGGCCGAGGACGAGAAGGTCCTGAATCGCTGCAAGAACGAAGCCGTGAACCTTTTCGAAGACATCTCGCGCTCCCGCGGTTCCTACTACCGCATGGCCCTGCGCGGCGGTGGCGACGATCTGGACAACGAAGCGCGGCACATCTACTACCGCATCTTCAACGGCATGAAGGAACTGAGCCATGAGCTGCGCTCGGTGCTGGGCATGTCCGCCAACCATATCGCCAACCGCCACCGCCCCTACAGCGGCGCGCTGGGCGACAATCTGGAGCAGATGCTGGGCATCCTGGAAGACGCCGCCCGCCACTTCCGGGCCTATGCCGCGGGCGAAGGCTCCCGCGCCGAGCTCTCGGCCTATGCCGACCACTGCTCTTCCCGCATCAGCAAGATCCAGATCGAGCTTTTGCAGCGCATCGATACCGAAGGCCTGTCCATGCGCAGCAGTGACCTGTACCTGAACTACCTGCAGTTCGCCCGCGCCTTCATCAACCGTTTCACCATCGTGGCCCTGCTGGAACGCGACCTCAACGACGCCTGCCGCCGCAACGCCGCCCGCAAGGAAGAAGAAACGGCTGCCGCTTCGGCCCAGGCCTAAGACCGGCCACAGAAAAAACGAGCATCGACGGAAGGGGCTTCTCCCGCATGAGACGAGAGGCCCCTTCCCCCCGATTTTCGCTCCCGTCAGTCCCTTCTTCAGACAGTACGGCATGTATGCCCGGTTGCAGACATGACCGTGCGCCCTCCCGAGGACAGTCCCGGAAGCCTGTCCGCTATCGGGAATGACGAAGCCCTCCGTATGGAGGGCTTTTTTGCGGCCTGCGGCCTACCGGACATTCTGGAACGCTCCCCGCGTGGAGAAAGGCCAGCCGCACGGCTCCGGCATCGCCTCTGCCTGATGGAGGACCGGGGCAAACCCTGCTGAAAGTCCGGAACGGCATCCGCCTTCCCTGCCGGAGCATCCCCAAGCCGGAGCATCACGGACCGCATGTCAGACAAGATGGCCTCCCGCTCCCTCCGGCCAGAAATCGCTACGAAACGGGCAGGCTGCCGGGCAGCTGCCGGGCAGCTCCCGTGCTTCTTCCCGGCGTCGTCCGCTTCCCGGCACCTCCAACACTCCCTTCACTTCCCGTCAGCCCTAAAAGACCGTCATCTGCCCGGATAGCGTCCCGCCCGTGG
>UMHC01035195.1_pt1 | contig 17424 bp, 14 predicted proteins | sample 1965381 | NCBI WGS metagenome assembly UMHC01 (sample SAMEA4836083, study PRJEB28245) | human gut metagenome | biome: gut microbiome; material: fecal sample | place: Denmark | collected 2008 | reverse complement strand
TTTTTGATTTAGATGATACATTAATTGAATCGATGCACGTATGGGAAGATGCCATCATTCGTTTATTTAAAAAGATGGATTTGTATATGAGTATGGAAGAGGCTCGTCAAATCTTTTTTACAATGAAATTTTCGGAAGTTTTAACATACATTAAAGAAAGATTTCATACTAAACAAGATGAGGCTTGGATGTTCAATGAAGTAAATGAAGATATCTTGAATCAATATGCGTATCATATTGAGGCAAAGAAGGGTGCTTTGGATTATATAAAGAAGTGTGCTTCAGAAAATAAAAAGATGGCTGTATTAACATCAAACACAAGGGCATTATCTGAAAAAGTATTAGATCGACTTGGTATGTTGGAATATATGGAGAATGTATATTCAGCAGATGAATTGAAGATGTCAAAAAGAGAAGTGGATATCTATGAGTATGTATTGAAAGATTTAAATACAACTGCAGAAAGTGCGATTGTATTTGAGGATTCGATGTATGCGATCAATACAGCCCGATCATTAAATATTGAGTGTATTGGTTTAGTAAATCCAAACAATCAAAAGGTGTTTGAAAAAAACCATGTAAAAACAATCGTTGATTTTACAGAATTGTGTTAAAATCATGATATGTCCCAGTAGCTCAGTTGGATAGAGCATTCGCCTCCTAAACAGGAGGTCAAATTCCTAAGCAAGAGGTAGAAGTTGTGGTATTATAAGCATAGATATTTCGGTAGCTCAGCTGGATAGAGCGTCCGCCTCCTAAGCGGAAGGTCGTGGGTCCGAATCCCATCCGGAATACCATTTTAGCCTTTATTTAAGCGGTTTTTCCGCTTTTTTTGTTTTTTAATACACCTTTTCATCACTGTTAAAATTCACATTTCAAACAGAAAAATAATTAAATTTTAAAGGTGTTCGGATGACCTATCTTTATCCGAACTTTTTTGTGCTATTTTTGGGGCCATCTAATGGATTTCTAATGGTCATCTAACGGTATCGAATAGAACCCTACGACACAGGACGTATCAAACGATACGTCACGTGCTAATAAACATCATTTAATCACCGCTCAAAGTGGCTATTAGAAGCTGTAATAAATCAGGATCTTGCTTGATTTTTTCAAGTACTTTATCTATGTCAACCTTCTTATTTGCCTGTGGTACATCGACATAGTTTTCCATATGTTGTTTATAGAAACTGTCCTCAAATTTTTGTGCGTTTACTCTTCGGTCTTCATCTAAGATGTGACTATATAGATCCATGACCATATCTGCTTGAGAATGCCCAGTATCTCCTTGGGTTGCTTTTATATCGCCATTGTTTAATTTCAATTTATAGGTTGTGCTAGTATGGCGTAAAGAATGAAAGACAACGTGGGGAAGGCCAGCTTCTTTCTCTAATTTTGAGAGGCCTTTACGAATAATGCTTCCATCACATGGAATGCCATTTGGTTGACATATTACAAGATTATAATCATGATAGTCATCTCCATAGGCTTCCTTATACTTACTTTGATCCTCTTTCCATTGCTTCAAAAAAGAAGCTAATGTGTTTGGAAGCCATATTTTTCGAACACTACTATCTGTTTTAGGAGTTTTTAATATCAGTCTTGTCGTATTTTTCCTTTTTTCAAATTGAGGAAAGATGAATAGTACATCTTTGTTGTTCAATTTTTCAATGGCATCCATACGGGCACGTTCTAATTGTTGTTTTATATAAATGTGTGTATCACCACACGCAAAATCATCTTCACTGATATGCACATTATCCCAAGTCAGACCGAGCACTTCACCAATTCTTAAAGAACAAGCAAATGCGAGTTGAATGGCAATCGATAATTTTGGATCTTCACAAACTTCAAGTGCTTTGGCAATTTGATTGGCTGTCCATATTTCTCGCTTTTCATAATCATGCTTGGGCGTATCCACTTTTAAAAATGGATTATTGGAAATGTATTCCCATTTTACCGCAACATTAAATGTACATCGTAAAACTCTATGAACTTCTGTGACAACACGAGTGGATACTTTTCCTGTTTTCTTTGTATTTTCGCTTTCTTTTAGATTTGCATAATATTGCTCAATGGTTATCGGACGAATTTCATCTAGTTTGCAATGTCCTAAATATGGCGAAATATATGTTGTAAATAAGGCCGTATTCTTTTCCATAGTAGATATTGACCATTTATTGCATCCATATAGATCAACATATGTTGGCCAGAATTCATTTAAAGTCGTAGTACTTGGTGCAATAAAAGTTCGATTGGCTTGTTGTAATTCAACTTCTGCCTTACGTTTTCTAGCTTCCCGTAATGTTCTAAAGGACTCCCATTTTTGTTTTTGCTTTCCATATTTATCCGTATAATAATAAACTACATTGTATTTATCCTTTCGTTTTTGTATGGATGCCATTTTATTCACCACTTTCAATTTCTAATAGTTTCATCAATAATTTCTTACGAATATTTTTATCTTCACTAAGTTGTTTTACTAAATCTACAGCATCTTTTTTATCCTTATCAGGCAATTCTTTTTTCATGGATTTCGTAAATTCTTTGTTTATCTTTACAGCTTTTTCTTTTGCGGTTAATCCAATCTGGTTGAAAGAAATATCATTATGTTCATAATAATAAATGTCACGATAATGTCGTCCATCTGGAGAAGTTTTACTAGAAAAAAATTTTAATCCTGCTAAAGTGTGTCTAGGTAGTTTTAGATTTAATGTAGTTTGATCTAGATGTTTAAGTACGAGACGATCATCATATGGATTAATTCCATAAGTAGTAAACATTAATGAATTAGGATTTATATCAAAATGGTAGATTTCTTTCGATCTCTTTTTCCAATTTTGTAATAATTCATATAAGGCACATGGAATAGAGTAGATATTTTCTTTATCTACATAATGATGAACAACTTGTGTTTTTAATTTTATTTTCTCATCATGAACATATTTTTGGATAACATAATCTTTAGGAAGAAATTGCAATTCTTTTTCATACATGCGCTCCATTACTTTATTTGTTCGAATATAGTATTTATCTTTTTCATGATAAAAATCGCTCCAAACTAGACCAAGAACATCTGTTACATTCATTCCGGTTGCAAATACGATCTGCATAATAACGTAAAGCTTTTCTTCTTTGCATGCATCAAAAATTTGAATCATCGTTTCATATGTCCAATCTGCATATTTCTTTGGCCTCTTTTTAAAATCATGTGGATCAGAAATGTGTATTTCATTAAATGGATTTTCATCCATGATTCCCATCTTAATTGCATGATCGCAAGTACTGATAAGTAGTAACTTGCAAGCACGGATTGTTTTAACAGATAATGCACTATTTCTTCCTATGCTTTTTGTAGCACATAGTTGGTTAATAATAGAATTTGCAAAAGTTGAGTCAATTTCTTTAACTTTAGTTGTTTTTACCAGGCCACGAAGATACACATCATAGTTTTTTTGAGCTTCGTGATATTTTTTTAAATGATCTCTGAAATATGGATCAGCAAGCCAGTCTTCCATGACATCCACAAACAAACTTTCTGGTGAAAACATACAAACTTCACCATCCAATAATTCTTTTCGTTTAGCTGCATCTTCATAATTATCGAATATTTCTTTGATTGACTTTATTTCCTTTGTAGGTGTGACTACTTCGTAAGTAATTTGATATTTCTTTCCCAATTTTAAAATTACAGCCATCCCTCATTCCTCCTTTATTGTTGACTGTCAAACCATTGATCAAAGGATTCCTTGTTAATACGAAGTAATTTACCAACACGAATCACTTTAAACAAGCCTTTTCTTGTTAAGTCATAGGCTGCTGTTCTTCCAATACCAAGTATTTCCATGATTTCAGCAACGGTATACGTCTTCTTTTCGCATATAACAGGTTGTTTCATCGCTTTGTTCCTCCTCACTATAAAATTTTTAAAACAGAAATTCTCACCTACAAAATAAAAGGAAGCAACTAGGAAAGGACTGCTTCCAAAAGGAAAGGGAACATAACCAATGCTACTTTCTTTGGCTATGTAAACGTAGATCCAAACTAATTTTGATTTTACGATCAATTGCCAACATATCCAGTCTACTCACAGTAGCAATTTTCTTTTGCAAACGACTTTTATCAATGACACGAATCTGTTCACACATGACCATGGATTTATATTTCAATCCAATACCTTCTGGTAAAAGATGGTGCGTTGGTAAATGATGTTTTGTATAAATCTTGGAAGATAAACAAGCCACAATAGTTGTTGGACTATATTTATTACCCCGATTATTTTGAATAATTACAACAGGTCGTACTTTACCTTGTTCTGATCCAGATGCATCACTTAAATCTGCTAAATAAACTTCTCCTCTTTTGACTTTCATTTCGATTCACTCCTTATGTAAAACCGGGAGCAAGTCCCGGTTGATGTTTAAAAATAAAATATTTATCGTGTTTTCTATTTATCACCTGATTACCCGAAAGCAAAGGAATCCTATTAGACAAGATAGTTGCTAATTATCTTTCATTGGCATCGCACCAACCCATATTACGCTTGAGCCTGTCGCTAGAAGTATCATTATCTTATATATCGTCATGGCACAATCAGCAAAATTGTTTATCAATCTAAAGTATCATCGCTCGTTAAAAACATCATCGCGCAGTAGTGAAATAGCTCGAATATATAAGTGTTGTATCTAATAGTTGTTATGTTGTTTTCAAAGAGCTACTAGGAAGATTACATATCTCCCTTCACTAGATAGTCCTTGAAATCGTGAATTATTAGCCTCTCTTTTTACATTTTTTTGAGAATTTTTCGATTCTTTTATAAACTGCGTTATTTGTCATATGTAAATCTTCAGCAATTTCCCATACACAATACTTGTTTTTCAGCATTACAATAATTTTCTGCATGACAGGATCACACTTTTTCAAATGCTTATAAACAACGGCATCGTTTACTCCATTTAGTACGTCTTCCCATGTATATTCACTTATACAATCTTCAGAAGGTTCATTTAGAAAGAATTTTACTTCAGTTGGTGACTCATTACGGTGAAAACTGCGATTCTTGTTGAAATCAAAATCATCAAGTTCTCGAAGGTACTGAATCTTCCATTCAGGAAATCCTAATAATCGTAGTAAGTTTTCTTCTTTTTCTTTTGCCTCTAAATACTTTTTCTTTTCGTAACCATAGTTATACATTTATTATTCCTCCTTTTGTGAAGGAAAAACAATTTCCCCTTCACTTGAAAGTCCACAAAAAAGGCTTTTTTTAGCCTTGAAAGGGATAAAAAAAACAGATCAACTGTCTGAAACAGAGATCTGTACCAATTCGTTGTATTTTCAAATCTATTCTCTTTTCAAAATTGAAAAGAGTTTGGAGGAGATCGAATTCTTACCATTAACATTATTAGAACATGTGAAAGTTAGTTCATCAATTACTAAGATGAAATAAATGAAAAATAAAAAAATATCACTAAATGGTGATATTTATGTTTCTATTTATACATAATTCCTTTATAATTGAAAATAAAGAAAGAGGTCTAATCATATGGAAATTAGTTATAATCGTTTGTTTAAATTATTAATTGATAAAGGTATGAAAAAAACTGAACTAGCAAAAATAGCGGGATTAACTCCTGGTACACTTGCAAAGCTTTCAAAGAACCAAACAGTTTCAATGGATTCTTTAATAAAAATATGTACAACATTAAATTGTAGTTTTGATGATATTGTAGAGATAGTGAGGAAACAATAATGATAATTTTACCAAAATCGAATGATACGGATTTAAGACAACTACTATACGATGTTCAGGAAGGAAAAATACAATTGCCTGAATTTCAAAGAGACTGGACTTGGGATGATAATCGAATTCGAGGAATAATTGCAAGTTTGTCTCAAGGGTATCCTATGGGAGCTGTTATGCAATTGCAATATGGGAATCCTGATATTAAATTCAAATATCGTACTATTACTGGAGTTGAAAATAAAAATGTTACTCCAGAATATTTAGTATTAGATGGCCAACAAAGATTAACATCAATTTATCAGTCAACATATAGTAATCAAGTTGTTGCCACAAAAACAGATAAAGGTAAGTCTATAAAAAGATTTTATTATTTGGATATGAACAAATGTTTAGATGATAATGAGGATCGGCTAGATGCTGTTATCAGTGTTCCCGAAGACAGAAAAATAAAAACTAATTTTGATCGTGATATTATTATGGATTTATCTACTAGAGAATTAGAGTATCAATTAAAGATGTTCCCAATAAATATTATCTATGATAATACGCAATTAATGCAGTGGAACTTTGGATACATGATGTATTATAAACAAGATGATGATGCTAATGATTTGTTAAATAGATTTCAAAAAGAAGTTGTTGAAACCATTCTACAGTATAAATTGCCAGTAATTACACTGGATAAATCCACTCCACGAGAAGCTGTATGTAAAGTTTTTGAGAATGTAAATACAGGTGGAGTTCCATTAACCGTATTTGAATTGGTTACAGCAACTTATGCTACTAATGAGTTCGATTTAAGAAAAGATTGGGAAAAATGTAAAAAAATAATCAGGGCTGAAAATGAAACGTTAAGAACTGATTTATTAGATGGAATTGATGAAATCAATTTTTTGACATCAGTTACTTTATATACTTCTTACAAAAACAAAGTTAATGGAAAAAGCGGAACAATTTCTTGTAAGAAAAAAGATGTTTTAAATTTACCTTATGAATCTTATTTAGAAAATAGAGATGCAGTGCTTGATGGATATAAAATAGCAAGAGAATTTTTACTTCAAAATGAATATGTATTTAGACAAAGAGATTTACCTTATACAACCCAATTAATTCCACTTTCTGCAACTTGCGCATATTTAGGAAAGAAAACGTGTAATGAACCCAATACCAAAAAGATTTTAGAGCGATGGTATTGGTGTGGTATTCTTGGAGAAATGTATGGAGGTGCAAATGAAACTAGGTATGCAAATGATATCGAAGATATCATAGATGAAGTGTACAAACGTCCTAGTCAAATGAGAACAGTTAATAGTTCCTTCTTTTCAGCAACACGTTTGTTGACATTGCAAACACGTTTAAGTGCAGCTTATAAAGGAATTATGGCTCTATTATACAAAGCAGATTGCAGAGATTTCATGGATAATTCGAAAATGAATTTGGTAAACAGTGTCATTCTTTCACCTGATATCCATCATATTTTTCCAGAAGCATATTGTCAAAAAGTAGGAATTAAGCGTCAAAAATATAATTCTATTGTAAATAAAACTCCTATTTTACCGCCAACAAATAGATCAATTGGAGGAGATTCTCCAAGTAAATATACGCAAACTATATTAAATAAAGTTGATGGATTAACGGAAAATGAATTAAAAGATAGAATTGAATCGCATATGGTTAATTTTGAATATTTAAAGCAGGATGATTTTGATAACTACTTTATTGACAGAGCAAAAAAATTATTGAATCTAATTGAAAATGCAATGGGAAAAAATGTATCAGATAGAGGATCTGAAGATACAATTGAGCAATTTGGGAAGTCACTAATTTGAATTGATTAATTTCAAATAATAATACTTTCAAAAAAATAAGCTAACTATATAAAAGTCAACAGAAATTGATGAAAAAGTTTGAAAATGAAATTCTTTGAACAAGTTAGTTTCAGAAGGTATCTGTTCTTTGAAAATGTGAATATTCAGGCATGATGAAAACAACTTCAGCAGAAGCTGTTGACTGTAATTCAATTGTTTCTATCTCTATCGCAATAAAGCTGGATCAAACTGTGTACCTGTGCTTAACAGGTGATAGATGACTCGCATGAGTTTTCTTACACAGTGACCCTGTGCACACCTGTGTCCTTTTCCCTGAGCTATCTTCAGCAGATAGAATTTCTTGAAAACGGGATTGTACTGTATGACAGGTGTAATGATCTGATACAGGGTCTTTCTGAGGTATTTACAGCCTTTCTTTGTAATGGCAGTGTGTTGAGCGGTGAACTGTGATGATTCATAGGTCAACGGTGCTACACCTGCAAATTTAATGATCTGAGAAGGCTTTGAATAGTTGTGTATATCTCCTAATTCTGCTAGAATCGAAGTACCAGAGAAATGTGAAATCCCTGGAATGGAGAGAATAGGAGAGTTGTTTTGGAGAGAGAACTCTTCTATTTTTTTATCTATTTCAGCGATTTGTTCCTTGATCAGTTCAATCCGTGCTACCAGGTGCTTGATCTGAGTAGCTTCTGAACTGGATGGAAAGCCAATTGAATTTCTGGCTGCTTCCTTCAGCTCTTCAGCAGTAAGAGAGATGTGCTTGCCTCTGCCGGTGTCAAAGCATTTACGTAGTGTACGGATATCTGCGTGTGCAATCGCATCAGCGCTTCCAAATTCTTTCAGTATGTTCATATACACAATTCCATATTTGGACTTGAATAAACTGTTGAATTCAGGAAATACGACATCTATGCATTTCTGCAGTCGATTTGAGAGTTGATTTTCTTCTTCCTTGAGATTGTGGTGCTCTCTGGTCAGCTGTTTCTGCTCATACAGATCAAAGCTGCTGTATTTTGAAATACGGTAAGATTTGACGCGCTGGTTAGAAGAAAGTACATCACAGATAGTCAGAGTATCCAGCTTGTCATTCTTAGAGATTCCGCCCTGCATTTTGCGGGTAAGGTTAGTAGCAACAGGATTGATCAATGCAACCTGATAGTTTCTGTCCAAGAGAAACTTCAGTAAAGCAAGATTATAGTGACCTGTATCTTCCATACCGATGAGAATATCTTTCTGAGGTAAATGTTTAAAGGAAGAAAGCAGTACATTAAATCCATCTCTGTTGTTTTCGAAGAATACAGGTTCAACAAGAATTTCACCTGTTTCCTTTTCAAGGAGACAGAAAGAGTGTTTGAGTTTACCAATGTCAATACCGACTAAATACATAAGAATACATCCTTTCAAAAATAAATGCGATGTGTTTGATACCACAACACTTAAACCACAAAACCTGGTGCAAAATACGAATTCAAAGACTCATCTAACTAATCATTGTTCTGGAATAAGGCGTGGTAAGACCCTTATTAAAGTAGTCAAAGCTACAAGGAGAAATACAAATCCACATTCACATATTTCAATATTCTACAAGATACATCGAACCGTTATCAATCACGGTTAAACAGGATTGATAGAAAGAGTGAGTATATTGTGAATGACTTGTTTTATGAGTCTTCAACAATATACCAGGAGATATGCTATATGAATAAACAACAATTAGCCAAAAAAATATGGGAATCAGCTAATAAAATGAGATCCAAGATTGAAGCTAGTGAATATAAAGATTATATTCTAGGCTTTATCTTTTATAAATTTTTGTCAGATAGAGAAGAAGACTTTTTATTAAAGAATGACTTTGCCGAAGAAGATATAAAGTTAGTTAATGAAGAAGATGCAGAAATTGTTGAATTTGTGCAAAGTGGTTTAGGATATTTTATTTCTTATGAAAACTTATTTTCAACATGGATTAGTGAAGGACATGATTTTGATATTGCAAATGTACGTGATGCTTTATCTGCATTCAGTCGTTTGATTGGTACGAATTATAAACGTGTATTTGATGGAATATTCCAAACATTAGAAACGGGACTAAGTAACTTAGGATCTACTGCTAAAGAACAAAGCAAAGCTGTTCGAGATTTATTGTATTTAATCAAAGATATTCCTATGGATGATAAACAAGATTATGATGTTTTAGGATTTATCTATGAATATTTAATATCTAATTTTGCAGCAAATGCAGGGAAAAAAGCTGGAGAATTCTATACTCCACATGAAGTTTCTTTACTTATGTCAGAAATTATCGCTGAACATTTAAAAGATAGATCTGAAATTAAAATCTATGATCCATGTTCAGGTTCAGGCTCTTTATTAATCAATATTGGTAAGAGTGTTTCGAAACACATGGATAGTAAAGACAATATTAAATATTATGCGCAAGAATTAAAGAAAAACACATATAACTTAACGCGTATGAATTTGGTAATGCGTGGAATCTTACCAGATAATATTAAAGTGCGTAACGGGGACACGTTGGAAGAGGACTGGCCTGATTTTGAAGATTCTGATCCAATTGGTACATATGAGCCTTTATATGTTGATGCTGTAACATCTAACCCACCTTATTCTCAAAAATGGGATCCAACTGACAAAGGAAATGATCCTAGATATGCTGATTATGGTATGGCACCAAAAGGAAAGGCAGATTATGCATTCTTATTACATGACTTATACCATATTAAACCAGATGGTATTATGACAATTGTTTTACCTCACGGTGTTTTATTCCGTGGTGGCGAAGAAGGAACTATTCGTAAAAATTTAATTGAGAAAAATAAGATTGATACCATCATTGGATTGCCTGCCAATATATTCTTTGGGACAGGTATTCCAACCATTATCATGGTTTTAAAACAAAAGAGAAATAATATGGATACGTTAATTATTGATGCTTCTAAAGGATTTATTAAAGAAGGAAAAAACAATAAACTAAGGGCATGTGATATACGAAAAATTACAGATGCGATTAAGAACAGAAAAGATATTGATAAATATTGCAAAGTTGTAAGTCGTGATGAAATTCGTTCCAATGACTATAACTTAAATATTCCTAGATATGTTGATTCATCAGAAAAAACAGAATCTTATGATATTTATGCATCTATGTTTGGGGGAATTCCTAATTCTGAAATTAAAGACTATGAAGATTTTTGGAATGCTTTTCCATCATTAAAAGATGAATTATTCCAATCTAATAATGAGCCATATAGCACATTAAAATCAGACAACGTTAAAAATATCATCAAAAATAATCAAGATGTTCAACATTTCATGAATGAATACAAAAATGCTTTTAACGGTTTTGAAATTTATTTAAAAACTTTATTAATTGATGATGCTAATAACTTAAACATTGCAAAAACTGAGGAAATAATCAGTAATGAAATTTTTAATAGACTAAAAAATATTCCTTTAATCGATCAATATGAGGCCTATCAATATTTAAACGATGAATGGAATATGATTTCTGGGGATATTGAAATTATCCAAACTGAAGGAATAGATGCTGCTAAAGTTGTTGATCCTAATATGGTTCTCAAAAAGAAAAAAGAGAAAGAAGTAGAAGTTCAAGAAGGTTGGATTGGTCATTTATTACCATTTGATCTTATCCAAGGTAAGTATCTGATTAATGAAAAAAGAGAATTAATATATAAAGAAAATCAAGTGTCCGAAATCGATTCTGAAATTAACGATATTATTGAAAACCTTACAGATGAAGAAAAAGAAATGGAATTTTATGACGATGAGGGCAATAAAATTGTTGATAAATGTATTAAACAATTTATCAAAGATACTGATGTGGAGTTAGAAACAAGAGAAAAATTAAGAAATTATAGCTCTTTAGTTACTAAGAAAAAAGAATTGAATAAAGCATTAAAATCGGAAATAGCCGAATTGGAATTAAATACAAAATCCACAATTGAAAATCTAACTTATGAACAAATTGATGATTCATTAAATTCAAAATGGCTTGAACCACTAATGCAAAGCATTAATAGTTTGCCCATTAAATTATTAAATGATTTTGAATCTAAAATTGATTTGCTATCCAAGAAATATGAAACTACTTATTCAGATTTAGAAGAAGAAATTTCAAAAACAGAAAAATCTTTGATTTCGATGTTAAATGATTTGCAAGGGAATGATTTTGACATGCTTGGTTTAGATGAATTTAAAACGTTATTAGGAGGAAAATAATATGGAAAATAATAAAACTCCTAGTATTCGCTTCAAAGGATTTACTGACCCTTGGGAACAGCGTAAGGCAAAAGAGCTGTTTGTATCAACTGCGGATAAAGGTTATCCGGAACTTCCTGTTTTGTCAGCGACACAAAACCGTGGAATGATTCGCAGAGATGAGAACAGCATCAATATATTCCACGACAAGAAAAATGAAGCCGGCTACAAAAGAGTATTGCCAGGGCAGTTTGTGATACACCTTCGTTCTTTTCAAGGTGGGTTTGCTCATTCTGCAATAGAAGGCATAACCTCGCCTGCTTACACAGTTTTTGGCTTTTCTGAGCCTGAAAAGCACGACTCAGAGTATTGGAAATATGTGTTTACCTCTAAGTCGTTTATCCGACGATTAGAAACAGTAACCTATGGCATCCGTGATGGACGTAGTATAAGCTACGATGAGTTTCTAACTCTCGGTTTTGCATATCCGTCAAAGGCTGAACAAACAGCAATTGCCCAATATTTGGACAAACTAAGCGACCTTATCACCCTTCATCAGCGTAAGTATAATAAATTGTTAAATGTTAAGAAATCTATGCTAGAAAAAATGTTTCCAAAAAACGAGAGTAACATTCCAGAAATTCGATTCAAAGGATTTACTGACCCTTGGGAACAGCGTAAGTTGGGGGACGTTACTGATTTCTTAGATACGTTGAGAAAGCCTTTAAAAGAAACCGACAGGGAACCAGGACCGTATCCATATTACGGTGCGTCAGGAATAGTTGACCATGTTGCAGATTACATATTTGATGAAGAATTAATTCTTTTGAGTGAAGACGGAGCTAATATTACAGATAGAAATTATCCTGTATGTTTTCTTGCTACTGGAAAATACTGGGTTAATAACCATGCCCATGTTTTAAAAGCTCGTAACAAAATGGACAATAATTTTATCTGCATGTCTATGGAAAGAAAGGATTACAGCAATTACAACACGGGTATGGCAATGCCAAAATTAAATAAAGATACGTGTTGCCAAATTCCTGTGGATTGTCCTACCTTTGAAGAGCAAAATAAAATTGGTGAATATTTCTTAAATCTTGACAACCTTATCACCCTTCATCAGCGTGAGTTAGAAAAGCTTCAAAATATCAAGAAATCTATGCTCGAAAAGATGTTTGTTTAGGAGGAAAAGAGAAAATGAAAAAAATAACTTTATATCACGGTACTCCTGACAAAATTGTAGTGCCTACATTCAGTAAGGGCGAGGAAAAACACGACTACGGACGAGGATTTTATCTTACCGAAAGCATAGACCTTGCAAAAGAATGGGCAGTTTGCCGACCAAATGAAACAAACGGCTATGTTCATCAATATGAACTTGATACAGAAGGACTTGAAATTTTGGATTTTCAAGAAAAAGGTGTTCTTGCGTGGCTTGCAGAACTGATGAAGCACAGAGACGCAGCCGACTCAAAGCGTTACCGTATGCTTGCAAAGAAGTTTATTGCAAAATACGGTGTAGATACTGACAAGTACGATGTTATCAAAGGTTGGAGAGCAAACGCCTCATATTTCTATATCGCAAAGGAATTTGTAAGAGACAATATCGATATGGATATTCTTGAAGAATTACTGTCTCTTGGCGGCTTAGGCATCCAGTATTGTATAAAGTCCGAGCTTGCTTATTCCAAACTGCACGAAGTGACAAATAGCTTGCAAACTGTTGAGTACACAGAGTTTAACGAAAAGTACAATCAGCGAGATATTACCGCAAGGCAGAAAATGCGTCAACTTGTTGATTCCGACGCCAATCGTGTAACAAAGGTGTTCAGTACACTGTTTGAGGAGTGATGATTATGAGAGCATATTCACAGGATTATTTGAATGATGTAGTGGAAAATCAGGGTAAGCTCTTTGACTTTGTTGCTCAAACTTATCCTGATAAAGATACTGAGGATTTTATCAAGACCTATATGGAAAGCAAAACAAGAAAAAGTATTGACGAGGCAAAAGCCTATGTCAACACAATGGATGCCAAAGAATTGTGGGAATACTTTACCGAAACCGAAAAGTATTCCTTGAAGTCCGGCAAAGCTCTTGACGGCTTTATGCCTGACTGGATTGGCGAGTTTTATGCCTACTATCAATGGTATTACGATATTCCAAGTTCCGAGGTACTTAAAAAAGTGCCACTTGATTTCATAAAAAAAGCATACTATGGTTTGCACGACTTGGAACTTGATTTAGCAGTGCAAAAAGTCGGTGAAGTGTAATGGATATTATTTGCTTTCACAATCCCGATGAAGATAATGGCTATTTGAGCAATTGGTATCCGTCACCTTTTACGGTGGACGGTGTAGCGTTTTCTTCGATGGAACAATTTATGATGTACCGCAAAGCAATCTGCTTTGGGGATGAAATGGTAGCAGCTCAAATCTTATCAACTAGTGATGCTGCCGAAATAAAATTACTTGGCAGGCAGGTATCAAACTACGATGAGAGTATGTGGAACGGAATTCGTCAAATTGTAGTTTATGAGGGGCTTTTGGCAAAGTTCTCACAAAACGAGGAGCTAAAAGGAAAACTCAAAGCAACCGGAAATGCTGTTTTGGCAGAGTGTGCCGTAAAAGACCATATTTGGGGTATCGGTTTGTCAATGAAAGCCTCCGATAGACTAAACAAAGATAAATGGAACGGTCAAAATTTACTCGGATATACTCTTATGATGGTGCGTGAACGCTTGTAATAGGATTATTCTTGGGAACAGCGTAAGTTGGGAGACGTTGTTCCGATTACAATGGGACAATCTCCTGATGGAAGCACATATTCAGATACACCAAGTGATTATATTCTTGTTCAAGGAAATGCAGATTTACAAAATGGATGGGTTACTCCACGAATATGGACCTCGCAAGTTACTAAAAAAGCAGACGCTGGAGATTTGATAATGAGTGTAAGAGCACCTGCAGGTGCAATGGGAAAAACCGCTTATAATGTGGTAATCGGGCGTGGTGTTGCGGCTATCAAAGGCAACGAGTTCATTTATCAACTTCTTGTAAAAATGAACAGCAACGGATATTGGAAAGTGTTGTCCTGTGGCTCCACCTTTGAGTCCCTGAACTCTGACAATATCAAAAATGCTGATGTGCTTATCCCTGATGTTGCTGAACAAGAAAAGATTGGAGAGTATTTCGTCAATCTTGACCGCCTTATCACCCTTCATCAGCGTTTGTATTTTTGGTGTAAATTACGTTTAATTATAAGATTTTTATAAGGAAGGAACATACAAATGATATTTAATAAAGAATCAGACTTTGAAGATGCCTTAATTAAAATATTATGTAAATATGGTTGGGAAAATAAAGTTTTAAAGCACCCAACAGAAGATGATTTAATTCAGAATTGGGCGGATATTTTATATGAAAATAATAGAGATATAGATCGACTAAATGATTATCCATTGACCAGAACGGAAATGGATCAAATAATAGATCAGATTAAAACATTGAGAACTCCGTTAAAATTAAATGGATTTATAAATGGAAAAACCGTTTCTATAAAACGTGATAATCCAGATGATAAGATGCATTTTGGAAAAGAGATTAGTTTGAAAATATATGATCGAAATGAAATTGCTGCTGGATCTTCTAGATATCAGATTGCGCAACAGCCTATATACAAGGCAAAGAATTCATTAGCAAATGATCGACGCGGAGATTTGACTTTACTGATTAATGGAATGCCTGTTATTCATATAGAATTGAAAAAGAGTGGAGTTTCAGTTAAACAGGCACAAATTCAGATTGAAAAATATGCTCATGAGGGTGTTTTTACAGGAATATATTCATTAGTACAAATTTTTGTGGCTATGAATCCGGATGAAACAACTTATTACGCTAATCCTGGACCAGATGGAAAATTTAATCCTTGTTATTATTTTCATTGGGCTGATTTTAATAATGAAAGAATTGATCAATGGGATAAAGTCGGTGCTTCTTTATTAAGTATTCCAATGGCCCATGAGATGATTGGCTTTTATACAGTAGCTGATGATTCTGATGGTATATTAAAAGTCATGCGCAGTTATCAATATTACGCAGCTAGTAAAATCTCTGATAAGGTCGCAAAAAACAAATGGCAAGACAAGAATCAATTGGGTGGCTATATTTGGCATACAACCGGTTCCGGTAAAACTTTGACTAGCTTTAAGTCTGCTCAACTCATCGCATCATCAAAAGATGCAGATAAAGTTATTTTCTTAATGGACAGAATTGAGTTGGGAACGCAATCTTTAAAAGAATATCGTGCTTTTGCTGATAATGCTGATGATATACAAGATACTGAAGATACACATGTGTTAGTTTCAAAAATCAAAAGTGAGGATCCAGCCAATACTTTAATAGTTACATCTATTCAAAAAATGAGTAATATAGGAAAAGAAAATGATGGATTGAAGCAATCTGATTTGGATAAAATGACTTCAAAAAGAATTGTATTTATCATTGATGAATGTCACAGATCTACTTTTGGCGATATGTTAATAACAATTAAAGATACTTTCCCCAATGCATTATTTTTTGGATTCACAGGCACGCCAATTCAAGATGAAAATCAAAAGAAAATGAACACAACCTCTGATATATTTGGTGAAGAATTACATAGATATAGTATTGCTGATGGAATTCGAGATGGAAATGTTCTTGGATTTGATCCATATAAAGTGATGACATATAAAGATAGCAAATTGCGTGAAGCAGTAGCTTTGGTGAAAGCTAAGGCAAATAATAGAAATGAAGCTTTATCAGAGCCTGAAAAGAAAAAAATATATTTAAAGTATATGGATAAATCTAAAATTTCAATGATAACTAAAATTGATGATTTTGGAAATAAAATACTGGGTATTGAAGATTATATTCCCAATGCTCAATATCAAACAGAAGAGCATACGAATGCGGTTGTAGAAGATATCATAAATGGGTGGGATATTATTAGTCAAAATAGTAAATTTCATGCAATATTTGCTACAAGTAGCATTCCTGAAGCAATAAATTATTATAAATTATTTAAATCAAAAACATCAAAATTAAAAGTAACGTGCCTTGTTGATGAACATATCGATAATAAAGAGGGATACAAAGTTAAAGAAGAAGGAGTTCTTGAAATTATTAAAGATTATAATAATCTTTATGGACAAGAATTTAATATTGCTTCATTCCCTAAAATGAAGAAAGATATTGCATCACGTCTTGCGCATAAGAAGCCATATGAAAGAATTGAATTGGAACCTAAAAAACAGATAGATATTTTAATTGTAGTAAATCAAATGCTTACTGGATTTGATTCTAAATGGATTAATACTTTGTATATTGACAAAATGATTGAATATGAAAACATAATTCAAGCTTTCTCAAGAACAAATCGACTATTTGGCCCTGATAAACCATTTGGTGTAATTCGTTATTATAGACGTCCTCATACAATGGAAGAAAATATAAAAAAAGCCATTCAATTATATTCAGGAGATAAACCGTACGGATTATTTGCTGAAAAATTGAATATTAATTTAAAAAATATGAATTCTATGTTTGATCAAATAAGTAATTTATTTGAATCTGC
>UMHC01021990.1_pt1 | contig 17791 bp, 17 predicted proteins | sample 1965381 | NCBI WGS metagenome assembly UMHC01 (sample SAMEA4836083, study PRJEB28245) | human gut metagenome | biome: gut microbiome; material: fecal sample | place: Denmark | collected 2008 | reverse complement strand
TTCTTTAGAAGACTCCATACAATTCAGCTCAATATCTTCTAGCAGAGCGGTGTCTGTGTCCCCATCAAATTAGTAGTTATCTTTTCTTTGTTTAGTTTTTCTCCTATTACTATGAAGATTTCCTGTCCTTCTTTTATCGGTTGTATAGTAATATTTTGATGTGTGGCATTAAGTTCAATCCACTGATCTGATTTTGTCTGCATAAATCCCTTTATTCGGAAGATATTCCCACATTCTTTGTCGTTAAATATTTGTTTTACTTTTTCTTCAAGTTTCTCTACCGGCATAGTTAAATTCATAAAATATAATGACTGAAATGCATCTTCTTCTGCAATGTCTTTTTTCTCATAATCTGCACCAACATAGCCTGCTGACTGAATTTTTTTAAAATCTGCATCAGAAAGTTTATTCCAATCTTTGGCAAAGATTTCTTTTTCAAATTGGCGGTCGCAATGGACAGATTCCATTGCTTTATTAAGGTGTGCTTTTGTGCGCTCTATATCGGTCTCTGCTGCCTCCTGCGCTTTACTTAATAAAACAATGCCTGCATTGGCTACTTCCGATGCAAGGATGAATTCTGCGTCTTCTGAGAGGTTCTCTTCAAGCATTGCATCTACAACTGTAATTACATTTCCTATTTCATACCATCTGTCAAGCGGAGATTCATGAAGGGCATCGAAGAATTCGTCCATATCGAAAATTCCAGACGGCTCAATCAACACTCTGTCATATCCGCACATTCCCATTGCAATAAGTTTTGTGCGAAATCTTCTTCTATGACAATCTTTATCGCATCCACCTGCTACCATTTCCAATGTACATTTTTCTCCTGCAATGTCCTGAAGTAACATCATATCGACATTTACTGCCCCAAAATCATTCTCTAATATACCGATATTTAATCCCTGATCTATAAGATACTTTGCATATTTTTTTATAAATGTGGTCTTACCCGAACCTAAGAACCCTGTAATTAAATCTATTTTTACCATTTTATTTTTCCTCCTGTTTTGGCAAAGATATTATAACAAAAAAATGATTTTGATTCTATGCCAAAATACATAGATCAAAATCATTTTTATAATTCTGAACTTTTATAGGATTTTACTTGATTGCCATAAGATAAATATTGAAATTTCCGCGAACTCTAGTGTATAATTATAAAGTTTAATAATGCTATGTACTTCGGGAGTCTTCACATCCTTACTTTTGTGAGAAGAGTCTGTGAGTACATTATGAAAAACAGGAGGTTTTACAACATGCTTCGTGATGATTTTGACTTACGCTTAACAAATGAATTAATAGAAACTTATCTTAAAATTGCCTATGGAATCAAACCGGGATGCTGGCTTGATGCTGAAAAAGGTCTTCTTCAGGAAAATACGCTCTATCCTAAGTTAAAGCAAATGATCAACGATGGCAATATTAATGATGCAGAAGATATTCTCTATGAATATGCTAATCCAATTAATCCGGACATATTAAAAGTCGGTCTGTTCTTCTATTATGATCTAAACCGTATGGCTGATGCTGAACTTGAAGCAGCAGATTTTACTCGTGATGAAGTAAAAGAAGGCGTACAGGAATTACTTAAAATTTACGATCAGGAAAACTTTGGAACAATTTTTCGTTAGAAACCCGATTCTTTCAGGATTAATCCTGCATTTCTGACATGTGCTTTCTATACCAGAGCGGTATAAGATTGCGCTGACATACTGGATTCTTACGTTCTTTAATCCCAATCGTCTGAAAGAATGTTTTCCACAGTGCAGTCATACTATCGGTATCCTTTGCTGCAGATTCTCTTGCCAGGAATTCTGACATTTCTTCTTCGGAAAGAGATGTCAGATAATATGGCTGATCTGCCGGATGTACTACTGCTGTTCTTCTGCTATCATCTATGATCATCCAGTCTTCGGAAGGTAATCTATCCACAAAATGTGGTGCAAGTAAGGTAATAACATCACATTTGGGAGAAATTATCCCCACAAGTATGTGATGATTCATCTCGGTAAACCGAATACATTCCCGAAATATATGTGCTTCATTACTTGCTTTTCGTTCTAACTCAAATATTTTCATTACGATCGGATTCTGTAGCGAATCGAGAATCTTCCTGCCATAATGGAATCCCAATATTAAAAAACGATAAATACTATCAAGCTTCTCCTCTTCATCTGCTGCCATCGCTGCATGATATACCATCTGATATGCACGAAAGGAAATCTTTTGCTGAATCGTTCTTATCACACTCTCTGTTTTCTCTTTATCTGCCTCCACATGACGGTATTCACAAAAAAGTTCCATTGTTCCAAGCGGCTCTGTTCTTAACTTTATATTGTTATGTCCAAGATGGGATGCCCACGCTTCGTAAATACAGGTCATCATATCATCAAATCTATCTTTACATGTAAAAACTACCATATCATTTCTGCTTTCTTTAGGTGATGGGGAGTTCACGTCAAATTAAAATCATCAAATAAAGATAACTGTCTGTATGTTGTTGGATGCTCTATCTTCCAGTTATCTTTCTGATTCGTCCCAATAAGCTGGCGGGTAATAAAGTCTTCTTCTATCGGTGTATGATACTTCATCTTACCTCTGCAGGTTATAAAATAAACTGCCCGCTTTAATACCACTCCCATCTTCTTGATATCTTCAAAATCAAGTGCCGCCTGTCTTCTTGCCCTGACAATTCGCCCTGCGGACTTATTCCCTATTCCCGGAACACGAAGCAGCTGTTCATAGCTTGCCTGATTAATCTCTACAGGAAAATATTCTAAATGTCGCAATGCCCAGTCGCACTTCGGATCTATAAATGTATTAAAATTCGGCCGGTCCGAACTTAGGAGTTCATCCGCCTGAAATCCATAATACCGAAGCAGCCAATCTGCCTGATATAAACGGTGTTCCCTCAAAAGAGGTGGTGCGGTTCCAATTGCTGGAAGTTCCGGATCATCATTCAGCGGCACATAGGCAGAATAGAACACTCTTTTTAAATCATACTGCTGATAAAGCCGCTGAGTCAGTGAAAGCAGATGAAAATCACTCTCTCCAGAAGCTCCGATAATCATCTGCGTACTCTGCCCTGCTGGTACAAACTGTGCCCCTTCTCGCTTTCCTGTAGTCTGCAAAAAATGGGATGGGAGTGTTATTTTACTTTCTACTCCACCACTCATTCCATTTCCCATCTGTGATGTATTATCAGACATTGCCGCATTTTCTCTGCCTCTTCTTCCTATATTGCTATTCAAACTATTTTCTATACTACTATTTGTAGCGACACTCATACTATTTTCTGTATCTATATTACTACCTATATCTCTTTCTAACCTAGTTTCTTTGAAAAAGGCCGCATCATTTTGTCGCCTATTTACATTATCATTCTTCTTAACAGATTTCTGCGCGTCTTCCATTATAGAAAATACAGACTTCTCCTCAACAGAGGAAGTATTCTTCTCATTAAATATACTATTCGACAAATATTGATTTCCCTTCGCCCGCTCCATTCGGCTATCCTTACCAAGTGCTACTCTCTGCGTCTGTATTCCTCTCTGAATCTGCTGAATCGGCCGAATCAGATTCTTTGGCTTCTTATTCGGTGCCAGTCTCTTCAAGCCTTCGGCAGTAGGTAATTCCAGATTCACACTCATTCTGTCTACTAAAAATCCAAGTGCATATATAATATCATCCGGTGCCCCTGGTATCGCCTTCACGTGAATATAACCATTAAAATGATACTTATTCCGAAGCATATAAATCGCCTCATACATTCGCTCCATCGTATATGCCGGACTCTTCACCACCGCAGAACTTAAAAACAGCCCCCCAATATAATTCCGACGATAAAACTCCACCACAAGCCTGCAAATCTCTTCCGGGGTAAATGTTGCTCTTTCCTTCTCGTTCGCAGCACGACTCGGACAATACTTGCAGTCAAAAACACAATCATTACTAAAAAGAATCTTCAAAAGAGAAACACACCGTCCATCGGAAGAAAATGTATGACAGATACCCGCAGATACCGTATTCCCGAGATGCCCCTTCTTCCCTCTTCGACTTGACCCACTCGAAGTACACGCAACATCATACTTCGCCGCATCTGCTAAAATCTTTAACTTTCTCTCCAAAGGAATCTCTCTTTCTGTCATAGTATCACCTCTTCATAAACATATGTTCCGAAAATTTGTTTGTGTACATTCTAACACACCTCTCCTACAAAATCAAGAACTTCTGATTTGCCGCAGGCAAGAAGACGCCCCCAAAGAGAGACACTACCCTATATTTGTGACTTTAGTCGCAGATATAGGGTAGTGTCTCTCTGGGGGTTCGTCTATTTATTCACCCCGGCAAATTATTATTTTGTAATATTCTCTTGCTGTTATGCTATAAATTATCGCATAGATTACTGCAAATACCGCTACTGTTCCTACTGTATACATGAAAAATAATGATATATTCGTAAGGTTTAACACACTGAGTAGCTTTGTGATAATTTTAAAAGCAAATGCCAGATGAATGACCGCCATAATCAGTGGCAGGAAGAAGACGAGTAGCACCTGGCTTCTTATGGAATGTCTGACTTCTTTTTTGCTCATTCCGACTTTCTGCATGATCTGGTAGCGTTCTCTGTCATCATACCCTTCAGATATCTGTTTGTAGTAGATGATGAGTGTCGTTGCCATCAGGAATATGATTCCGAGGAAGATACCGATGAAGAGAAACCCACCGTAAAGTTCATAAAAACTTTCTCTGCTTAATTCTCTACTTTCAATGGAACAATTCGCAAATTTTTTCTGAAGCTGTTTCTGAATACTTTTTTCTGTTTTTGCACGATTTGCTCTGCTTCCGTTTAAATTAAAACTGTAACTATACTGTATTTTCCCATAATATTCTTTCAGTTCATCATATATATTACTATTCTCGTAAATATCTTTTAAATAGGATGTGATGATACTGCTGTCTTTGACTACTACATACCATCCATCTATGAAACTAGTTGTATCAGCTTTTGCTATTGCTAGTCTGTCTAATTCATCGACTACTTTATATGAGATGCTATTTAATTGAATGACTTTCTTATTTTTTAGGGCTTCTGTATCACTTTTTTATGAGTTCTTTTATGATTTCTATGATAAAGAAGAACTTCATTTTCTTTCAGTTTTACATTCTTCCCTTCTGTTTGATTGTAATCAGAAAGTGGAATCATGACTAAATCTACAGCATTTGAATTGGTATAATCCCCCGCTGCCATCATATCAAGCTGCTTCGTTTTGTTATTATTATATACTGTTGTAAATCGCCCTACATGAAAACGTATCTGTGAAGTTGTCACTGTGTGATTTTTCTTTGTCATATTCTTTATAATTTCTTCTATCTGTCCTTCTTCTTTTTGATTGATTCCTGAACTTGTGATTTGCGCCTCATATGGAAAACGGGTCACAATCACATCATTCAATCCCCCATATAAGGATACTGTCATAGAAACCATCACAAGAACCATTGTGCTTAATATGCAGATGTTTGCAAGACCTACCGCATTCTGTTTCATTCGGTAGATCATGCCTGATACGGCTGTAAAATGTCTCGTCTTATAATAATAGCTTTTTTTGTTTCGGAGCATTTTTAAAAATGCAATACTTCCTGCCATAAACAGGGCATACGTCCCTATAATAACAAGTATAACTGCAATGAAGAACTTTCCTAATGCCGCCATCGGTTCTTTTGTTATAAGTGCGATAGAATAACCCCCTGCTAAACAGAGGATTCCGATTATCGTCATGATCCATTTTGTCTTTGGCTCTCGTTCTCCCGTATTTCCTCCACGCAGCAGTTCGATTGGATTTGAAAGCTTCATCTGTAAAAGGTTATACAGAAAAATTAAAATAAAAATTGCGCCAAAAAGAATCGTTGTCATTCCAGTAGATGCCAGTGAGATTCTATACTCTATCTTTCCACCCATATGCAGTATTTTCAATAATATAAGATACACGAGTTTGCTCAAAAGAATGCCTGCTAAAATACCACCAATGATACTTGCCACCGTTGTTATTACAGATTCAAGAAAAAGCATTTTGCCAAGATGTCCTTTTCCCATTCCCAGAATATTATATATTCCCAGTTCCTTTTTCCGGCGTTTAATTAAAAAACTATTGATATAAAACAAAAAGATAATCGAAAAAATGAGAATTACCGCTGCTGCATAAGACAACATAATCGCAAGCGGACTACCTTTTTCTACTAGAGAACGATTTCGGTACAGATTATCCATAATAAAATACATCATTACAGAAAATGCAGATGCCAAAATATATGGAATATAACTTTTCTTATTATTTTTTAAATTCGTTACTGCAAGCTTTCCATAAATTTTACTATTCATCATCCGCACCTCCCGCTGTGATTGCAGTCATCGCATCGGAAATCTTCTGATACATCTGTACCTCACTGAGGTTTCCTTTGTAAATCTGATGAAATACCCGGCCGTCTTTAATAAATAAAACCCGCCCTGCTGTGCTTGCTGCCTTTACACTATGTGTTACCATCAGGATGGTCTGTCCGTCTTGATTCAAACTGGTAAATAGCTTTAGCAGTTCTTTTGCTGCCTTAGAATCCAGAGCTCCCGTCGGTTCATCCGCCAGCAGAAGCTGCGGCTGTGTGATAACTGCTCTTGCAACGGCAGCTCTTTGCTTTTGTCCTCCCGAAACTTCATAGGGATACTTCTCCAGCAAGTTTTTGATACCAAGTTTATCTGCAAGTAGAAGAAGTCTTCTTTCCATTTCTTTATGAGATGTTCCGGAAAGTACAAGAGGAAGAAAAATATTATCTTTTAAAGAAAAGGTATCCAGAAGATTAAAGTCCTGAAATACGAATCCCAGATTATTCCGGCGAAATGCCGCCATCTCTTTTTCTTTTACTTTGCTTAAATCTTTTTCTTTTAAAAATACTTTTCCTTCGGTCGGCTTATCAAGTGCCGCTAAAATATTAAGAAGTGTACTTTTTCCTGAACCAGATTCCCCCATAATTGCTACATATTCGCCCTGCTCCACAGAAAAGTTTACATCTTTTAATGCTTCCACCTGATTTCCGCCAAAACGTGTTGTATATACTTTACGAACATTTTTTACATCTAATAATGCCATTATAATTCCCTGCCTTTCTTTTTCAAACACTCTCTAAGCTTACAGGTTTATTATAAAAAGAAAGTGCAGCTACTTCCATCGAAGTACCTAACACTTTCTGTTCTTACCTTACATTTTTGTAAGATATATCTTTGTTCCGCTTCCCACCTCTGAATCTACTGTAATATTCCACTGCAATTTATCCATAATATTTTTACATAAATACAGACCGATTCCGGTAGACTTCTTGTTCTCTCTGCCATTATATCCAGTAAAGCCTTTTTCAAAAATTCGCGGAAGATCTTCTGCCGGAATTCCGATTCCTGTATCTTCGATTACAAGAGATTTTTCTTTCATATAAATAGAAATCTGTCCCTTCTTTGTATATTTCAAAGCATTCGATATGAACTGTTCAAGTACAAAAACAAACCATTTGTCATCTGTTACTATATATCTTCCTGTCGGCTTAAAGTTCATTTTTATCTTTTTAGATATAAAAATCTTTGCATACTTTCGTATCACCTGCCGCACCATATCATCTACCGCATACTGTTTAAAAGATAAATCTGAAGATATGTCTTCAACTCTTAGATAATTTAATGCCATCTCCACATACTGCTCTATCTTGAACAGTTCCATTTTCATATCAGAAACAGGTATTGATTCCTGAATAATTTCTAACCGTTTATTTATCCGGCTATTCACTATATCTTCTTCATATAAAAATTGCTCCGTATTTTGCAATAAAATATCCAATGCAGCAATCGGTGTTTTGATCTGATGAACCCACATGCCATAATAATCAAGCAGCTCTTTTTTTGCAATTCGATTCTTAGAAATAAGCTCCTGCTTTGCCTGATATAATTCCTTTGCAAGTTCCTGATAATCATATTCAATAATATCCATATGCTCTGGGAGTTGTTCTGCATCGTCAAAAAACTGCTCCCTGTTGATATGTAATAACTTATGCCGTTTATAATATTTGTAAAAATCAATAAACAGACATACTGCACACCACACAAAAGACAATTCGCATCCATAGATAATCGCATCAAAAGGAATATCATATAAATAAAATAGTATTCCAAATATCACAACGATTCCTGTAAATATAATAATTGGCATTTTGCGGATTTTCAAAAATGAAAAAATACTTTCTTTGATCATTTCTCTTTCTTTCCTCTATTTATCCAAATAATACCCAATTCCTTTTTTCGTCTTAATTCGTCCTTCCATACCTACATTTTCTAACTTTTTACGAAGCCTTGCTACATTTACTGTCAGAGTATTATCATCAATAAAGGCATCACTTTCCCAAAGTCTTGCAATAATGTCATCTCTTGCAATAATCTTTCCTGAATTTTCCATAAGTATCTGCAAAATACGAAATTCATTTTTTGTAAGAGACATTTTCTCCCCCTTATAAGAAAGAGAAGCGTCATTTAAATTAAGGAGCATACCTTCATGCTCTAACACATTGACATTTCCTTGAAAGGAGTAGGCCCGGCGTAGTAATGCCTGTACCTTGGCTGTTAGTACATTTAGATCAAATGGCTTCTCGATAAATTCATCGCCGCCCATATTCATTGCCATCACTATGTTCATATTATCATTCATAGAGGATAAAAACAGAATTGGAACACTCGATATTTTCCGGATTTCCTGACACCAGTAAAATCCGTTATAGAACGGCAAACCAATATCTAAAATAACAAGCTGCGGATCAAACTGCTGAAATGCTTCCATCACGCATTTAAAATCTTCTATCTGTTTAGTCTCATAATCCCACCGCTCCAGATGTGCTGCCACATTCGAAGCAATCGTAGAATCATCTTCGACAATTAAAATTCGGTACATTTTTTCTCCTTAAAACTCTTCTCTGTATAATGAATAAACTTTTTCACTATTTCTGGAAGAAAAGATTCATTTTTATAGATAAGATATAATTCCCTGCAAAATTCCTTTTCCGGCAATCTATAAATCAATATCTTTCCAGACTCATGTAATTCTCTTATCATTTGATATGACAAAATCGAAATTCCCATTCCAGCTTCCACACAATCTCTTAGCATCTCTGCACTATCAAAGGTTGCAATAATATTTAAGTCTTCTTCTTCTATTCCAAAATATTTCAAGCTGCCGAATGCCTCTTTCATTGTTCCAGAGTACTGTCTTCTTGCTAAAAATGGTGCTTCTAAAATCTGTCTTAAATCGCTCTCCCCAGAATCACTTTCTCCGGAAAAAATCTTCTGATACTTCTTTGTATTTGGTGCTGCCAAAACCAGATGGTCTTTTATCAGTGGAATGTACTTGCACTGCTTTTCTACCTTTGTCCCAACAAATCCAATATCGAGACTTCCCTCTTTTACCCGACGAATAATATCTAAACTATCCGCACTCGTCATCTCCACCTGCGTATTTACATTTTTCTTTAAAAATCCACTCAATATTGTAGGAACAAACCACTGTGCCGGAACAGAAGATGTACCAATCCGAAGAAACTCACTTCCATTCCCCCCAACTTCCATTATCGCTTTTCGATGTAAGAGTAAAATATCTATTGCATACTTATAAAGCTTTACCCCATCTTCTGTCAATTCAAAATTTCTTGCTGTACGTCGAATCAGCTTTTTCCCAAGCTCATTCTCTAAGGCTGACACATGTGTACTGACTGTAGATTGCGAGAGATGCATTTTTTTCGATGCTGCCAAAAAACCTTTACATTCTGCAACATTTGCAAAAATCTGCAATTGATGTATATCCATTTTCTCACTTTCCTTTCCGGTAAGTTTAAAATACTCTGGTCGAAAACACTCCAGAATAAATACATTTTACCATATCTATCGTTTTTATCAATAATCATATCTATATTATCGAAATAATGAACTTTACTTTCTGTACAATATCTATTAAACTAATTTTAGAATAAATTACATTATGTTGGGAAATTTTACCCAAAATGTACTCGCAAAATCGGTTACAAAAGGAAATGTATGAAAAGTTCTGAAATTACATTGAAGAGGAACCATAAAAGTATTTTTCAGTGGTAACAAGCACATACATAAAAAACACTGAGAGTACATCCCACATAAAAGGAGGCTGCCTATTATGGAAAAGGAAAAATTATTTTGTAAAGGGGGAGGATGTACTGCAAAGCTTGGCGCTGGCATTTTAAGTCGTATATTATCGAAGCTGCCGCAGGGACCGGAAGATGAGAATCTTCTTGTCGGTTATGACAGTAAAGATGATGCCGCTGTCTATAAGATATCTGATGATATTGCTTTTGTACAAACCCTTGATTTCTTTCCTCCGATGGTCGATGACCCTTACACTTTTGGGAAAATCGCTGCTACAAATGCATTAAGTGATATTTACGCAATGGGCGGTGAAGTAAAAACCGCCTTAAATATTGTCTGTTTTCCTGAAAAAATGGATCTGAACATTTTAGGTGAAATTATGCGAGGCGGTGCCGAAAAAGTAATTGAAGCCGGCGGAACACTTGCCGGAGGGCACTCTATTGCTGATTCGGATGTGAAATATGGTCTTTCTGTTACCGGCATCGTCAATCCGAATAAAATCTATACGAATAACGGGACGAAACCGGGCGATGCACTGATTCTTACGAAGCGGCTTGGTGTCGGCATTATCTGCACAGCAAATCGAGTAGGAGAAGCTTCTGTGGAAGCAATGAAAGCCGTAACAGACTCCATGACAACCTTGAACAAGTACGCCGCAGAGTGTTGCAGAAATTTCGAAATCCATGCCTGCACAGACGTTACAGGATTTAGTTTTCTAGGCCACCTTCATGAAATGATGGATGGACAGCTTTCCTGTCATATTCACGCAAAACAGGTTCCTGTCTTTGAAGAGGCCTTACGACACGCCGATGAATTCCTTTTAACTGCTGCCGGACAGAGGAACCGAAACTTTACCGGTCCATTTGTTCAATTTAAAGGTATTCCATTTGCTATGGAAGAAATTCTTTTTGACCCTCAGACATCCGGTGGTCTGCTCATTTCTCTTGCAAAAGAAGATGCACCTGGTCTTCTTGACAAGTTAAAAGCTTCCGGTCTTCCTGCTGAGATTGTCGGAGAGGTTCTAGCAAAAACAGAACCGGAAATTTTAGTCACAAATTAATTCAAGAATGCCCCGGCATTCTTGCTGCGAGATGCGCGTCACGCAATACATGACATACTTCTTCTGCGCATCTCTGCAATCCTGCCGGAGGCTATATCAGATGGGGGGAATTGACTCCCCTACTGATACTGATTTATTGCTCGCCACCTACAAAGGTGGGAGTCATCTCACATCTGATATACAAAATGGAGGAACAATCATGATTAAAGTAAATGCAATGGGCGATGCCTGCCCAATCCCAATAGTAAAAACAAAAAATGCCATCCGCGAATTACAGGGTGGCGGTACAGTAGAGACACGTGTTGATAATGAAATTGCCGTACAGAACCTTACAAAGATGGCAAACCAGAAGGGATACGGTGTGCATTCTGAAAAGATTTCCGATAACGAATTCAAAGTAACTATGACCGTAAATGCAGAAGCTGCCCAGGCTGCCGCTGACAGTGCAATTGCAACAGTAGAAGAAGAAAACTGTCCAGTAATACCAGCCGGAAAGAAAAATATCGTTGTTGTCATCAGCTCTAACCAGATGGGAAGTGGCGAAGAAGAACTTGGCAAATCTTTATTAAAAGGGTTTATTTACGCCTTAAGCCAGCAGGACACCCTTCCTTCCACCATTCTTTTCTATAATAGTGGCGCTTATATCACAAGTGAAGAATCTGCTTCCATCGAGGATTTGAAATCTTTAGAAGCCCAGGGCGTTGAAATCCTTACTTGCGGAACCTGCCTGAACTTCTATGGACTTACTGATAAGCTTCAGGTCGGTGAGGTAACAAACATGTACGTTATCGCTGAAAAAATGACACAGGCAGACTTAATCGTACAACCTTAATTGTACAGCCTTAAATTTAAATTCGAATTTGCAAAACTTTAAGCCTGAATTATAAACTTAAATGCAAATTCGTAAAACTCAAATCCAAACTATGAACCTTTAAACAAAGGAGTATCTTAACTATGCTTAGAAAGAAAAAGCCTACTTTCATCATTGCATTTGACGCAACAACACAGGCTATGGCAACCGACAAATTCTGCACCAAAAACGGCCTTCCCGGAAGACTCATCCCCGTCCCCCGCGAAATTACCGCCGGCTGCGGATTTGCCTGGAAAGCCGCTCCAGAAGATGAAACTATTTTAATAGAAGCACTCACCAAAGAAGGAATCGAGTGGGCTTCTACACATATTTTAGAAATTTAATTTATAAACATTCAACTTTATCAATCTATTTTTCAGAATTCATTTTTATCAATATGTCATATTTTAGGTATTCCAATTCGTCAATATCTTTACAAACGACATACTGATAAACTTGATTTCTCTATATCTAGTTTTTATTGATTAAGTGCTGTTGATAAAGAAAAAATATTCAGGATACTTATTATGAACAAATATTTTATTGGTATTGATATTGGTTCTACCTGCGCTAAAACAGTTGTCATGAATCATGAAAAAGAGATTCTCCACCGTTTTTTACAGCCAACTGGCTGGAGCAGTGTAGATACTGCAAAGCAAATACAGGAAACGCTCATGGAAAAGGGAATCCTGCCAGAAGAATCCGTTGTTGTCGCAACCGGATACGGTCGTGTCTCTGTTCCTTATGCTGCAAAATGCGTCACAGAAATTACCTGCCATGCAAAAGGAGCCTGCTATATTCATAAAAATGAAAATATGCTCCTCATTGACATCGGGGGACAGGATACGAAAATCATCCGCATTGAAAACGGTATGGTTACCGACTTCCTCATGAATGATAAATGTTCCGCCGGAACAGGCCGATTCCTTGAAGTCATGGCAAATACATTATCTCTAACCCCACAAGATCTGTGTGAGCTTGCTTCAAAAGGCAGCGGAACTTCTATCAGCTCCATGTGTACTGTGTTCGCTGAATCTGAGGTAATCAGTTTAATCGGACGTGGAGAATCAAGAGAAAACATTGCCTTTGCCGTTATCGACTCTATCGTACAAAAAGTTGTATCACAGGCAGCAAGACTTACAAACGGACAAGAAGAATGCATTTGTCTTACTGGTGGATTGTGCGATTACTCTTATCTTAAGAAATCGCTCGGAGAATCTTTAAAAACAGATGTATTAACCGATACTGACGGTCGCTATGCCGGAGCAATTGGTGCAGCGCTTTCTGCCACCACTATCTGAATTACAATCTATGAGAATACCTGTCTTAAGCTTAGAAACTGACTATGCAGATACAGATGCTGAACAGCTTCGTACTCGTATTGGTGCTTTCATCGAAATGCTCAATGATTAAAGGCGGATTAAAATATTATATCTTATTCGAAAACTATGAGCAGAGACTTGCCCTTCATGATGTCTTAGATTCCGATGACATTCCAAACCGAATTGCCCCGGCTCCCAGAGCCATTCAGGGTGAATTATCCTGCGGTATGTCCCTTCTCATAGAACCTGCTCACATAGAACAAGTACGACTTTCCATTGAAAAGCACCAAGCAGAATACCATACCATCGTACCCCTCGAAGGACAGGTAAAACCAAAGCGAGATAAATATTGTTGAATTACTATTTTTTTAGATAACAGAAAAACCCCAGAAACAAATGTTTCTGGGGTGAATCTTACGCTTGAACACAAGTACCTTGCGGTACGATATATATACAAAAACTTATTACAACAATTTCCATTTAGCATTATCAACTTGCAGACTATAACCACAATAGGAACAACAACCGTTATTATCCGGAATATAGTTAGCCCCACAACTTGGACATTCCTTTTCCATCACAACGGCCTGGCCTTTGGACTTGATTCGATTCGGATAACGAGATCGGCAAAGCTTCCAGTTATGCTTTTCACTTTTCGTCACAATATGCTTATTATTTTGAAGAAAGGTTTGCTTCAACATCGCTTCCACAGAAATCGTCGTCTTGTCAGACGTATTTTCCACACCTTTTAGCTTTATATTATTAACACTGTAAGAAAGCAGCTCTGGGGTAAGAAGTGTTTTGTATAACGCTTCATTGATATTACTTATTAACCAACCCTCATCATAACGGACAATCTCTTTCTCAAGATTCTCCAGCTCATCTATTTTCCTTGCTCTGATCCAAAGAAGACTCAGACTCAGTATAATTGTAAGTGTCATCGCAACACCAATTGCAATATACATATTCGTGATCAAATAAACACAAGGAAATGTCGGTAAAAACGAAAGTAAAATCGTTACACTGGTATACTTTAGATTATCCATATTCGGATCTGGTGTCTGATAAATCATAAAATCTTCGATTTGCCAGTCATAGAAATTACTCTGAATAAACCCTCCACAATAAGGACAGTTTGTCTCATCACCTTTTAACTGTATCTGTGCCCCACAGCTTGGACAAAATATTTCCGAATACTTTGAGTAAAATCTCTGCTCCTTCTGCCTGTCTTTCTCTCCCACTTCATTGTGACGAATATGACGAGACTGCCGAAGCAATATCGACCCATGCGGATAAATCGATTCATGAATTACCTTACCACTGTCTCTATGTAAATATTTATCAGAAACAGCGGCTTCTACGATAACTTCCCTCCATTCACGTCCTGAATCACTCCAATGCCGGAAGTCTCTCTTTTTGGCATTCCCTTCTGATAACTTCACATTCGTAAAATGTAGCTGCCTTGATAAACCTCTTCCTTCAAGCAGCTTTATTTCATGCACTACTTTTTCCTGAAAAATCCGATCCATTCTTACCGTACTCTTTTGCAAATTACCGGTTTGCATCAAAGTAAGCAGTTCCTCCAGAACATTCGATATCTTTTTCGGTACTTTCTCCGTTCTCAAAAACTTCGCTTCCGGTTGTGCCAATCTTTTTTTCACCACAAAATACCAGTTACTAGGCAAAAATCGTTCAAAATTCCACTCCAGTATACGGCTTGCAACAATATACCCTAATGCACAAGCCCACACAAATGCAAAAACACTCGCCTCACTCCATGTAAGTTTCATCAAAAATCACCTCCTCATATATCCATAGATTACTACAACAACACCCTTTTCCCTCAATGCTCAAATTCTTCTACTTCTTAGGCAAATACCTCATATCCGATACCGTATATACTGTAATAAAGGCCTCTGGATCTTCCTGATTGATATACTTCATCAATTTCTGATATTCCCCTTTGTCTACAATGGTAATGATCTCATTTCTTTTTTCCATATTGTAAGCACCAATTGCTTCGTAAATAGTTGCCCCACTGTGCAGATCACGAACAATAAACTGCCGCAATTCCTCTTCCTTTTTTGTAATGATGCAGACCCGTCGTTTGATATTATGATCAAAAATAAAATGATCCAAAACAATACCATTAAAATAAGTTCCCAATACACTAAGTACTACAGTCTTCTTATCATAAACCAGCGCTGCCGAAAGTGCCACACACATCCCTGACAAAGACATCGCTTTCCCCAGCTCCATATGAAAATATTTATTCATAATTTTAGCTACAATATCTAATCCCCCAGAAGAAGCATTCCGGTTGAATAAAATACTCAGGCCCACACTGACCACCAGAATGTAGCAAAGAACATCCAGCTCCTGACTATTCGTTATAGAACCGGTGTTGGGAAAAATATTCTCAAATATACCCAGAAACACCGGCAGCATAACACTCGTGTAAACTGTTTTAAGCCCGAATTCCTTTCCACAGGTAAAAAATCCAATAATTAATAAAACTACATTAAGAATCATCGTAATCGCTGATAATGGCAGCGGAACAAAATTTGAAAGAACAATACCCAGACCTGACATACTACTAATCGACGTATGACTCGGAACCAGGAAAAAGTAAACAGCAACAGCTATAATAGCAATTGCGATGGTAAGGATATTTATTTCTATCAAAATAGACTTGTAATCTGTCTTCGTTTTCATATTATTTTTTTATCTCCTCCTGTGTTAAAGACTATTACTGCATAAGTAAAAAGTATAATTGAGACGATGATTAAAAACATCATTTCCCTTCATTTATTTTTCTTGTTGAATTTTGGAACTGCCAATTCGCTATACACGGTATTAAATAATTCTGTTAGAAACTACTTATTTTTAATAGCTCTTATGTCTCTATTTGCGCTCAAATCCAAAATATCTTGTCCCTTGAAAATTTAATGTTCCAGCATCTCCTTCTATTAGCATTCCATACTCAGAACCACTCATAGAGAATTCTATTCTGTCACCGCTGTCCACCTCGAAAGTTACATAATAGGAAGTGGATGAGGTAGTGCTATATCCATGAGAGCCGCTCATGTCCCCATTATTAGGATGTTGATGATGAGAGACCTCTGTTCGTTTGGCAACTACCCTGGCTGATACATTGAGCCTTGGAGAGTGATTGTTTTTATTCCATGTGGTAATACTTGTGATAATGCTATATCCTAATATAATAAAAACGCTACAAAATATTAGTGCGAAGGCGATGTTAAATAGCACATCAAATCCATCAAATAACATAGTGTTTCTCCTTCTTATATTTTCTCCTCTTAGAAATATGTGTTTTACAATAATTTTATCATACAGCAATTATAACTTCAAATAGGAATTTGCCGAGGGAGTAAACGGACGTCCCCAGCAAATTCCTATTTTTCTAGATAACAGAAAAACCCCAGAAACATTGGTTTCTGGGGTGAATCTTACGCTTGAACACAAGTACCTTGCGGTACGATATATATAAAATCTAGTATTATTCAGTTGCTAATTATATAAGTTCGTGATTACTCGATGATAGAAGCAACACGTCCTGATCCTACAGTACGTCCACCTTCACGGATAGCGAATGTAAGACCCTGCTCCATAGCTACTGGATGGATCATGTCGATTGTCATTTCTACGTTATCACCAGGCATGCACATCTCTGTTCCTTCTGGAAGAGTGATAACACCTGTTACGTCAGTTGTACGGAAGTAGAACTGAGGTCTGTAGTTGTTGAAGAAAGGAGTATGACGTCCACCTTCATCTTTTGTTAAAACGTAAACCTGAGCTGTGAACTTATGATGGCATGTTACGCTACCTGGCTGAGCTAATACCTGTCCACGCTGAATTTCGTCTCTCTGAACACCACGAAGAAGAGCTCCGATGTTGTCACCAGCCTGAGCTTCGTCAAGTAATTTACGGAACATTTCAACACCAGTTACAACAACTTTACGTGTTTCGTCTGTGATACCAACGATTTCTACTTCATCAGATACGTGTAATACACCACGCTCTACTCTACCAGTTGCAACAGTACCACGACCTGTGATAGAGAAGATGTCCTCGATAGGCATTAAGAAAGGCTTATCTGTGTCACGTTCTGGGTTAGGAATCCATGTATCAACAGCGTCCATGAGTTCCATGATCTTGTCTCCCCATGGTCCGTTAGGATCTTCAAGAGCCATAAGAGCTGAACCCTGGATGATTGGAGTGTCATCTCCTGGGAAGTCGTACTCGTTTAATAATTCACGGATTTCCATGTCTACTAACTCAAGTAACTCTTCATCATCTACCATATCACATTTGTTCATGAATACTACGATGTAAGGTAC